>ENA-OQBD01001317-OQBD01001317.1-human-gut-metagenome-genome-assembly--contig:-NODE-1317-length-11598-cov-11.051347_pt1 | contig 11598 bp, 10 predicted proteins | sample MGYA00242742_ERZ504543 | MGnify/ENA primary metagenome ERZ504543 (study PRJEB26092, sample SAMD00036239) | human gut metagenome | host: Homo sapiens | study: EMG produced TPA metagenomics assembly of... | reverse complement strand
ACGTGTCCGCCGTTTGGGTGTAAAAGCCGATATGGGTGGCAAGACTGGTACGACCAACTATAATGCCGACGGCTGGTTCATGGGCTTTACGCCTTCGCTGGTGTCCGGCTGCTGGGTGGGCGGTGAACTATGACAGTTGCAATAATCGTCGACACAGCATTGACCGCATTCCCGTACTGATTCAGCCATTCAGCCACACGTTCTATCGCAGTCATGAAGATAACGTCCGAATTCTTGCACATTTTCAGATTCCGGCCTTGATGGAAAAGGACATGGGCCGTGCCGGGTACGATTTTCAGTCGCCAGACAATGAAAAACCGCGATTGGAAAGAGGCACGGAGCCATGTCCAAGGAAATCATACAGTTCGACCAGGCCATGTTCGAGAGCAAGCTCGACGCCATGGTGCGCGAGAAGGTCACCGAGCTGCTGAACGCGATGCCCGACGCTTCAGGCGGACGAGATCGCCAACGCCGCGAGATACGAGCGTTCCGGCGGACGGAAGGCGTACCGGGCCGGCCACTACGACCGGAGCCTGACCGCCAAGGCCGGCAGGCTCGAGCTCAAGGTGCCGAAATTGAAGGGCGCCCTGTTCGAGTCCGCGGTAATCGAACGCTACCGCAGACGCGGGGAAAGCGTAGAGGAGGCGCTGATCGGCATGTACCCGGCCGGTGTCGTCCACCAGGCAGGTAGACGACACCGGCCAGTTGCTGTGGGGCGACCGCATGCCGTCCCGGACATTGAGCGACAAGCTCAAGCGCGTGTACGCCGAGATCGACGGGTAGCGCCCGAAAGGTTGCGCACTACCACCTACCCACATATGCATTTGTATATAATTCCATTATTTTCCATCAAAAAAACGCCCAATACATAACAAATCAATCATAAGTCATAGGCCAATGCACTATATAGTATTTATCCTCTTACTTACTATGATGCTTAATTCTGCCGATAAAGACATCTATATATTTAGCAACAGAAAACACCTGCAGCACACATATCACCACGGCAATAGCAATAGCAACAATATTCCCATATGGAGTTTGCAGCCAAATGACCATAGCCTGAATCGTCAAAAGCACTGCTGTCGCAATAACCAATGACCATTGGACCTCAAACCGAAGAATGGTACGTGAAGAGAAAACACGTAGCACAAATACTAACAAATTGGATAAGACCATCCCCATGCAAGCACCAGCGACGCCCAAGCACGGTATAAGCATCCATGTAGCCCCGGCACAACACAATGCACCCCATATGGTTGTAGTAAATAGACTCTTCGTCTTAAGTGTCGCAGTATATACGGTTCCATAATACGAATTAAGAACATTGAAATAGAACGCAACAACCATAATAGGGATAAGCGTCCATGCCTGATAAAACTCTTTCTGCAACAGAAAGGATGCCAGCCAAGAAGAACACACTGCAATTATCGTAGCCACAATGGAGATTCCGGCATGATAAATGCGGAATACTGTACTGAAAAACTTAGCGATATTTGTTTTACGGAACTGTTGAAACGAAGACAGTTGCCATGCCTGTTGAAAAATGCCAGCTGCGGTGGTTAGTAAGCCAGGAATTTTCTGTGCAGCCGCGAACAAGCCTGTGACACCTATACCAATCATGCCAGTGATGAAGAAACGATTAATGTTGCTACTTACCCACCAGAAAAGCGCATTGGGAACCATGGGAATGCAATATATAAGCATTCGCTTAAGAATTGCTATGTCTTTGGTCTCAAAGTGCAACTTAAAATGTCGGAACATACCTCCGACAAAGAAGAAACACAACACACCACCCATATTGCCGACTAATAAAGAGTAGAAAAAACCAGATGCCCCTAAGCCCATATGGGCAATGAATACCACAGCACATATCGCAGTGAGAGCAGTAGTGACAATGGCTGAAATCGGAATTATCCTTACTTTATTCAAGGCACGAGCCAGCATGTTAAAAAAAGTTTGAAGAGCACACAGCGCATAGGAGGCAATAAACAACCCGCGATACCGATCCAAACCTCCGAAAAATGACAAGCTTAGCATTGGAGATAAAACCGCCACCACAATAATACTGAAAAGAACCACAACCAAGCCAAGACTAATATAGCGATCGCGATTAGTCTTATCATCGATGGCAAAGCGCAGTACACCATCGGAGACCGACAATGTGGCCAGAGGCAACACCATGCTCACCACCGTAGAGCTCATGTCCGTCACACCGAAATCCGCGGTAGACATATAGGCCGTATATAATGGCACCAGAAAAAAAGTGATAAGTTTCGTTGCTATCTGCGTGAAGGCAAACAAACCTGTATTCACCATGAGGTCTTTGTATTTACCCATACTTTTTCTTTGCAACTCCTTATTATTCTTTCCTTTTATTTAGATGCATTATGGAAGATCTCCTGCAAAAACAATATTATTTAATTGTTTTTGCAAATTTAAAAGCAAAATGCTTAGCACATCTAAAAAAAGAATAAGTACGATATTTCCCAGATAAAATAAGCTTATATTTTAATCCATGCATATCAGAATCCTGAATATAAAAAATATTCGAGCGCCAATCAGGAAATGTAACATCCATATAATGGATTAATTTGACAATTGCATTTGCTGTGGTACCTTCCCACTCTAAAGCTCTCACAATGCCAGCAAAACGTACATGCTCAATTGCTTGGTATTCAACAATAGTATAATATTGATTCAAACAGCCATTTAATTTCATCCACTTCAATATAAAATTAAATGCCTTAGTAATATCCAATAAACGATCCGGGTGAACATCATGTGTAACACTTGTCATTCGGCACACACATCGATATACATCAGAACCTAATGTTGCCACCTCATCAGCAGCCATAACCAAAGGCATTATCGAAGCGATATCTTCTCCGATATAGATTCCTTGCAAAAGCTTAATGCCTGCTTTATGGAATAAAGATCTACGGACGATTTGTTGCCAAAGAGCTGAACACTTCCCAAGTATTTCGAACTTGTCAACTACATTAAATGCAGAACCATTCTTTGAATAATTCCATTCAGCAATCACATGGCCATCCATGGTAACATATGAGGTATTTATTCCAAGAATATCCGGATTATGATTTTCTAACGTATCGAGAATTTTCACTTCTTCTTCCCAAACAATATAGTCATCGCTATCAAGAAACTCGATATATTCTGCTTGGGAAATTTCAATGCCTGCATTCCGAGCTGCGTTCTGTCCTCCATTCTCTTGATATATCACATGTATCTCATTACGACATTGCGACGCTAAGTCGCATAATATCTTGCGCGTAGGCTCATCTGACCCATCATCTACAAGAATAATTTCAATACGTGGGTCATAATTTTGGAGAAAAGGCTTTAAACACTTACGAAGATATTTTTCCTCAGTATTGAAAACCGGAATTATTATACTAATCAGCAATCTCTTGATAGTCTCCTTTTTTTTGCATTATTATTCTCCCAAAAACGTATCTAAAGCAGAAAACTGCTCCGCAGAAGCCACTACAGATGAGGAGACATTCCACGCAATAGGATTTGGTAGCTTATGGCCATAATGCATCCAATTCTCAGATTTAAGATCAATGGCATGCGCCATATCAAAACCCAAATCATCAAGGACATAACCTGTCTTATTGCTGTACATAATTGGTAGAACTTCGGCTCCAGCAAGAAGACCAAGGATAACAGCATGAAACCTTGTTCCAATTACCGTATTAGAAGATGCAAGTTCCGTGAGAACTTCTTGTATATTATTCCAATAATAAAGCGTCCGTACAGCGATTCTTTCCGATTTGGCACATTGCATCAATCTACGAACTGCATATTCATCACCCTCAGGACGAGAAAAAGAGCATAGAACAATGTCATATCCAAGATGGTCATATTTTCTAATATATTTCATAATCAGCTGATCATATGCCAGCCTTTTTTTAGATAGATTTTTAAATTTATTTACTTGATTTAAGTCCACCACAGAAATAAAAAGCTTTTTCCGACGAACAACCTTAGGTAACTCTACGTTAAATAGGATATCCGGAGCATATCGAACATTTGAAACATCAGAAAATAAACTCGCAGAATACCTATCCCTAAAACATACATCTTGACAATAATTGGAAAAGAATTTTTTATAAAAAGACAAATATCTTTTTGAATAAAAAGGACCAAAATTAGCACCTAAAACATAATATTTGGCTGCTTTTCGCGCGTTTCTTTTATCTCTGAAAAAACGACGCTTTTCGGCAACAACAGCTCTCAGTGTTCTATTTTCATTCTCCATATATAGTGAACCACCAATAGTTACTAAAGCGTCAGCATTATGCAGCTCAGTTAAGTACTCGCAAATATTTGAACAATAACGTTTCATTTTCAAAAGCAAGCTACCCGAATCAGAGTTACTACCACTTATCACCAAATTAGCATTGTTAAAATCATGAGTAAGATATCCATAGCTGCAATCAGCATTCACATTAAACATAACATTCGGATAGCGTTTCAATAATGTGAATAAAAATAAATCGTCGCCAAGATTATGAGATAAGTAGCAATCAACAGCCACAATTTTATTCATACTAAAATCCTTTTCTGATAAATATCAAGGAATTGTTCCACCTTATGATCAGTGGACATACTTTCCCTGTATCGCATGCAGTTTCCAACAAACTCATCAAGGTGCTTGTCCACTTGTGCAAGTTCCGCAGCATCCCAACCGTCTTTGACTATGCCAAGCCGCTCTAATCTGATATAACTCGCATTCAACGGTATTGAGGTGGTAATCACAGGAGTAGCGCTTGCAATAGACTCCACAATGGAAATCATGCTGTTGTCCTTCTCCGTGCTCACCAGCATGGCCTTGGCTTCTCCCAAATAACGTTGCAACGTCCGATGATCAAGTTGCCCGTAAAAAGTCACCGAACGCTCGATACCAAGTTGCCTGACTAAACGTTCAAGATTGACGCGTTCATCCCCATCACCGATGATCTTCAATTCGCACTGCATATCAAAGGAATCAAGGTATTGGGCGAAAGCACGAATCGTCCGGTCGACACGCTTGCGTCTGATAAGCTGCGACACCACGCAAAATGTATTGGTTTTCCTCTGTGCGGCTGGAAAAACCTTCAGATCGACGCCATGTTCGATGACTGTGTCACATACATGGGGACAATACTGCGCAATGAAACAACGGGCCTGTTCGCTGCGCGCCACCACAGGCACCTGACGCATGAACAGCTTTGGAATGATGCCATACCATAAGCGGGACAGCATACCCCCACCCATTCTGTTGTGTTTGGCCATCTCATGCCAGATCACGGTTTTTTCGCGGGCGAACAATACACAGAGCAACGTGTCCATGGAGAACACCTCACTGGTGATGACCATGTCGAAACGATGCGTACGCAGATAGGTGATCAAACCCAAGTTGACCGGTATTCGATGAATTGGAAAGACCCGCTTCCACGAGCTTTTCATCCATAGAATCGGAAAAGGGAAGTCGCGTTCCTTCCGAGGCTTCCATTCTTCGGCCGCAGCCAAGGTGATGTCCACTCCATGCCGTTGGAATGCCATGCACAAGTCATAACTCATCGTGTCATCGATGGAATCGATTTGGGGAATATGCGCGTTCTCCGGTGTGTAAATGATCGGATTGACAAACAGCACTTTCATCGTACGTCTCCTTCGGCAACGCCATGCTTTCCCCGCGGTTGTCCAGTACGCCGACTCGTCGCGATAAACCGACTGGCTACTGCGATGCATCGATGAGCCAGCAAGGCGAACGCCATAACCCCTGCCAAAGTCAGCGCCAATGCCACGACATAGGAGACGGTGCCATCGGACGACACATAGGCCAAACCACATATCCTGATCACTTGGAAGATGAACAGATGCGAAAGATAGATTTCCATACTGATGCCACTCAAGAATTTCGTCAGCGGATTGCTAAACACCTTGTGGTCCTTAGCTATGGCGAAGACCATCCACGGAATCCATAACACCAATTGCTTGACATTGGATGCCCATGCAGGCACATCGACGTACAACAACGGCAGCACCGCCACAGCAACAAGAAGAACCAGTCTCCGCCCAACACTGTTCAAGGATTCTATGCGATGCCTGTACAGGAACAACAATCCACCAGCGACGAAGAACATGAATTGGTAGATGAACCGGCGGTCATCGATATTCCCGTTGGTCTTGAAGAAATGAAAGACGCAGGACAAGCTCAACACCACGGATGCCACGAATGTGCCCCAGGCCCGACGCTTGGTGCTCATGAGAAAGACAAAGAACGGGAATAGGAAATAGAAGAGAAAAATGACGCCCAAAGCCCAGCCAACGCCGATGACCTGAATATTGAGGTCAGGAAGAAGATTGAACATCAACGTCACATCAGCAAATGCCTCCCAAAGCGCATTCGGGCTGAATCCTTCCGCTACGACGTCAATGCATACCAGAAGAGCGAAAAACGGCAGTATCTTAGCGATTCGACGCGAGTAGAACCGCTCAATGTCCATCGAACCGTTTTTCACACGGTCGTAGTATCCGCAACACATGCCGAAGCCGCTGATGATGAAGAAGAGCGTGACGAACGTACCCAACGGTTCCACTGCGGTGCTCAACCAAGTTGATGTATGTACGTATTCGCCACGAACATGAACGTGCATGACCACGATTGCTATGGCAGCTATAGCACGGAACCCGTCCAAATCGTTATAGTGTCTGTTCCCAGCAACCCCTGCGAACTGTTGCATGCTTCTCTTGTCCTCTGTCATGCTCGCTTCACTCATCCCAGCAACTCCTTGAACAATGAAATAGCTCGGAACTCCTTGAGACTGCGGTACCGTACTGCTCTAGCCAACGCATGCAGGTATTCTCGCGACTTATAGGCCCAAGGCTTGACTTTGCCAACGAAATGGATGACCTTGATATCTGCAAAGGAATCAAGCAGACCGCTGCGAAGATACTCGGGGATAAGGGTGACGAACTGGTTATAAGTCTCGGGAAGATGCAGCCACTCGTTCTCAGGCCATGTGCGGTAATACCAGTTGATGATGTCTTGGTCACCGATGCCCTGCCCGTTCAGCATACCTGGGTCAGGCTCATCAGTGACCAACTTAAGCAAATCATCCATCATCTGCCTATCGGGCTCGATGACCATAAGGCCAGAATTGAGTTGCCTCCAAGTCGGATTGAAGCCGCGACCCGCTGCCACGGCAGACATATGCGGTTTGTCAAACAGGTAGTCAATGTTTGCCGCAACAATCATATCCGAGTCAAGATATATGAGCTTATCGAATTGAGTCAATCCAAATATGCGCAGTTTGAAAAAAGTATTATTCCAATTAGGAGATCCGTTAATCTCATTCTGATGACGTACGTATGCTCCAGGCGTTATAGGGGCATCAAATAGCACCTCAATACCCTCGCCCTTTATTTGAGTCAGACTGGTATCAGATAGCTGAGATGTTGTCAGAAGATACAATGGATACCGTGACTCCACGGCTTTCAACGATCGATTGAGCGCAAGAACACCGGGAACATAAGAATCACTGGTACAAATAGTGATAAAAACACGCATTTTACTTTCCTTTACTACCGGCTTCTAGAGGGGACGTATATGACACCATCAATGTTCATTGCATTAGCCAACTGATATCGATAATGAATAGAGCCAATAAGAATGTAAGCTACCGCCCATGCGAACATCGCACTGATGGAGTCAGCGGTAGTGAGATTAAGGAACTGGAAGACTATCAACAACACACAATAGAAATTTCCTCTCGTCAGATTCCAATAGTTATTGATGAACAACAATGTTGCGAGAGGCGAAAGTTCCAATGAGATGCGAATGAAGCACATTTCGAGGCTGTATCCAAGCGTCGCTTCGACCGAACCATATCCAAAAGATTGGAACCCACTGTCGATAAGTACACGCAGAAAATCCGCACGCCCCATGGTCATCTCATCAAGATCTTGACCAAACACACGCACAGCGGCTGTAGTGGGCCATAGCAAGTACATGTATCCCATAGCCAAGGCGAAAAACAGTATCTTAAAGAACAATCCACTTCTCTTGGGCAAATGGCGATTGGGGTCAACGATTTTCGGAAGCACCAAAATGACAATGGCGAATATGATGGCTAATCTTTTGAACGTGGCAACAGCAAAGACCACGGATAGGATAGTGCAGGACATGTCCTTGCGGTAGTAGCAGAAGTAGAAGCACAACATGATCGCTAGCGCCGAAAAATCGTTAGATTCCAGCGCCGAGGTGGAATTGTCGAAACTGGAAGCCCAAATATCAGCCCAAGTCACACCACGAAGCAATAACTGGATGATATAACCGATGAACGATGACACCAACACCACTTTCATGCATTTGTGAAGCGCTTCGAAGGGAATGGTGTTCAGCACTACATAAGCGAACAACATGGGCGTCAGCAGGTTCAGAATGTCACGAACCTGCCAACTGTCAAATTCTCCTCGATAAAGCACAAGTCCACATGTCACCAGCACAAAGGCAAGAACCACGATGACAAGCTGCTTGAATTCCCTCCAAAACATTCCGAACTTATGTGACCTGCCCATGTAGCATATGCCAAAGAAAATAGCCCCTCCCATGGTGAGGTATTTGGAATCCGTAATGGCACCTTTCTGACCAAGTGTCACAAAGATGCCATCAGTGAGCGCCTTGAGCACAAACGTAAGAAGAAAGAATGCCACCGTGAGCGTGATGAAGATATCTTTGGAACCTTTGGCGGTCCGTGGTCGACTACCAAATACTGCTTGTATTCTGCGTAAATGTCGTAAGTCATATGTCGTACTCATTCGGTATCTCACCTCCCCATTGGTGTTATTCCATTCGCCGCTGCCTCATAGATATCAAGCAGCTGTTTGATATATCGATCCTGCAGACAACGCTTATCCACGTATTTGGCGCAGGCCTGCTGCATGGATTGATAGTTGATTTCGTTCACGAGCGAGGCTTTGAGGAAGGTTTTAGTCAAATCATCCACATTGCCCGACTTGAACGCAAACCCGGTTTCACCTTCAACCACCAGCTCGGGGATGCCGCCGATGCATGCACCGATGATCGGCGTCTGAGCGGCCAGGGATTCCAAGCCGGAGTACGGCATGTTCTCACGCCATTCGGAGCTCAGCACGCTAAACCTGGCGTTACCAACCTCGCGTTGCAAATCTTCGCCAGACTTGTAGCCCAGAAGCTGAATGCGTGATGCGGCTTCAGACCCTGCATCGGCGACAAGACGCTCTATCTCAAAACGCTCTGGTCCATCGCCAACAATATGGAGATCCCAATTTGAAGGAAGGAAGGTTTCATCGTGCGCAGATTTAAAACTCTCGGTCGCGCAGCATACAGCACCGTTACGATCGGCAGAACCATGAGAAGCTGCTAGTCCAGCAGCCTTCAAAAAAGCTCGAACCAGCGTCAAGATTCCTTTTTCTTTGGAAAGTCGCCCGAAGAACAGGAAGTATGGTCGTTTTCCGTCAACAGCATCCTCGAATTTATGCGTATTCGAAACCTTACGAGCCATTTCCATCTGTGAATCGGTCAGGAAATTCTGTAAAGCAACCACTTTGCCAGCAAAACCGCCTTCTTCAAGCTTGCTTTTCATGAACTCAGACGGAGCAATAATCAAATCGATTTTGTCATAGCTATGATGCAGTTTCAGAAACTCTGCTTCCATGGAAGCGAGCGCGCTCTTGGCACGGGAACCTTTCACACACACGTTCTTCGTAGCATGTATGAAATGTTTGTCCAAGCAAGCGTCGCAGACCTCTCCCCTGCCATTCACCATCGTATAGGCCGGGCATAGCAGAATATAGTCATGCGCCGTATACACCACCGGCACATGATGTTTCTTCAAATACGGTGCATCAAGAATCGAAAGCGTCAGCTGGCGATGCACATTGTTCATGTGGATCACATCTGGCTTGAATTCCTCTAGCAACGCCTCGAACTTGCGTCTCGCTTCAAAAGAGTAAATCAGTGTGGAAGCTTCCTGAACCTTCTTGAAAGCGGAAATATCCCCCACATAATCCTTTTCGGAAACAAAATATTTACTCCAATAACTTGACTCGTTATTCGGGTGCTGCATGGAGAAGAACGCGACATCGTGGCCGAGCGCACGTAAGCCTTCCGACAATGCGAAGAAATAGGTTTCCGCACCACCTTTACGATAGAAATATTTGTTCACTAGGAGAATTCGCATGCTCACTCTCCCCCATACAGGTTCAGTGTTTGATCGGTGACGGAATCCCAGTTATATTTGCTGACGATGTAATCTGCAGCATTTGCCTTGTAGCGTTGTACAAGATCATCGTTTTCAAGCAATTCCTGAAGTTCTTTCCGCAGGGATTCAACAGAACCATGCTGGAATGTCGCTGCGTGCCCTTCCACTACTTCCGCACATTCTGGAATGTCGGACGTAAGGCAACAGTTACCGTAACTCATGGCTTCCAGCAGACTCATCGGCATGCCCTCCAAGTCGCTTGGGAGCACATAAATATAAGCATTGCTATAGAGCTCTTTGAGTGCCTGCCCTTGTATGAATCCGGTCAAAATAACACGAGAATCCTGATTAGCCATCTGCTGAATATGCTGGTAATACTCGTTGGAGTCGGAAGCGCCTCCAGCGATGACAAGCTTTTTGTTCGTATTCAGCTTGCTGAACGCCTCGATAAGATAATGCACGCCTTTCTCGGGAACAATACGCCCGAGAAACAGTACATAGTCGTTCTTGTGAAGACCATATTTTTCGGTAATTTCCTGCGCCGAAACCGGCTCACCATATTCAATGCCATTGGGAATGAAATGTGTACCGCGACCATATTTTTCTTGAAAATACTGCCGCATGCTTTCGCTGAGCACTATGATTTCATCCGCGCATTTCACTGCGGTACGTTCTCCGAACTTGAGATATGCGGAGGCGAACTTGCCCCATTTGGCACGCTGCCAGTCAAGACCGTGAATGGTCGCTACCGTGCGAATGCCCGCCCAATGCGCCAGACGCAGCATGACGCAGGGACCTTCGGCATGATAGTGGATCACGTCCGGTTTGGCCGCAATGGCTTTCAGCGTCGCAAAGAATGAGGAGGTCAACGCCGCCAAACCTTTCGCTTCGAAAGTTGGCACTGGAACAACACGCACGCCGTTATATACAAAGGGCTTATTTGCAGAATGAACGTTTCCGTCAAATTCGGCGCCCGCAACATTATGTCCCTTGCGATTGTATGCGATGACCTTATGCCCCTTTGCGGCCATACGCGTAGCTAGTTCATCTACAACGATCTCAATGCCGCCTTCACGCGAAGGAATGCGCTTATGACCTATCATCGCGATATTAACCATCACCGGTCACCCCTTAGTTATTCAGAGTGCCGGAATCGTGCCACAAGCGTTATGCAGGGCAGAGGATTGCATAGTCTGACCACTAACCAAACCGACGTAACGGCCGTTATCGGCTCTTTTTGCAATCGATCGACCTGTGGTCGGCATGCGAGTCCCGTCCTTTCCCTCTAAATGAACCCCGAATTGGTGTCTCTCAAGAGCAACCCAAACCGCGCAGGAGTTAC
>ENA-OQBD01001316-OQBD01001316.1-human-gut-metagenome-genome-assembly--contig:-NODE-1316-length-11609-cov-8.014109_pt1 | contig 11609 bp, 7 predicted proteins | sample MGYA00242742_ERZ504543 | MGnify/ENA primary metagenome ERZ504543 (study PRJEB26092, sample SAMD00036239) | human gut metagenome | host: Homo sapiens | study: EMG produced TPA metagenomics assembly of... | reverse complement strand
ACGTGTGCCTTGGCATCGGCGGATCGGCAGGAAGGTGCAGGCCATTCCGTTAAGCACCAAGCTGGTCACTTGCATCATTGTGTTGTTGACCATTGGCACTATCGGCATTTCCTTTTCCATTCGCACGCTTGTGGGCAATTATCTGCTACAGAAAACCGACACGCAGTTGGTGAATCAGGCGCAGATGATTTTCAATAGCATGGATTCGCTGGACAGCACCACGAGCGAGGATGGACGGAGCTTGGTGAACACGTATTATGTCGAGGTGCGGGACGGCGAATACAAGCGTACCGGCGCTGGGTCGGTGCCTATGCTCCGTGAGGGCGTGGTGTCCGAGCCGAGTCTGCCTTCCGACGGCAGTATCGACGGGGTCACGCTCGGAGAGCCGTTCACCACACAGGCGGTGGTGCACGTTACCACCAGCAGGGTGCCGGATCATGCCATCATGCAGGCCGCACAGTCGCCGTGGCGTGTTGTGGCGCTGCCTTGGAGCGAGAAAACCAAAACGGGGCAGGTCAAAGACAGCGGCGTCGTGTTCATCGGATTGTCGCTGAGTGACCAGATCGACACGTCCAACACGTTGACGCGGTTCTGTGCCATGGTCGGCATCGCGGTGGTGTTGATCGGCGCCATTCTTGGCACCATCGTCGTGCAAAGCACGCTTGCTCCGCTGAAACGTATCGAGAAGACCGCTGCGAAGATTGCGGCAGGGGATTTGAGCCAACGTGTTCCCGATTTGCCGGAAAATACGGAAGTCGGATCGCTGTCCATGTCGCTGAACACCATGCTGACGCGTATTGAGGAAAGCTTCCACGCGCAGGAAGAAACGACCGAGAAGATGAAACGGTTCGTTTCCGATGCCAGCCATGAGCTGCGTACTCCGCTTGCCGCGATTCACGGATATGCGGAGTTGTACAAAATGCAGCGTGACATGCCCGGAGCATTGGAACGTGCCGATGAGTCCATTGAACATATAGAAGCGTCCAGTGCGCGTATGACGGTGCTTGTCGAGGATTTGCTGTCATTGGCGCGGTTGGATGAAGGACGTGGCATCGATATCACCCAGCAGGTGAAGCTGACTTCCGTGGTCAATGATGCGGCTGATGATCTGCACGCGCTCGACCCGGATCGTGGCATCACCTGCGGCCAGGTGGTATTGCAGGCGGGATCGGATATGGAACATCCTTCGCGTCTCGCCTTCCAGCCGGGAACCATGCCGGACATCACGTTGACCGGCGATGCATCACGCTTGCGTCAGGTGGTCACGAACATTGTGGGCAACATCCATCGGTACACGCCGGCCGATTCCCCGGTTGAAGTGTCCATGGGCGTGCTTCCGGCGTCCATCAGCCCGGAATCATTGTCTCGCATGCCATCCAACGAGCAGTCGTTGCATCACTTTATCGAGGCCATCGAGGTGGGGCAATCCATGCAAGTCGGCATGAATTACGCAATTGTGCGATTCAGCGATCATGGTCCCGGCGTTCCCGCAGATGCACGCTCGAAGATCTTCGAACGGTTCTACACGGCGGATCCGTCCAGAGCACGACAGAAGGGCGGTACGGGTCTCGGCATGGCGATCGCCCAGTCCGTGGTCAAGGCACACCATGGTTCATCTGCGCTTCCGGCAGTGACGGGACTGGATTGACACTGACGGTAGTGCTTCCGGTGGCTCCTGTGGAACCACGTCCGTTGGCGCAGACCAGTGACGAACGCAAGGTCGACAAGCGTGGGCGCAGGCCGAAAAACAAATGATGCAAACATGCAAAAAGGCATGATTTGACGATTGTTGGCGCAAGAGATGGTTACATATCCCACCTCTTGCGCTAAACTGTATCTTTGATTTGTAATCGGCGGACGATTGTTCTTTCGTTCGCCTGAAGGTATGTGGATTACGTAAGAGTGAGGTGACAATGCCTAGCGGACGCGTTCGTTGGTTCGATGCGAACAAAGGCTATGGTTTTATTCAGAACGAGCAGGGTGCCGATGTGTTCCTGCCTGCAGCCGCCCTGCCGGAGGGTGTGAAGACGTTGCGTAAGGGTGCAAAAGTCGAGTATTCCGTGGTGGAGGGCCGCCGTGGTCCGCAGGCAATGGGCCTCACCCTTGTGGCATCCGCGCCGTCTCTGGTCAAAGCAACTCGACCGAAGCCGGATGATATGGCCGCCATTGTGGAGGATCTTATCAAGCTGCTGGATTCCGCGGGGAACCAGTTGCGCCGCCACCATTATCCATCTCCGGCTGAAAGCAAGAAACTGGCCACGCTGATGCGTGCCGTGGCCGATAACTTCGACGTACAGGAATAATTCATGTCCGATACCACAATGGATCCCAAGGCGATCGCCCAGGCGGTGGCCATCGAAGTCGCCGATGAGGATGGCCAAGTCGGTGACTTCGTCGAAGCCATCGACTTGGGAGACAACGTTACTGATTTTCGTTTTGAAACCTGCATACGTGGGTATGAGGGATGGCAGTGGTCGGTGACGTTGTATCGCGATGCTGAGTTGGACCATTGGACGGTCAATGAGTCATCGCTGGTGCCTACCGACAAGGCGTTGCGCCCACCGGAATGGATTCCATGGAAGGATCGTCTTGAACCGACCGATTTGGCGGTGACCGATTCGATCGGCACCGATCCCGATGATCCACGTATGGAAGAGGGGTTCCGCAGAACTGAGCCCGTTGAGTCTGCCGAAAGCGTTTCCGACGATGTGCAGACCGTCGAAGCGGCGGACGGCGGCGACAATGCCGGAGCGGACGCTGACGTGGTTGACGGTTCGCAAGACGAGAATGCCGTAGCATCGGTGACCTCCGAAGAGGACATCGACGAGGCGGTTGAGGAATTCGATCTGTCCCGCAGGCACGTGCTCACGCCTTTGGGCCGTTCCCAGACCGCGAAACGCTGGTATGAGGGACCGCGCGGACCGAAATCGTTGTCCACCAAAACATCGGATGGCAATCCATGCTCGACGTGCGGATTCTTCATTCCTCTGAAAGGCGAACTGAATCTTCTGTTCGGCGTGTGCGCTAACAAGTGGAGTCCTGATGACGGTCGTGTTGTATCCATCGACCATGGCTGTGGCGAACATTCCGAAATCGAGCCGCCGGAACCGTCTCACTTGTGGGTGCAGTCGAAACCTGCATTTGACGACCTGCATATCGATATCATCGCGCAGGCGCCGCGTGATGAACGCGGTTCCGTCGAACTGATCGAGCAGCTGTCGGCGAATGAAGACGGCAATCCGAACGATGAGGAAGAAGCCTCCGAAGCCGATATCGAAGCCAATACCGTGGATGATGATGCGAATCAGGAGGAAGTGCTCGAACATACGGCCCAGCAGGATGAGCCGGAGGTGGAATCCACCGTTGATTTGAGCGATGACGAAGAGCCGGTTATCGTCGAATCCGAAGAGGATGAAGCGACGGATGCGGAACCCACCGAAGCCGAGGAAACGGACACTGCAGAGGAAAACGCTCCGGAAGCTGAGTAATCCTGTCTTATCGAGGATATGAAAGAAGTCCGTTCCCTATGTAAGGAAGCGGACTTCTTTCATATCCTCAAAGGTTTAGTGCACGACAGTGACGGTGCAGTCGGCGAAATTGACGATTTGCTTGGAGACGGAACCAAGGAAATGCGCGTCCAAGCCGGACAATCCACGGGAACCGACCACTAGATGGCGTGCGTAACGGGATGCCGCGATCAGCCCCTTCGCAGCGGAAATATGGAAGGCGTGCGATTCGATCTGAAAATCGTCGGGAATGCCGGCAGTGGGAATCTCAACCGAATCGAGCAGCTCGTCAAGAATGCGTTCCGCCCGTTCCTGACCGACGGCAATCGGCGCTATGGCGTTCTCATATCCCTCGATGACGCCAAGATCCTTGAGCTGCCAGCAGAACATCACCTGCAGGGGAGCGTGATGCAAAGCCGCCAGGTCGATAGCGAATCGCAAGGCGTGTCGCGAGGTTTCCGAACCATCGACGCCAACCACGATCGGCCGCTGGTTCTTAGGCAGAGGGGAGCCGGGCAAATCGTACGTCACCGTGTTCTCCGAAGGCGTAAGCGCGTTGGCGATGGCATCCTGCACGCTGGATTCCTCGTCGTCGAGAATGCGAACTATGGTAACGGGAACCTGTGCGGCTTCGGCAAGCGATTCCGAAAGCGAGCCGAGGAACCAGCGTGCCACTCTGCCGAGTGAACGGCGTCCGACTACGATCTGCTGCGCATCCTTGCCGATCTCAGCAATGCGACCGTTCCTGTGGCCTTGACCGACGTGAGTTTGACATGATCCTCATTGATGGTCATGCCCTGCGAAGCTTTGGAAACCCAGTCGCGAAGCCGTTGCGCGATCTCATGGCGGACTTCGGCCCACTGCTCTTCATCTTCCGGTTCCGAGCCCATATCCCAGGAATGGGACCATGCGAACACCGCATTGACCTGCTGGCCGGTAAGCGATGCCTCGTTCAGCGCCCAGCGTAATGCGGCGAAGGATTCGTCGGAACCGTCGACGCCGACGACGATGTCGTGCAAGCGGATATCTGCGAGCATCCCGGATTCGGTTTGCATTTAGGGTGGTGTCGCTCATCTTGGTGACCTCCTTGGTCGTTGCTATATGTCAAGCATATCCGTTGCGTTGCGTCGAGAGCGCAATTTACGCGCGGATGAAAACAAACGTCATCGCGAATCGGTAGAGTGTTGAAGGACTAACAAGAGTGGAAGGACAAGCATGTTCGAACGGTTTACCGACCGTGCGCGGCGCGTGATCGTGCTGGCGCAGGAAGAGGCTCGTACCCTCCAGCACAACTACATCGGCACCGAGCATCTGCTGCTGGGCCTGATTCGTGAGGGTGACGGCGTCGCAGCCAAGGCGCTGGCCTCAAAGGGTGTGACCTTGGATGACACCCGCAAACAGGTCGAAGAGATGATCGGTAAGGGGAATGCCACGCCGAACGGCCACATTCCCTTCACCCCGCATGCCAGGCAGGTGTTGGAGCTGTCGCTGCGTGAGGCGTTGCAGCTGGGGCACAGCTATATCGGCACCGAGCATATCCTGCTCGGTCTGATTCATGAAGGCGAAGGCGTCGGCACCCAGGTGCTGATCAAGATGGACGTCAATCTTGGCGAGCTGCGCAGCGCCACCATCGACCTGATCCGTGGCAATTCCGGTGATGGCAAGGGTGATGGCAAGGGCGATTTGGCCAATGCCGGTGGCGTGCAGGATCGTCGCAACCAGACCGGTTCCGCGATTCTTGACCAGTTCGGCCGCAATCTGACCGCTGAAGCTGCCGCCGGCAAGCTTGATCCGGTGATTGGGCGTTCGAGTGAGATCGAGCGTGTGATGGTGGTGCTGAGCCGCCGTACCAAGAACAATCCGGTGCTGATCGGCGAGCCGGGTGTCGGCAAGACGGCCGTGGTCGAAGGCTTGGCGCAGAAGATCAATGCCGGCGACGTTCCGGAGACGCTGAAGGGCAAGCAGGTCTATTCGTTGGATCTGGGATCCATGGTGGCTGGCTCGCGGTATCGTGGCGATTTCGAGGAGCGTCTGAAGAAGGTGCTCAAGGAGATCAAGACCCGCGGCGACATCGTGCTGTTCATCGATGAGATCCATACCATTGTGGGCGCTGGTTCCGCGGATGGCGCTCTTGGCGCTTCCGACATGTTGAAGCCAATGCTCGCGCGAGGTGAGCTGCAGACCATTGGCGCCACCACCACCGACGAGTACCGTAAGTACATCGAGAAGGATGCCGCTTTGGAACGTCGTTTCCAGCCCATCCAGGTGCATGAGCCGAGCATTGCCGAAACCATCGAGATCCTTAAGGGCTTGCGTTCGCGTTACGAGAACCATCACCATGTGACGATCACCGATGGTGCGTTGCAGGCCGCGGCCGATCTGTCGAGCCGTTACATTCAGGACCGTCATCTGCCAGACAAGGCCATCGATCTGATCGATGAGGCCGGTGCGCGTCTGCGCATCCGTCGTCTGACCGCTCCGCCGGAGCTTAAGGAACTTGACACGAAGATCGCCAAGCTTGCCGAAGAGAAGGACCAGGCCATCAAGGGCCAGGACTTCGAAAAGGCCGCTGAGCTGCGTGATAAGCAGGAGAAGCTGGAAGCCGAACGCAAGCAGAAGGAATCTTCGTGGCGTGAGGGCGAATCCGATGTGAAGATGGTTGTGGATGAGGATGTCATCGCCGAAGTGATTTCCCAGACCACCGGCATTCCGGTGTTCAAGCTCACCCAGGCCGAGTCCAAGAAGCTCATGACCATGGAAAGCGAGCTGCACAAGCGCATCATCGGCCAGGACGAGGCCGTGTCCGCGTTGAGCCGCTCCATCCGTCGTGCTCGTGTTGGTTTGAAGGATCCGAAGCGTCCGTCCGGTTCGTTTATCTTCGCTGGCCCCACCGGCGTCGGTAAGACCGAGCTGGCCAAGACGCTCGCCGAATTCCTGTTTGACGACGAGGACGCACTGATTCGTGTCGACATGTCTGAATTCTCCGAGAAATATGCGGCTTCGCGCCTGTTTGGTGCTCCTCCGGGATACGTCGGTTACGAAGAGGGCGGCGAACTCACCGAGAAGGTTCGTCGCAAGCCGTTCTCCGTGGTGCTGTTCGATGAGATCGAAAAGGCCCATCCGGATATCTTCAACACGCTGCTGCAGGTGCTTGATGACGGTCATCTGACTGATGGCCAGGGCCGCAAGGTGGACTTCAAGAACACCATCATCATTCTGACCACCAATCTTGGTACGCGAGACATCGCCAAGGCCGCCAACACCGGCTTCAACTTGGGTGCCAACACCGAGTCGAGCTACCAGCGCATGAAGGATCAGGTTTCCGCGGAGCTGAAGCAGCAGTTCCGTCCGGAATTCCTGAACCGTCTGGACGACATCATCGTGTTCAAGCAGCTCACCGAGCCGCAAGTGCGTCAGATCGTCGATCTTGACGTCAAGCAGCTCAATGATCGCTTGTTCGATCGCCACATGTCCCTCGAGCTTACCGACGCTGCCAAGGATCTGCTCGCGCAGAAGGGCTTCGACCCGCTGCTGGGCGCGCGTCCGTTGCGTCGCGTGATTCAGCGCGACGTCGAAGACGCCATTTCGGAGAAGATCCTGATGGGCGAACTCGAAGATGGCCAGCGCGTGAAGGTCGATGCGGAAGGCGAAGGCATCCTGGGCGAGTTCACCTTTACCGGTGAGGCGTTCGAAGAGCCAAATACGGAGCCTGCTGAAGGTGAAGTCGCAGCTGAAACCGAGGCACCTGCCGAATCGACGGAATCGACAGAACTTACGGAATCCGCAGAATCTGTTGAATAAGCAATCGATGCGTAAGTAACGCGACACACGAAAGGCCTTGAAATCGTATGTAATGATTTCAAGGCCTTTCGTATGCCGAAAGTATTTCGAAACTTGACGAATTACAGTGTCAGCAGATCGAGATCGGCAGTGATTGACGTGTTACGGGTGAACAGTGTGCGACCCTCTCGTACCGAGCGAAGCACTTCGCAACGCTCGTATACGGCGTCGAACACGCTGGAAGCATCAAGCACAATGAAGTTTGCGGGCTTGCCTGCCTCAAGACCATACGAATCGCGCATGCCGAGCGTGGTTGCGCCGTTGACTGTCAGGAACTTCAACGCATCATCGATCTCTTCAAAACTCATCATCTGCGCCAAATGCAGCACATAATCGAGAATCAGCATCATATTGCCGTTACCGACCGGATACCAGGGATCTTGCATGGAATCCTGACCAAGCGACACATTCACCCCAGCTTCGGTGAGCTCCTTGACTCGCGTGATGCCACGACGCTTCGGGAACGTGTCTTGACGCCCCTGCAGATACAGATTTTCCGTAGGTGCGCAGGCGAAATTGATATGTGCGGCCTTCAACAGCTTGGTCAGATGGAAGAAATAGGCATTGTCGGCCGATCCCAAGGAGCAAGTGTGACTTGCCGTGGTCTTCGAACCGATACCGGCGCGATAGGCGAGTGCGGACAGCAGTTCAAGATAACGTGAGTTTGGATCGTCGGTTTCGTCGCAATGCACGTCGATGAGCTTGTCGTACTTCGAAGCCAGTTCGACCACGGTGTGCATGGAACGTTCGCCGAACTCACGGCACTGCTCGAAATGCGGAATGCCACCGACGCAATCAGCACCCATTTTCAGGCCTTGCTCAACCAAATCCGCGCCGGATTCGCCATGAGGACCTTCATAGGAGTACATGCCCTCCTGCGGGAAGGAGACGATCTGCAGCGTGACAGTATCTTTCAGTTCCTCCTTAAGCTCCAGCAGAGCTTTGAGCGAGGTAAGATTCGGGTCGGTCACATCGGCGTGCGAACGAATGAACTGCACGCCATGACGCATTTCCTTGGCGATGCCGATTTTCGCGCGTTCCTTGATCTCGTCGACAGTGAGATCTGCCTTGGTTTCACTCCAACGCTGAATGCCTTCGAACAGGGTGCCTGACTCGTTCACCGCGCCGGGCTTGCGTGCGGTAAAGACGTAATCAAGATGCAGATGGGTGTCGCAGAATGGTGGACAGACCAGCTTTCCGCCCAAATCGACGACTTCCACGCTCGCCATATCTTTGTCTTGTGCTTCGAGTGTTGCTTTGAGATTGGGTGCAATGCTGATGAACTTGCCGTCTTCGACGAGAATATCTTGGATTGCCGCTGTTTCGGCTGCGGTGCTGCCCGGCATGCCGGTGGCGATGTGTGCGTTGATGAACAGTTGCGTGCTCATAATCACTCCTTCCAATACGAGTTTTCATGCGAGTTTTCGGGTTCCGGCAGACGTTTTGTCATATGTCCATTGGGTTACGGAAGGGAACCTTTGACGTAATCGTTGATGGTTATTGTCGGCGTATTGCTTTGCGGTCACGTTACTTGATGTGACATGTGTATTACTTCGGATTGGACGGTTTGTATGGCTGTTACGGTGAGGGAAGTGCTCGATGATGCCTTGGTTGCGACGGCGGAACCACAGGTTGAAGTTGCTGGCGATAGCTTGGATAATCCGGTGCGTTGGGTGTTCACCAACGAACGCGAGGACGTCGCCTCATTTCTGGCAGGAGGCGAGCTTCTGGTGGTGGAGGGGCGATCTTTAGTTGCGGACGGTCGTGAAAAACGTGCGGATGAATATGTGAAAAGCCTCGTGAATGCTGATATTGCGGCATTGATGGTCGAATTGGTTGAAGAAGTCACCCAACTGCCGAAAATGTTGGTGAAGGCAGCCAAGCATGAAGGACTTACGATTATTGGATTGCGCCGTCGCATTCCTTTCGTCGATATCTGCCAGAGCGTCAATACCATGATTGTGCGTGATCAGATGCGTATGCAGATGCAAGTGGACGTTATGTCAACTTCGTTGCGTTCTGAGCTTGCTCAAGCGTCCAATCCCAAAGCCGTTGCCGATGGCATTGCGAACCTGTTCGGCGAGGATGTGGTCATATTCGACGTGGACGGTCTTGAAGTCGCCCGAGCCGGACAGAACATCAATACCGCTACAGATTGCGGCATTGTACTTGCACTGGAGGAACAGAAACGGCCTTTGGGTGCTTTGGAGATCAGCCAGCGCAATACGGTGTTCGATGAAGCGATGTGCAGAAGGATCGAACAGATTGCCGCTCCGGTTTTGACACTGTATCTCGATGGGGGAGCGCGGGTCGGCATGGTGGCGCATCTGATTGCGGGGCCGGAAGATGGCGTGCATGTTTCGCCGATGGAGGCGCGTGAGGGCCATGCCATGCTTGATGCGTTGGGATTCGCCGCTTCGGGCGTGTATATGCCATTTGCCATGAAACTCAAGTCGGTGGCCAACGCCATGCCGGCAATCGTGTCGATGATCGACGATTTCGAATCCAACGGCGGTTGCGAATCGATCTGTTTGTTGGAAGGCGATTTAATGATCGGTTTTCTCGCGGCGCAAGACAGCGGCGGCGATGTGTCGGTATTTTCAGATCGGTGTTTGCATGCGTTGACGCAAGTCGCTGCAAACGAATACGTATATACCGTGCATGGACGCGCAGCGTTGGACACGATTTCATTGATGGATGCGTTCGGTGCGTTGCGCAGTGTGATTCGAACATGCATTTCGAACGATGCGGAATGCCCATATGGAACCCTCGAATGTGTGGATTCCTCGTTGCTGGAACGCATGTTGGGAATGGAACGTACCGATGAGGCCGTGCGCATGGTGATCACGCAGACGGTTGGGCATGAGCTTATGCATAACGCCATGCTGATCGACACGTTGTGCGCCTGTTTCGACAATCTCGACAACAAGACCGGCGCATGCGAGCAATTAGGTATCCAACGGCAGACGTTGTACAACCGATTGGACAAAGTGGCACAGATCGTGGGCATAACGCCTACCGATAAAATCAGCTGGTCAATGCTGCTTTTAGGTGCGAAAATGGCGAAATCGCAACATAATCACACCATATCTTCCACTTCGGCGCTGTAAGCAAGGGGAACTTGGCAAAACGTCAAAAACAAACGGTTGCGGTTTAACAATCAGTTCACTTTGGCGCAAATACTTCGGGCGATAGTCAGAGTCACAACGTTCGCCGGGTATGAAGAAAACGCGAACGTACAGACAGATTCAGCAGAAGAAAGCAGGTGACATGATGAGTGCCAGTGCAACAATCGCAACCGCCAACAGGGCTTCCGTGTCTGAACAGTCCGAAGAGCAGAAGATGGTCAAGAAAGTGGCCGTCTCGTCTTTCCTCGGCAACTTCATTGAATGGTTCGACTACGCTTCCTATTCCTACTTCGCGACCACCATCGCTTTGGTGTTTTTCCCGTCCGGCAATCACACGGTCGCCATGCTGCAGACGTTCGGCGTGTTTGCACTGTCATTCGTGCTTCGTCCGATCGGTGCACTGTTTTGGGGTAACTTCGGCGATAAGAAGGGACGCAAGGGCGCTCTTGCGATTTCCATCATGTTCATGTCGGGTGCATCGTTCCTGATTGGCTGCCTGCCGTCATATGCTGCGATCGGCATTTTCGCTCCGGCACTGTTGCTGCTGCTTCGCATGGTGCAGGGCTTCTCCGCTTCCGGTGAATATGCCGGCGCCGCAACCTTCCTTGGCGAATACGCGCCGACCAAGAAGCGTGGCATCTACTGCTCGCTGATTCCGGCATCCACCGCCATCGGTCTGCTCGTAGGCTCCACGCTCGCCACCGTGATGACCGCTTCGCTGAGCTCTGATGCACTGACCTCTTGGGGATGGCGTATTCCGTTCCTCATGGCCGGCCCGCTTGGTCTGATCGTGCATTTCATCCGTACCAAGCTCGCTGATTCGCCGGTGTATGCTTCCATGACCGAAGCTTTGGACGACAAGCAGCAGTTCGCTTCCACCACTAAGAGCGTCTCCCCGCTGCGCGAGCTGTTCCAGAACCACTTCAAGACTTTGGTCATCAGTTTCGGTGCCTGCGTGCTCAACGCGGTCGGCTTCTACACCGTGCTCACCTACCTGCCGACCTATCTGAGCGACACGGTTGGCATGGCTGCCGCACAGTCGTCCACCATCACCACCATCTGCCTGGTACTGTATGTGGCTTTGGTGTTCGGCATGGGTCACATCTCCGACATGTTCGGACGCAAGAAGGTGCTG
>ENA-OQBD01001315-OQBD01001315.1-human-gut-metagenome-genome-assembly--contig:-NODE-1315-length-11614-cov-2.698268_pt1 | contig 11614 bp, 14 predicted proteins | sample MGYA00242742_ERZ504543 | MGnify/ENA primary metagenome ERZ504543 (study PRJEB26092, sample SAMD00036239) | human gut metagenome | host: Homo sapiens | study: EMG produced TPA metagenomics assembly of... | reverse complement strand
ATCTCAGAGAGATAAAATATGCGTAATTAATTGATAAATAAACAAAAAGGCCTCTTTTTCCAGTTTGACTTTTTCATCATTCTAGGAAAAAAGGCCCTTTTGCCTGCACTAAGTCTATGATTTCTGTTTAATGTAAAATTTTGTAAAGTAATTCTTTTAGTAAATCTGCATCTGTCGCTGAAGAGTTTTCCACTCCCTTAGATCTTGCGTCAGTCGTTCGGATATCGCTGATCAAATTAAAAACTTTCATCGCTGGATAATTTTTCATCCCCAAAAGATAGTCCTTTACTTGATAAGTTCCCCGTAAACCAAGTGCGGTCATCAATCCTGATTCCGATCGATCCTTTGAATAATAACAAATCAGCAAGTTTGAAAAATAGTTAAATAATACAGGAAGTGTCATCTGTATCGGATTACTTTTAGGGTTTTTCTCAAAATACTGAGCGATCCGGTTAGCCTTTAATATATCCTTCATGGCAAGTGCCTTTATCAGCTCAAAGTTATTGTATTCTTTACTAATCCCTATATTTTGCTCGATCAATTCCGGTGTGATGCGTTTTGAGGCCTTTTCAGCCAAGATAATTGCCAGCTTATCTAATTCCTTATTGAGACGGTTTAAATCGTTTCCAAGGAAATCTGAGAGCATTTGAGCGGCTTTTGGATCGATACCGATAGAACGCTGTTGCATCAAAGAGGTGATAAAACTCGGCATTTTATAATCCGGGATCTTTTTTGACTCATATAAAATACCGTTTTTATCGGTTGCGGCCGCTAACGCACGACGGCGATCTAAAGTCTTATATTTGTAATTTATGACCAAAATAGTTGATGACAAAGGATTCTTCACATAACTGCTCAGCAACTCTATATCTCTCACTAATTGAGCCTCTCGAACAACGATCAATTGATATTCGGACATCATCGGAAAACGACGTGCCGCATTGATAATAGAAATAGCATCTGTATCTGCGCCGTATAGAATAATCTGATTGAAATCTCTCTCAGATTCCTCTAATACGCTTTTTAATAACAAATCTGTTATTTGATCGATGAAGAAAGGCTCTTCGCCCATTAACACATAAACAGGCTGAAACTTCCTTGCTGTTATATCCCTACAAATCTCCTCGAAAAGTAATTTCTTTTTTTAGCCATAAATTATGAGGTTTCGCTATTACCAACTAAAACGGATATGACGGATGGTTTTCTTACCATCCAAAATCTGTTGAAAGAGCTTCAACTCCCCAACATTACCTGTTCTCCTACAAATTGTTGAGTTACCTTCCGGTCACTCGCTTCTGTTTTTACACCATCTTCTTCCATCGGTTTATCCGATATCATCAACAATGCACCCGTAGGTATTTGGTTAGCGAAACCGGCAGTAAGCAAGGTTGCGGTTTCCATATCGATACCAGTGGCATGCGTACTACGAAGATATTCCTTGAAAGCATTATCGTATTCCCAAACCCTGCGATTTGTCGTGTAAATCGTACCTGTCCAATAATCTTTTCCATGATCACGTATGGCGGAAGAAATGGCACGAAGCATTGAAAAAGCGGGCAATGAAGGTACCTCAGGTGGTAAATACTCATTCGACGTTCCCTCACCTCGGATCGCCGCTATTGGCAATACATAATCCCCTAATACATTCGCTCTTTTTAATCCTCCACATTTACCGAGGAAAAGCACCGCTTTGGGCATGACTGCTGATAATAAATCCATGATTGTAGCAGCGTTCGCACTTCCCATCCCAAAATTGATAATGGTAATCCCTTCTGCCGAGGCATTGGGCATCGAACTTTTCAATCCCAAAATCGGGACATTAAAATGATCCGCAAATATCTCGACATATTTAGTAAAGTTAGTGAGTAATATGTGCTTAGTGAAGTCTTCTAGCTTTCGCTCGGTATAACGAGGCAGCCAATTTTCTACGATTTCTTGTTTTGTTCTCATAAATAACTACCTTTGAGGTGCATTTTAGTTAGAATATAAATAGCAAATATAGCAAATGCTCCCATTAAATCTACCAAAATTCTCAGTCAAAGTTACGGAGAAAGCAGGAAAGCCTTCTATTTGGGATCCTGTACGCCGAAAATTTGTCGCATTAACGCCAGAGGAATGGGTACGACAACATTTCGTGAACTATTTGGTCACGGAAAAAAACTATCCTCAAGAACTTTTAGCGAATGAAGTAGCGGTGAAACTAAACGGAACATCCAAACGATGCGATACCGTTGCATACAATCGGTTTCTAGCACCTCTAATGATTATTGAATATAAAGCTCCACATATCGAGATAACAAGCGCTGTATTCGATCAAATCGTACGTTATAACATGGTCTTACACGTAAAATACTTAACCGTAAGCAACGGCATCCGTCATTTTTGTTGCAAAATTGACTATGAGAAACAGACGTATGCTTTCCTCGAAGATATACCGGAATACAATCTATTGGAGAAAATCGTTTAATTATCTAAAATAAGTCCCCCTTATCCTTCTATGCACTCGCACGGATCAGATAAGGGCTTACTCAGCCCAACCAGTGAGTAGTTCTATCGATCAGGAATTTACAGCTTGCAGATAAGTCATCTTGTTCTATATACTCGACATCACCGGAAGTCTTAGAAGGTAGCACCATATCTGATACTTCTACCTCTCATTTTCAAGGCTGGCAAACTTAAACAGATTATATATGCTTGATAGAAAGAGAAGAAAAAGAAACAGGAATGCCTTTGCGACACTTCCTGTTTTTTTCTATATATTGAGTAGATTTCAAATCCATATCCCGCGCATTAAAAGTTACATGGGCACAAACATAGCAATATTCGTCAAATAAACAAATATTTTAACACGAAAATTTTATTTCGTAAAGAGATAATCCTCCGGTTTTGCGATTCGTAAAATATATTCCGGAGTATTAGGGAGCCTTTTCGCATACAAAGTGACAGAATCACCCCTCTCAGGCATCGTAGAATTAGATTCCAACGATATCTGGTCAACATTACGCAATTTTATTTCATCATCTTTATCGAAAAAGAATGAGTATCCTAATAAAACCGCAAAAAAAGATAAAATCAATGGCTTCATGTCTAACTTGTTTTTATGACTATATAAGCTTAGATGCTTATAAAACGATAAACGCTGCATATTATTTCAAAATAATTACATTTTTAATGTGCCGACATAGAAGTACGACTTATTTCGTTAATGAAGTATATATCCTATGACACATGCAGTATATATCCTATAGCATTTGAAGTATATCTTCGTAAAAGAGGAGTTTCAGGGCCAAAATAAAAAAGGGCGAGGATCTTAACCCCCGCCTTCTATCTGTAGATATAGAAATCCTATTTTATCCACCGAAATCATCGAAGTGCAACATCTCACGAGGTACACCCAAGTTATCCAGCATATTTTCCACGGCCTTTGACATCGGGCCCGGACCACACATGTAGTATTCGATATCTTCCGGAGCCTCGTGATCCTTCAAGTAAGTATCATGGATTACTTGATGAACGAATCCAGCCGTATATTTAACACCCGCAGCATCAGCGGCAGGATCAGGACGGTCAAGCGCCAAGTGGAACGTAAAGTTTGGGAATTCTTTCTCTATTTCCAAGAAATCTTCCAAATAGAACACTTCGTTCAAGGCACGCGCGCCATAGAAGTAAGACATCTTACGATCCGTAGTCTTCAACGTCTTCGTCATGTGCATGATTTGGGCACGCAACGGAGCCATACCAGCACCACCACCAATCCACATCATCTCTCTCTTAGAATCGAAAATTGGGTGGAAATCACCATAAGGACCACTCATAGTCACCTTATCACCCGGTTTCAACGTAAAGATATAAGAAGAAGCGATACCCGGCATCACATCCATGAAACCAACTTGTGGTTTCGGTTTGAACGGCGGCGTAGCGATACGCACGGTCAACATGATACGGTCACCCTCAGCAGGATAGTTAGCCATAGAATAGGCACGGATAGACGGTGAGTCGTTCTTACACTTCAAACCGAATAAACCGAATTTCTCCCAAGCCGGCAGATACTCGGGGCCGATCAAGCTCTTATCGATATCCTTGTTATAATCCATTGAGTATGTAGGGATCTTGATCTGAGCGTAAGAACCCGGAATAAAGTCCATGTGCTCACCTTTAGGCAACGCAACGATAAACTCCTTGATAAATGTAGCGACGTTCTTGTTACTGATAACCTCGCATTCCCATTCCTTAACGCCAAATACCTCGTCTGGTACCTGAACGACCATATCCTCTTTCACCTTGCATTGACAAGCCAAACGCCAATGATCTTTCACTTGTTTACGAGAGAAGAAACCTTTCTCAGTAGGTAGGATCTCGCCACCGCCATCAATAACTTGAGCACGGCACTGACCGCATTTACCACCACCACCACAAGCGGAAGACAAGAAGATGCCACCGCTCTGTAGCGCACCTAGCAAAGTTCCACCAATCGGGTCTCTATATCTTTCTCTCCGTTAACCTTCAAGCTTACATTCCCTGAAGGCACCAATTTTGCTTTGGCGAACAAAAGCAAACCGACCAAGATCAGCGTGATCAATAAGAATACTATTGCGCTGACACCAATCGTAAGTCCGCCCGACATTAATAAAGTCATCTTTATATTTTGTTTAATGCGTTAATACTTAAATCTTCAGACCAGAGAAACACATGAATGCCATACCCATCAAACCCGTGATGATGAAAGTAATACCCAAACCTTTCAAAGCATTGGGGACATTTGAATATGACAATTTCTCACGGATAGCCGCCATACCTACGATAGCCAGCAACCAACCGATACCAGATCCTAAACCATAAACAGTGGCGACACCTACATTAGGGAACGCTTTTTGTTGCATAAACAGAGAACCACCCAAGATAGCGCAGTTTACAGCGATCAGCGGCAAAAAGATACCAAGGGAAGCATACAAAGACGGAGAGAATTTCTCGACTACCATCTCGACCAACTGCACGAAAGAAGCGATAACGGCGATAAAGATAATAAACGCCAAGAAGCTAAGGTTCACCTCCGCATATTCCGGGCCTAACCAACTTAACGCACCTTCTTTCAATACATAATTCTCAAGCATATAGTTAATCGGCAACGTACAGAAAAGTACGAATGTCACTGCTATACCTAATCCTAAAGCGGTCTTCACGTTCTTTGAGACAGCCACGAAAGAGCACATACCCAAATAGTATGCGAAGATCATGTTGTCAACGAAGATCGAGCGGACGAATGTGCTTAATAATTGTTCCATTCTATTATTCGTTTAATCGTTAACATTAATTTTCTTGAAGTTCCTTGTTCTTAGCACGATGAACCCAAATAATAACAGCGATCACGATCAACGCCATCGGAGGCAAGATCATCAAACCATTGTTCACGTAACCCAGATCATAGAATGCCTGCGGAATCACTTGGAAACCCAATAAGGTACCAGATCCTAGCAATTCACGGAAGAAACCTACGATAATAAGAATAATCGCATATCCCAGACCGTTACCAATGCCATCCAAGAACGATTCCCATGGGCCGTTACCCAAGGCGAACGCTTCCAGACGTCCCATCAAGATACAGTTCGTAATGATCAAACCGACAAATACGGAAAGCTGTTTGTTTACGTCATAAGCAAAAGCTTTCAACACCTCACTAACGATTGTCACCAAAGCGGCAACTACCACCAATTGCACGATAATACGGATACGGTTCGGAATCGTATTACGCATCAATGAAATGATCACGTTAGCGAAAGCCACGACAGCCGTCACCGAGATACCCATCACGATGGCCGGCTCAAGTTTTGAGTTACAGCCAACGCAGAGCAAATACCCAACATCTGAACGACAACCGGGTTGTTAGCGCTCAACGGGCCTAACAGAACTTCTTATTCTTTTCAGATAATAATCCCATCTTCTACTTAATTTTGTGAGGTCAAAAAATTTAACATAACCGCTCAAGCTGTTGAATAACATTTCATCCACACCTTTACTGGTAATTGTACCACCTGAGATACCGTCTACATAATCCTGTCCCGCTACGCTCTTACCCGGCTTAACAACAGCGACAGACTTGAATTCTCCACTCATGAAGATCTTCTTACCTTTGAACTCATTGCTGAACGCCGGTTTAGAGATCTCAGCTCCCAGACCCGGAGTTTCACCTTGGTGGCTGAAGTCAGCACCATAAATAGTATTCTTATCACTATCTACAGAGATATAACCCCATAACGGACCCCAAAGACCTGCTCCATGCAAAGCCATGATATATTTCGGTTGACCATCTACATTCGCGACGAAAACCGGATATTGATGCTCAGTGGCAGCCTTAACTACATCCGTAGCGAAAGCGTCGCCTTCAACCTTCTCACCATTCTCGTTTACCAAGAAAGCTTCCTTGATCAACTCGTTGTACTTGGTCTCAGCCTCAGAAGAAGAAACATTTACGTTGATAGAACGCAGAATTTGTTGTCTCTTATCGTTATCCTCGTTCTGTTTCTGAAAACTTCTCAATGATTGTGAAGTAAACGCCAATACGACAGCCACTAGCACAACCATCACAGCCGCATAAACAACCGTATAAACATTGCTATCCCGGGTTTATGCCTTTTCTTAGCGGCGCCCTCCTCCTTGATTTCCTCAAATTCGGAAGCAGGAGCGGAACATACCGGGCAAGTGTCAGGAGCCTTATTTCCCTCGTGGACATAGCCACATACCTTACATTTATATTTAGCCATATTCCTTCTTACTTTATTTTATTACACGTTTCAATCTGCGAGAGATATTAGCTTCCACAACATAATAGTCGATCAGCGGAGCGAACACGTTCATCAACAGGATAGCGAGCATCATACCCTCTGGATAACCCGGGTTCAACGCACGAATAATAATGGCCATAGCACCTACAAGGAAACCATAGATATATTTACCTGTCTCCGTACGAGCGGAAGTCACAGGGTCTGTAGCCATGAACACGGCACCAAAAGCGAAACCACCTAAGAACAAGTGATCCAGCGGAGATACGCACATAGCGACCGTTGTACCGACCATATTAAAGATCAATGACATGAAAGCACCACCCACGAACACGGAAACCATTGTCTTCCAACTTGCGATACCCGTAACCAACAAGATAACCGCACCGATCAAAATAGCCAATACGGAAGTCTCACCGATAGAGCCCGGGATCAAACCAATAAACGCGTCCCAAGTAGAGATCGGGTTGCCTAATACGTCAACAGCTTGGAAAGAACCGATCATCTCCTTACCAGCGATAGCGACTTGTCCCAGCGGAGTAGCTCCGGAAAAGCCGTCAACCACTTGGCCAGCCCCAATACCAAACGTATCAGCCGTACGAACGAACACTTGATCACCAGACATTGCTGCCGGGTAAGCGAAGAATAAGAACGCACGTGTAACCAATGCTACATTAAATATATTATATCCCGTACCACCAAATACCTCTTTCGCGAAAATAACAGCGAAAGCAGTAGCTACGGCGATCATCCATAACGGAGTATCGACCGGAACGATCATCGGAATCAAGATACCGGAAACCAAGAATCCTTCTTGAATCTCTTCCTTCTTCACTTGGGCGACAGCGAACTCTATACCCAAAACCTACCACATACGAAACAATGATCTTAGGCAATACCGCCAAAAATCCAAAAATAAAAGTCATCAAAAATCCCGGATCAGCCCCCACAGCTAAATTGTGCTGATAACCGACATTATACATACCAAAAAGCAAAGCAGGCAACAAAGCGATGATAACCACGGTCATGGCACGCTTTGAATCAATACAGTCATGAATATGTACGCCCGTTTTAGAGGTCTCGTTCGGAACAAATAAGAATGTTTCGAAACCGTCAAAAACAGAACGGAACATCGCCAGCTTTCCGCCTTCCTCAAAGTTAGGCTTAATCTTGTCGAGATAATTCCTTAACGCTTTCAATGTATTATAAGTTTTTTATGTTATTAATTCATTTCCTTATACAACAGGTTCAATCCGTCGCGAACGATCTTTTGCAACTCGATCTTGGAAGTGTCCACGAACTCGCAAAGAGCGAAGTCCTCGGGAGCCACCTCATAGATACCTAAGTTCTCCATCTTGTCGATATCGAACGCAATGATCGCTTTCAACAAATACTCCGGATAGATATCCATCGGAAACACCTTATCGTATTCATTAGACATGATCATGGCACGTTTACCACCTTTGATACGGGCGTCGATCACATATTCCTTGCTAGTACCTAACCAGCTAAAGTAACTATGGCTAGCGCTGAACTGGTTGAAACGAGGCATAGCGAAACCTAAGAACTCATGCGTCTCATCACCTTCCGGAATCACGGTGATCTGGTTATCATAAGCGCCTAGGTAACCATCCATATTCACCTTGGTACCTGTCAAAACATTACCGCTAATAATACGGATATGTTCCTGTCCTAACACTTTACCGTTAACCAAGCTCTTAATCGTACAACCTGAAATCGTTTTAACGTAGCCTCTCTCGGTAGTCTCGGAACCGGTAATAGCAACCATACGGCTGAAATCGGCGACACCCTTGTTAAACAAGCGTCCGATAACGATCACGTCTGCCGGATTAACCGTCCAAACTACCTCACCCTTGTTAACGGGCTTGATATGATTGATCTGCACGCCAACGTTCGCTGCGGGATGCGGACCTTCTACTTCCACGATCTCCACACCTTTCATTCCGCTCACAACAGAACCACTTCTTACACCCACATACACTTTTCCATTCGTTAATTTAGCTAGGGCGTTTAATCCAGTCTGGAAATCAGCCTCCTGACCTTTTACGATAAAATCGAAGTTTGGAGCCAACGGAGCGGAGTAAAAAGCCGAAACGAAGATATCACGCGGAGTATCCAATGGAGCGGCAACGATATCGTATGGGCGTTGCTTGATAAACGGCCACATACCAGCGTTCAGAAGTACCTCTTTCACCTCTGCTCCCTGTAGGGATGCTACGTTCTTCTTACCGAACTCCTCATACTCGATCTGCGCATCCGGCTTCACAACGATGCTTAGCACCTTACGCTTCTCTCCTCGGTTTACGGCAGTTACCTCGCCACTGACCGGCGAAACAAACTTGATCTCGGGGCGGTTCTTGTCAATCATCAGTACAGAACCGGCTTTGACTTTTTCTCCTACTTTCGCAACAACTTTGGGGAGAATACCGTTATAATAATCGGGGACGATCGCGTAAGACTCGCTCTTGCCGCCGTTTAACAGTACATCCGAAGCTTTGCCCTTCAGATTAATGTCTAAACCCTTTTTAATCTTAATCACATTTGCCATGATACAACTAAAATTGTTTATATGTAATTTTCCTGCAAAAGTAAACATTTTTTCATGCTTTAGAGCAGGGAAAGGCAAATAAATAGAGAAATAATTCCATAATTTTGCGTCGTTAAAGAAAGTAATAAGAAAATGAAAGTTTTTAAAATCCTATTTCTGCTGCTTATCACGGTTTTAGTACCGTTGAACGCTCAAGTGACTTACTTCACCAACGTTAGCGATAAGCAAATAAAGACCCTCCAAGTGAAGGTTGCCGGCGAGATGTTCTCCGATCCATTCATTGAACTGGGCGGTGAAAACCGTATCGAAGTTAATTTCGATGCTTTTAATCCGGGCTTCGGGCGATACGCCTATAATCTGGTTCATTGCAACGCCGATTGGACGCAATCGAATCTTTCCCCGATTGAGTATATGAATGGTTTCCAAGGGAGCACGATCGAGGATTTCGCCAATGCGATGGGTACTACGGTGCAATACACCAACTACCGATTACTTTTCCCAAACGATGACGTTCAACCGAAGGTCTCGGGGAATTATGCCTTGCAAGTATATAACGAGGATGATCCCTCCCAGATCGTATTTACCGCATGCTTTTCTATTTTCGAGCCGATGGTTAGTGTCGCCGCTACGGTGAGCGGAAATACGGATATCGATACCAATCAGTCACACCAACAAGTCAGCTTTGCGATCAATAACAAGAATTTCCCCATCACCTATCCTCAGACCGACTTGAAAATCTGGGTTTATCAGAATAACCGCAGGGATAATGCCGTAACAGGTCTTCAGCCTATGACTATTTTAGAAAACCAGATCTCTTATACGAACAATCAGAACTTGATCTTTCCCGCAGGAAACGAATATCGCCGTATGGAATTTTTGAGCAACAAATACAATGGCATGCACGTAGAAAGTATCTCGTTCCATAATCCATATTACCATGTAGAGTTGATGACGGACTATCGGCGTGACCAATTATCGTATCAATACGATCAAGACCAAGACGGCCGTTTTTTCATCCGTTGCAGTAATTGTAACGACCCGGATACGGAAGCGGACTATTACATCGTTCACTTTACCCTCGCCATGGACTTAATTCCCGATGGAAACGTGTATTTGAACGGTGAATTATATAATAATGTATTGGACGAGAAAAGTAAGATGGGCTATAATCCGGAGACGCATCAATACGAGAAATCCGTCTTACTGAAACAAGGCAGTTACAACTATCAGTACCTCTTTGTCCCTAACGGACAGACCGTAGGACAGACCGGCCCTATCGAGGGTAATTTCTTCCAGACGGAGAACGAATATAGCATTTACGTCTACTATTGTCCAATGGGAGCACGGTATGATCGTTTAATCGGTGTAACTAGTATCAGAAATACAATGCCCGTGCTATAATTATTCGCGTAAAAGGCATACTTTTACGCATAAAATAATTGAGCATGAAAACGAGACGTATTGTTATCAGTACCGTATTATTAGTCGGGGGACTTCTCTCGATCGTTCAAGTCATGCCTAAAAATCCACTGTTGATAGGCGAAAGGTTATTTCCGTATGGAGGATGGATACAAGTGATACTTGCCATGCTATACGGTGGTTGGCTCTGCTATAAGATGCAAGATCGGCAAGAACGTCCCAAATGGAGAAAACGAGCGTGGTTGTTATTCTCGATCGTTTTTTTCGGGCAACTTGCTCTAGGGATTTTTGCCGATCCTATTTTCCTTATGACCGGAAAATTGCATTTACCGATCCCTGCGGTAATCTTGGCCGGACCGCTTTATCGCTTCGAGGGATTATTCATGCCCATACTTTTTATCAGCACCTTATTACTATCCGGTCCCGCTTGGTGTAGCCAGCTTTGTTACTTCGGGGCATTCGACGCATGGAGTGCCCGGGGGAAAATTTGGAACGAAAAAGGTTCCCCTATCACAAGCAAATGCGATACAGCATATTATTTCTGGTTATGTTGGGGGCCATCCTACTCCGAATATTCGGAGCGAGCGGCAGGATAGCCACCGCTTTTGGAATAGCGGTCGGAGTTATCGGCCTACTTATCATGCTATTGTTTTCCAGAAAGAGACGGAAGATGGTGCATTGCAGTAGTTATTGTCCGATCGGGACTTTAGTGTCTTTCCTCAAATACCTCTCTCCTTTCCGGGTACGACTGACCACGGATTGTTGCCATTGCATGGCTTGCACAAACGCTTGCCGTTACGATGCCCTACATAAAGAAGAGATCAAGAAGGGAAAGATCGGCTATACCTGT
>ENA-OQBD01001314-OQBD01001314.1-human-gut-metagenome-genome-assembly--contig:-NODE-1314-length-11615-cov-2.093315_pt1 | contig 11615 bp, 12 predicted proteins | sample MGYA00242742_ERZ504543 | MGnify/ENA primary metagenome ERZ504543 (study PRJEB26092, sample SAMD00036239) | human gut metagenome | host: Homo sapiens | study: EMG produced TPA metagenomics assembly of... | reverse complement strand
CGATGATATCGACGAAATCAACAGCAAGATTGACAAGATTGAAACCACACTGTCTGAATTGGAGTCAAAGATTGGCGACAAGGGTGTATCCAGTGTGACTTTCGATGAAAAGACAGGTGTATTGACTGTGGTAGACGGTACAGGCTCTCATACTTATACCATCAAAACAACGGCTCCCAGTGTGGAAAAAAGCAGTGGTGACAGTGGACGGTAAAGACCTGAAAAGTAGACGGAAAAGTAATCGGTCAGTTGGGTGACACTGTAGAAGTGAAAGACAACGAACTGTATGTGAACGGCAAGGCAACAGGCATCAAGGTTGGAAAAATATGCCATCCTGGAAAAAGTGATGCTGACGGTATGTACACCATCACATTGCCCGATGCCAACGGTGAAATGAAGACTATCAAATTGCCGAAAGCAACTTCGGGAATGATGAACGTAACTGCCAATGTAGCAAAATTTACTGCAAAGAACACAGTTACTCCTCTACTGCTCCCAGATGGATATTGCTTGGGGAAAACGCAGACAAAGCAATCACCTGGAAAGGTGCTAAGGAAACATTGCCAAAGACAACTTTGTTGGGACGCTATACAGAAGGAGAAGTTACGGTAGTTCCTTCAAGCTACAACTTGGGTGCACAGACATTGAAACTGGTTGCTTCTGACGGATCTGCTGCTCCTGTAACTGTCACTGCAACAGCAAACAATGATCTTATCTATGACAAAGGTGATAGAGCTGCATCAGCCAATGGCGACTGGACAGTAGCCATCACAATGGATGAAACGGTTACAGCCGACAATATCGCTACTGCTTTTGCAACAGAAGTTGAAAGCCAGGCTAAGAACGTGAAATATGCATTGTCTGTAAACGGCGACTTGGTAACAGGCTATGAATTTGTTATCGATACCGATGAAGACCCTGAAGCAACTGCCCTTGCAGCAACAAAGATTAAAGTGGGAGGAGTAAAAGGAACAGATGATGCAAAGAATGCAAGCAACCCTCTTACTATCAGCGACTTCAAATTAGGTACTAACGAAATCATCATTGAAGACAAAGACGCAAGCAATGCAGACGCCCACAAAGTTTATGATGCATATCTTGAAATCGGTGACATCGACAAAGCCGGCAGATATGGTGTAACAGTAAACGGTATGAAGATTACAGCCGCTGACAAAGCTGCCAAGCAAGAAATACCTTTCATTGTGCATATCCTAGACGTAACAGGTGCTGAAACCAAGCAATATATCAAGGTTACCTTCGTGGCTGCTACAGTAGAAGACGAACCGATTGCAGACCAGACTTATAAGTTGATGCCCGAAAAGAACTTCGTTATCGACTTGGGTAATACATTTACCGGATTGACAGACGAACAGGCTGACAAAGTTCAGGGTAACATTACTTGGGCTACTGACGGTAACTTCTTTAAAGCATCTATCAGCTCTGTAACATATTACACAGATGCTGCATGCAAGAAACAAGTAACAGACTTGTCTTCTGCTGCAACCATCAAGACTATCAAGTATGCCAAGATTGCAGAAGACGAAATCGCAACTGCTCCAAAGGCAGGTGCAACCAAGTTGACTATCACTTTGTCTGATGCTGCCGCTGCCGGTAATGAAATCAAGAAAGTAAGTGCAAACTACACTATCACATTGCCTTCATTCGATGAATTGGCAGTAGTTAACACCAATGCTTTGTGGAATGAAGCAGGTACTACTCTTACTGCACGTATGGGATGGAAGAGTAATAATGCAACTCTTTCTTTGGCTAAAGCATACACAGTAAAAGATGGCGTGAAAGGTCTTGCTATTGACGACATCGAATATGTTGCTACATACACTACTGATGCCGATAAAGTAACAGAACTTACTGTAAAGAAGGGTGAAATTGAAAATGCCAGTGGACTGATAGCTGATAACAAGGTTAAGTATAACACGCTTGCTGCAACCGCTTCCATCGAATTAGCAACAGACTTGACAGTATCTAAAGACTTTACCGTAACCGTCAAGAGTATCTTTGAAGATGCTAAAATCGTTTACTACAAAGCAGGTGCTGCTCAAAGCATTGCCACAGTAGGAGCTGACAACTATATCGCACCGTTGACAGGCGCTGCTGATAAGAGAGCAGGTTTGGCATTGGTATTCAATGGTAAAGAAATTGCTGTAGCAGGTACTGATATGGCTATTGATGGTATCACACTGGTTAGCACAACTCCAGACGCTGCTACTAAAGTCCAAGTTGCATACAAGAACACTGAAGCTTCCAAAGGAACTGTTGTTGCTCCGACAGGAACAGCAGCCAGCAAAGATGCAAAGGGTGTAAGTATTACCGATATGAAGAGCGGTGAAAAGGGTACATTGGTAGTTACCTTCACTGATAAGAATGGCGTAGTAACAACATCCACTATCGACTATCAGTATAACTAATAACAATCGCATCTGACGACCCTCAGAACGGGTTCAGACTAAATAAAGAGGCTGTAGTGCACCAAGCATTACAGCCTTTTTTTTGGAGGGGCACATTGTTCTTTTAAGGATTTAAATATCACATCACAAACAAAGGGAAGAATAAGCGGTTTCTTAGGATCAGCCAAGGCCTTTTGAACGGAAGATTATTACAGTCTGCGGCAATGGACTGTACAGTCCACTGTAGCAGACTGTACGGTCCACTGCAACGGACTATACAGTCCGCTGCCGGAGACTGTAGTAATTCAACTAACAGACGGGCATAACCGAAAAGACGAAAACGCTTGGTCCGGCTAATGAAACGGCTTAGGAAGCTCAAAAACGCATGCAGGGGTTGAAAACCGGAAGAAACAACACCGGGGGACAGGTGTTTGCTTGAGGTGTTAAATCCACAAGAACAATGACTGCCCCTTGTTACTCGAACAGAACTGCCGAAAGAGAAATGCCCCCTACCGGCAGAACAATGGGAAGACACCGCCGGACAAATCCGAGGCATGCCGGAGGAAACAAAGCGCAGCAACACTGTATAGAGACTCACCTCCATGAGGGTATGTCGAAACTAAAAGACCTATCCCATCGTCAACTGTAGGGCAGGATTTGCCTGCCCGAAGACACAAAGCAAACTGTTTTCGGGCGAGCGAACCTCGCTCCTACAGATTAAACGACAGCATTATCCACGTTTTGACACACTCCCCATTTCGATAAAAAGGAAGTTTTGATACATCCCCATTCTGCGGATGGGAACTGAAAAGTATGGAGGAAAGCTGAAAAGAATGTATTATTGCGGGTGATACACCTGCAAAGGCAGCTCTCCTTTCAATGCCCCCAAAGCATTGAATGCCAGCGAACCCATTTCATCCTCCCCGGGAATCAGTACAACAGGAGCCAGATAGTCTATCTGTTCACGAAGAGCACCTACACAATAATCGCTATGGGCTATTCCTCCTGTCAGAATAATGGCATCCACTTTCCCGCGAAGCGAAACATACATCGCCCCGACCTGTTTGGCAACCGTATAAAGCATGGCATCCAGCACTCCTTTATAGGGCTCCTCGCCTGCTTCGGCTTTATGGGCAATAGAAGCAACATCGTTTGTCCCGAGATGGGCTATCAAACCACCCTTACCGTTCAACATCTTCTTCACCTGACGCAAGGTATATTTCCCGCTGAAACACAGTTCGGCAAACTGATCGGCAGGAATAGTACCGGCACGCTCCGGGCTGAAAGGACCTTCACCGTTCAATGCATTGTTTACATCAATTACCCTGCCCTGACAGTGTGCTCCGACCGAGATGCCACCTCCCAGGTGAACCACAATCAAATTCAATTCTTCATAATGCTTTCCGATGGAAGCGGCATATTTACGGGAAACCGCCTTACTGTTTAATGCATGGAAAATAGAAATACGTTCTATCTCGGGGATACCGGTATAACGCGCTGCCGGCTGCAACTCATCCACCACTTCCGGGTCGGCAATATAAGCGGGGCAACCGCATTTTTTTGCCATTTCATCGGCAATTAAAGCCCCCAAATTACAAGCATGCTCCATACGTGCGTGAAGCAAATCATATTTCATCTGTTCGTTAATGGCATACACTCCCCCCGGAGTCGGTTTCAACAAGCCGCCCCGCGCAATCACAGCGTCAAACTCAATAGGAATACCGGCCTCGGCCAACAATCGGAATATAAAATCCCTGCGATACTCATATTGCTCATTCACATGATGAAAATGTTGCAAGTCTTCTGAGGAATGGTGAGCACCTGCCGCCCATATTACTTTTTCATTTTCAAAAAGAGCCAACTTCGTGGAAGTAGAGCCCGGGTTAATGACAAATATCTTCATATAACTTTAAGGTTTTATCCGGCCACGCAAGCCAATGCTAAACTATAATATTTCGAGTTTCCCGAATCGGCACGTGAAGGGACAACAACCGGAGCTATGGTTCCGCGCAGCATACCTGCCATATTAGCATCGCCGAATAAGGATACTGTTTTATAAAATGTATTGCCTGATTCGATATTGGGAAATATCAACAGGTCAGCATGCCCCACTACAGGCGAACTTATGCCTTTCACCTCACCACTATGAGCATCGCAAGCCGTCTTTACATCCATCGGCCCGTCCAGAAACATGGAGCCGTAAGCACCGGATGCGGCACGTTCCTTTAAAACAGCATAGTCAAGGGTATGGGAAACTTTTCATTTATCTCTCGGTGCAATGAATAAGTGCCACCCGAGGTTCGGAAATACCCTAAACGGCGACAAACTTCCAAATCGATATTTCAGCATAGCCTCAAACTGAGCCAATGTAGGTCGGGGGATTACTGCCGCATCCGAGAAAAACAATAATTTATTATAAGTAGGTATCTGAGCCACTGTTATATGGCTCAATACATTTCCCTGAGGAAGCAAACCATGTTCCTTATTAAGAACCGCACGCAGCAGGTTATCGGTGTTGATTATTCCTTTCATCAACACATCGGCATGTCCTTCTCTGACCAATGCCACTCCTTCTTGAGCAGCTTTGTCGGGACTTGTCGCCTCATACACTTTTACATGCTCCGGGTACTGCAACCGGATATATTCGGCATTCAATAAATGGGGAGTATCAGCCACCAACAGGAAATCGGCAAACCCTTCGTGCAAGCTACGGGTAATAACATACTCCGTATGCGGGTCGTTAGGGCAAACCACTGCAACTCGTTTACGCTCCTTTTGCGCACGCAGACGGCTGATTAATCGGGCAAAGTCCTGTATAGGTTCCATAATCATTAGATTTTTAGCAAATATGAAAAATAAATCTGAATTTATCCCTATCTTTGCTTAGTTTCTACGAATAATTTAACTTATGAAAACGTTTCAAACATTTGACATTTCAGCAGCGTACGATGATATACACCGCACATTCCCCTGTTACAAAAAAGCACCGGTTATCGGACTGACCGGAAACTTCAGGGATGGGGAATGCACCTTGGCAGAAGGTTACTTTACTTCCATTCTGAAAGCAGGCGGAGTGCCATTCATTCTCCCTTCATTCGATGACACTGACAGTTTGATAAATGCACTCGAATCGCTGGACGGAATCCTGCTGACGGGAGGTGCGGATATCAATCCTCTTTTCATGGATGAAGAACCGGTAAAGGAACTCCACAGCATCAACCCACACCGTGACAGGCAGGAACTCTTATTGACAAAGCTGGCTGCCGACAGACAAATCCCGATACTGGGTATCTGCCGGGGCATACAGATGATGAATGCCGCCCTCGGAGGCAGCTTGTATCAGGATATCCACTCACAAATGGAAGGAACGCGCATAAAGCACGACCAGGACCTGGAAAGAAGTTATGCATCACATTCGGTTCGGATAGAAAAAGATTCATTGCTACATCGTCTGTTTGAAAAAAGATGTCCTGCCGGTAAATTCTTTCCACCATCAGGCTGTAAAAAGAAGTTGCACCGGGTTTCCGCGTGTGTGCCCGGGCTGCGGACGGAGTGATAGAAGCGATGGAATCCACCGAATATAAATCAATGCTGGGAGTTCAATGGCATCCCGAATGTTTCATCTTACGGGGTGACGAATGCATGATGCCACTCTTCCACTGGCTGATAAAAGAAGCTGCTTCTTTTCAGGAAGCAAAACGTCTGCACAGCCGTATGATTACACTGGATTCGCATTGCGATACGCCGATGTTTTTTCGACCGGGGCATTGACTTTGCTTCCCGCGACAAAAAGATATTGGTGGACTTACATAAGATGACGGAAGGCAGACTGGATGCCACAATCATGGTAGCCTACCTGAAACAATCGGAACGTACCGACGAGGCATTGCCGGCTGCTACTGCAAAAGCCGACCGCATTCTGAACGAAATAGAAGAAATGGTTGCCAAGAACTGTACGGCCGTTGATTTGGCTTATACGCCAAACGATTTATGGCGGCTGAAAATGGAAGGGAAGAAAGCCATTATGCTGGGAATAGAGAATGGTTATGCCATTGGCAAGGATATAAGTAATGTGGAGCGTTTCCGAAAACGCGGAGTGGTGTATATGACACTCTGCCACAATGGGAATAATGACATTTGCGGTTCGGCACGTGATAATGCCGAAGGACTGGGAGTCAGTGCTTTCGGAGAAGACGTAATTAAAGAAATGAACCGTGTAGGCATGATGGTAGATATCTCGCATGCCGGAGAAAAAAGTTTTTATGATGCGTTGGAAATCAGCACGAAGCCGATTGTTGCCTCGCATTCTTCCGCACGTGCATTGTGCGACCATCCGCGTAACCTGACAGACGCCCAACTGAAGGCTCTTGCCGCCAAAGGAGGAGTAGCCCAAGTAACGTTATACGACGGCTTCCTGCGGAAAGAAGGCCATGCAACCATTAAAGATGCCATCAATCATCTGAACCACATGGTGAATATCATGGGAATAGAACATGTGGGTATCGGTACCGACTTTGACGGTGACGGAGGCATCACCGGTTGTGCTTCTGCATCGGAACTGATAAACTTCACCCGTCAACTATTGTTAGAAAGATACAGCGAAGAAAGTATCCGGCTTATCTGGGGAGGAAACTTCCTGCGGGTAATGGAAGAAGTACAAAGAAAATAATGTAACTTTGCAACCGGACAAAGTGGAAGATTTAAAAGAGAAATATATGAAGAATAAGAACATTTTAACCATCCTGTTCCTGATGCTTGTACTGACCGTTATTTCTTGCGGAAACAGCAATAAGAAAAGTGACCGAATAGATGCAGTGGAAAAAGAAGTAGTCAAAGCACCCGAATTCAATGCAGACAGTGCTTATGCATACGTCGGGGCACAAGCGGATTTCGGTCCGAGAGTGCCGAATACAAAAGCACATGAAGAATGCGGAGAGTATTTGGCTCAACAACTGGAAAAGTTTGGAGCCAAGGTTTATAACCAACGTGCAGACCTCATAGCTTGGGACGGAACCATACTGAAAGCACGGAATATCATCGGAGCCTATAAACCCGAAAGCAAAAAACGCATCATGCTTTGTGCGCATTGGGACAGCCGGCCGTATGCCGACAATGATCCCGACCCCAAGAATCACCACACGCATATTCTCGGAGTAAATGATGGCGCAAGCGGTGTAGGCGTATTGCTGGAAATCGCCCGTCAAATTCAACAGAAAGAACCGGCACTGGGCATTGACATTATCTTCTTTGATGCGGAAGACTACGGAACACCGGAATTTTATACAGGACAACCCAAACAGGATACATGGGTGTCTGGGGTCACAGTTCTGGGCACGCACTCCCCACGTACAGAATTATAATGCCCGCTACGGAATTCTGCTTGATATGGTAGGCGGTAAAGATGCAACTTTCTATTATGAGGGTTATTCCTCGGAAACGGCACGTTCCGAAATGAAAAGATTTGGAAAAGGCACATGAGCTGGGCTATGGCAAGTATTTTGTGAAAGCGGACGGCATTCCTGTAACCGATGACCACTTGTATGTACACCAACTGGCACGTATCCCGTGTGTGGACATCATCAATTATGATGCCAATAACGAACGTTCTTCTTTCGGCTCTACCTGGCATACGATAAACGATACGATGGACAATATAGACCGCAATACACTGAAAGCTGTCGGTCAAACAGTGATGGATGTAATTTATAATGAGAAATAAAATTCAAAACAATGAAAACAATAAACGAACTTCAAGACGAGGTTATCGAGGAATTCAGTGACTTTGACGATTGGATGGACAAATACCAATTACTGATTGACTTGGGAAATGAGCAAGAACCACTCGACCCTCAATATAAAACGGAACAAAACCTGATTGACGGTTGCCAAAGCCGTGTATGGTTACAGGCTGACCTGACAGACGGCAAAGTGGTTTTCCAGGCAGAAAGCGATGCATTGATAGTAAAAGGTATCATCGCATTGCTCATTAAAGTCGTATCAGGACACACTCCCGACGAAATATTGAACAGCGATTTCTACTTTATAGAGAAAATCGGCCTGAAAGAACATTTGTCTCCCACACGCAGCAACGGTTTGCTGGCCATGGTAAAGCAGATGCGCATGTATGCCTTGGCATTCAAAACAAAAATGGAAGGCTGAAACCGTTTGAACGGTAAACTACCGACGGATTTACTCCATTTATTTCAGGTACAGACTTTACGGACTAAACGCGGACTTTTTCTATTCCGCGCTGTCCGTACCTAAAGTATCAATGTCCCAATCGACTCGTATCCACTTCCTTACGCTTCTTTTCCTTATAACCGCCAAATTTATAAAGGAATGACAGAGTTATATTCCGATTGGATTTATTAAACTTTGTACGACTATGTTGATTGGCATAGTCAATTCTTAAATCCATCCGGTTACGGCTGTCAAAGAGATCATTGCCGGTCAATGTCAACTGTGCCTTCTTGTCAGGCGATGTCCACTTCACCGAAGTCGTCACATCGCAATAGTTGCCTAAATCATAGATTCCCTGACGCGCTTTGGTCTGCAAGAAAGCACTTACGTTCATTACCACATCAGGTTGCTTCGACAGGGTGAGCGTATTACTCGTCCGAAAGACGAATACCCACTTTTTGCGGTCAAACGGAATATCATAAAAATCATCCGCCTTGTCACGGCTCTGCATCGCTATCAACATGCCGTTGCCCGACCACCATTTGCCAATCTTATAAGGAGCCATCATTCGTATCCCCATTTGCCGCTGGAAATTATAATTGATGAACTTGTTCACCTCGGCCAAGCGGTCGGGCAATTTATAAGGTAACTGAGCAAAATGGTCAGGTTTCTCTTCATAGAAAAGAGCAAAAACATACTTACTCTTCAATATATAAGCCAAGACAGCCAGATAGTCGGATGAGGGTTTCAGCACCGGATTGCCATGCACCTCTGTATAACTATCCACATACTGCACTGTGGGCTGTGTACTCCAATAGTCAGGATAAGAACGATTACTGCTGAAAGACAGCTGAAACATATGTCCGTCCTTTGCCCGATAATTGGCATTCAATGTGGGATAAAGCATCCATTCATGCCACGTTTGCGAGTTATAAAGCTCGGCAGCCAGTGAAAAGTCAAAAGAGAAACGTTTGCCGAAGTTTTTACTGAAGCCCGCATAACCGTTAAAGGTATATTCCGTCCGGCGTGACTTCAACGAGTTGTCTGTCAGCAAGTCTCCCGTCTCGCCATCGTAGTAAAACTGGTAACTGTTATCATGCGCAGTCCTATATTTCGCACCATAATTCAACTCCCACCCGTTATTCAAAGCATGTTCCTGATTAAGATAAAAGAGCAGGCGGTTGATACGTTGATTACTCTTATAGAAGAATGATTTCTTTTCCTCTTCCATCACACCGGTCAGTACCGTCGTACCGGGAGAATCAAAATAGGTAAAATCCATTCCGGCCGTAAGTCCGAAAGAAGATTGATAATCCAACTTCACATTATGAAGCCGACGGTCTCCGTCATCTGCCTTATCACTGTTTCCCGTTCCGTGCATCGACGTACGGTCTTGTCCGTAACCGAGTTGGGAAGTATATACCATGCTCAACACATTCTTTTTCCCAAAATCATAATCCGTCCCCAAACGGATGTTATGCCGTCCTCCGTATCCGCTACTCAAGGTATTCAAGGTAAGCTCATGCAGGCCGTCGGCCAGTTCATGTTCCGACCACTTTTCTGTCTCGTTCTTAGTATGCCCGAAAGAGTAGGTATACATCAAGTCCGCCGCAAAGCGGCCTGATGTATAAAGCAATGTGGCTCTTTCATTGATGTGTTCGCGTCGTGACTGTTCGTAGGAGGAAAAGAGTTCTCCTTTCAAAGAAGACCGTTGCCCTAAGTTTGATTTTAATATTAAATTTATCATCGGTCCGCGCACCTGATAACGGGCAGGGGCGGCATACATGATTTCTGCTTTCTCAATGCGGCTCACAGGAGTACCTTCGAGCATGGCACGCAACTGCTCCTTATCCAATGTGGTCACTTTGCCGTTGACCACCACCGTAACCCTCAGTCCTCCCAAACTCAGGGTTCCGTTTTGCTCGGTCACTCCGGGCAGTTCTTTCAAGACTTCATAAGCATTTGTCACCGGCAGTTTTTCGATAATACGCGGCACATCATAAATCAGTTTGCCCTTTTCAGCTTTAATCACCGGTCTCTCACCCCGCACCAGCACTTCGGGAAGTTGCTGGAACAGACTGTCCATATAAAGGAATGTGGTATCCTGTTGCCCCCATACCGAAAGAGCAAACCAACAAAAGCAAATGGTAAGTAAGTTTTTCATCATGCAACAAAGTAAGCAGGAAAAGCGATTCCTTCATGTTACATCCGCTTACAAAGTCTTATTTAGTGTTATCAAAAAGAAGAAGTTGGCCGATTTCTCTCTATTTTCGTAGATAAATGAGAAAAACAGTACAATGAAAATACCGTTTAAGGCCATAGCCGTATTAATTATCCTTTCATTGATAGGCGTATTTGCTTATCAGGCATATTGGCTGACAGGACTCTACAGCTCGATGGAAAAAAGATATGGATAACTGTCTGGCAGAGACCCTGCAAGTAAGTGACTACAACGAAATGATGGCTCGTTGCGACTCACTAAAAAGAAACAGTAACATTGATAAGTATATCAAATCGAGCTTTGAAGTAGACAGCATCATGACCCATGCAGGCAACTCTTATGGAATCCATATCCCTAACAGAATCGGACTGGAAATCAATGAACCTCTGTCAAGCAACTGTCGATAAAAAACGGAACACTGGAGTTGCTCACCAAGTATTTTCAACGCGGCATACACAGCCAGCTTGATTTGTTTACCGAAATCAACCTATCCACTTTCGACAGCCTTTTCAATCGCACACTCGCTATGCGGGGAATCATCTTCCTGCCCCACCGTATAGAAATGCTGAAGCTGCACGACAAGGACACGACCATTGTACGAAGTCTGAATTATCCGCCCGGCTTCATTCCAAGCAAGAAAGCCGATTCTTTTTATTACAATTATGATTTATATAATAAAAGATACTACCGTTTGTGGGTGGAACCGACAGATATGCTCGTATTCCGGCAAATGAAAGGTATTCTCTACACTTCCTTCTTTATCATTATCATATTGGGAATCTCCTTTTGGTATCTCACCCGAATCATTT
>ENA-OQBD01001311-OQBD01001311.1-human-gut-metagenome-genome-assembly--contig:-NODE-1311-length-11637-cov-4.826933_pt1 | contig 11637 bp, 15 predicted proteins | sample MGYA00242742_ERZ504543 | MGnify/ENA primary metagenome ERZ504543 (study PRJEB26092, sample SAMD00036239) | human gut metagenome | host: Homo sapiens | study: EMG produced TPA metagenomics assembly of... | reverse complement strand
TTCTCTTCATTCCAACTCTAACGATTTCTTCTTCCGAAAGTTTATCCAGTGCATTTTCAATCCATTGAACACTTGCCCCGTTCCACAATCTTTTTCGCGGGCAGTAATAATAGCACTTGCCTGTTGCCGGCGAAGCATCACTGCTGCAATTTCGGGTGCATAAGCCAAATAATTGATACGCGCCTCAACCACCTCCATGCCCGCCATCGCCAAGCGCTCATTCTAATTGATGTTCTAGCTGATTGTTTATCTCTTCCCCTCCACCACGCAAAGTCAATTCATTTTTATCATGTTCATTATCGTCATAAGCATATTCTCCAGCCACTTGACGCAATGCCGCATCACTCTGTACACGTACAAAAGCTTCGAAAGCATTCATCCGTCCGGCCACCGTTACGGACACCTGACCATTCCCCTTTTCAGCCATTGTCTGTGCATCAATCTCGAACATGGCTTTATAAGTATCCTTCAGTTTCCATACCAACACAAGACCGATAAGAACCGGATTACCTATCTTATCATTTACCTTGATAGGTTCAACATCCAGATTACGCGCCCGCAAGGAAAGCTTTTTCTTATTCATAAAAGGATTCACCCAGTAAAAAACCGGGACATGATCTTCTCAGGTAGAGTAAAATAGAAGGCGACGTTATATAATCTTACGTTTTTTCAAAATCCAAAACTCTATGGCGATCACGCCGAGACTGATGGCGATAATCAGCGGATAACCAAAACGGGCATCCAGCTCCGGCATGTGTGAAAAATTCATACCGTACCAGCCGGTGATGACGGTGAGCGGAAAGAAGACGGAAGTCAGAACCGTCATCAGCTGCATGGTTTTATTCTGCTTGTGGTCGGATTGCGCCTGTTCAAAATCCCGCAGGGTCTGGCAGTAATCGATGGACTGCTGTGCCACCTGCTGGAGACGGCAGGCCCGGTCACCGATGAGCTGAAGCAGCTGCAGCCGTTCCGGATCAAAATAGTTCCGGATGTTGCCCTGCAGCTGTCCGGCCATATCATCAATCTGTTCAAAATAATTGCGCAGTCGGGTCAGTTCCCGCTTATTTTTTAATAACCGGGCATCAGGTCATGAATGTTGCCCGCATGGCATTTTCTTCCAGCAAAAATAATTTGCGTTCATAGGATTCTAAAAGTTCCATATCATCCGTCAGAAATTCCGGAAAAAAAACCATATAAAAACAATTCCGGTGACATGTCCTGACTTTCATAACGATGGATCATTGTTTCAATGATACGGTCAGGCACGGAATCTTCCGATACAAATACAATGCAGGATTCATTGATATAAAACGTAAAACAAAATGATGTTTCCAGCAGCCGTTTCCGGTCAGGGATACACAGACTTCCGGAGATATAGCGGGGATAGATCTCTGCCTTACAGCTTCGAATGATGGTATTTTCCAGACCGGCGTAGGGTGGAAAACGCAGAGAGACTTTTTGCTTCTCCCATTGTGCGGGAGATAAAGTCAGTACGTTTTCTATACAAATGGGATTATTTAAAGTCGAAACAGGAGAGGCGGGATTCGTCTGGCCGGAATTTGCCTGGTCAGAATCGTGTTGAACAGGATCCGTCTGAAACAAGTTTAAATCCGATTTGTAATCTGGTTCTGTTTTTTTCAGGCGAGCATGCAGTGTATAATACATAAAAACTCCTTGGGAATGGTTATGGCAGATTTTGTTATAGAACAGAAACTTTTTGTTTCCGGAATCAGGGAAACAGAAAGATCTGCTGTGGATAGAATATCCGGAAAATGCAGTTTTTATCAGTGGATTCTGACAAAAAGCATTGCATATTTATCCAGATTCGGTATAATTAAATAATGGTGTATCAAAAAGCCATTTCTATAAATTTGGAGGAAATACATGTCACAAGCAGTAGTCATAAAAAGTAACAAATATGGAATTAATCTGGTTCTGGACAAAAACAATGCCTTTTCGGGAACTGCTGGTTGCCATAAAGGAGAAATTTCTGGAATCTGAGAAGTTTTTCAAAGATGCAAAAATGGCGATTTCTTTTGAAGGACGTGAGCTGACACAGGAGGAAGAGTACCAGATTATAGAGACTATTACAGAGAATACAAGTATATCGATCATCTGTATTGTGGATAATGATGAATCCCATGCGGATCTGGTAAAGCAGCAGATTGATGCTTACTATGATTCCGTGTCCGGCCGGGAAGGCGAGTTTTATCGCGGTACTCTGCGTTCCGGACAGGTGTTGGAGAGTGTATCCAGCGTCGTCATCGTCGGTGATGTCAATCCGGGAGCAAAAATTATCTCACAGGGCAATATCGTGGTGCTCGGAGCTCTGAAAGGCAATGCTTATGCAGGAGCAGCCGGCGACAGCAACTGTTTTATCGTGGCTCTTGAGATGGATCCGATCCAGATTCAGATTGGTGATATTCTGGCAAAGAGTCCGGATCACAAGAAGATGAAACCACGCAGACTGCGCCGAAAAGAGAAAACTCCGGTGACACCTGAAGCACAGATCGCAGTGCAAAGGGCGGCAATATTTACATAGAGCCGGTCACACGTGGAAGTTTGAATGATTATACAAGATGAGAGATGATTCCTGCCAGCTGGCAAGGAGCCGTAAAAATGCGAAGCATTCTTGAACAAGTAAAAATGATGGAGGACTGGATGCAATGAGTGAAGTAATTGTTATTACATCAGGAAAAGGTGGAGTTGGTAAGACAACGACTACCGCAAACGTGGGTACAGGACTTGCCCAGCTGAACAAAAAAGTCGTACTGATCGATACGGATATCGGACTTCGTAACCTGGACGTGGTTATGGGACTGGAGAACCGTATCGTATACAATCTGGTAGATGTTGTGGAAGGAAACTGCAAGATCAAACAGGCACTGATCAAAGATAAAAAATATCCGGAATTATATTTGCTGCCGTCTGCACAGACAAGAGACAAGACATCTGTTTCTCCGGAGCAGATGAAGAAACTGACCGATGAACTCAGAGAAGAGTTTGATTATATCCTTCTGGATTGCCCGGCAGGTATTGAGCAGGGATTCAAAAATGCGATCGCAGGTGCTGACCGTGCCATTGTTGTTACCACACCGGAGGTATCTGCAATCCGCGATGCAGACCGTATCATCGGACTTCTGGAAGCAAATGAAGTAAAAAAGACAGAGCTGATCGTTAACCGTCTTCGCATGGATATGGTGAAACGCGGTGACATGATGTCCGTGGAAGATGTATGTGATATTCTTGCGATTCCACTGCTTGGTGCAGTTCCGGATGATGAGCATATCGTTATCTCCACCAATCAGGGTGAGCCGCTGGTAGGAAGCGACTGTCTGGCAGGACAGGCTTATTCCAATATCTGCAGAAGAATCCTTGGTGAGACAGTGGAATTTTTAAATCTGGAAGAAAAACAGACCGTGTTTGACAAGCTGAAAAACTTGTTCAAGAAGAACTAGGAGGGCTTTTACTATGGGATTTATGGACTTTTTTCAAAAGAAAAAGTTCCGGGGATGTAGCGAAAGACCGCCTGAAATTATTACTTGTATCAGATCGGGCGAACTGTTCCCCGGATGTGATGGAACTGATCAAAAATGATATCATCAAAGTGATTTCCAAGTATATGGAGATTGATGCAGAAGGACTGGATATCCAGATTACCCAGACAGAATCTGATACAGGAAATGGAACCGTTCCGGCGTTGTATGCGAATATTCCGATTCGTGATATGCATCATACACCGAAGAAAGAGGAAGAAAAATAAGAGCAGGCTGAAGGTACAGAGCAAAATGGGGGCAGTCAGTCTGAACGCTTTACAAAAGTCATTTCAGGGAGTGATTCCCGGAGATGGCCTTTTTTTATAACTGTAAAAAATACACAAAAACAAATCGACGTATTTTTGCAAAAAGTCACAAAATTATTAAAAGAATACACAATTTACTGACTTTTCGCAGTGGAATGTGGTATACTTTATATAACAGTTGTCAAATGAAGCAGAAGAAAGGAGCGTTGTGTATGTTTGAAAAAGGGGAATATGTCGTATATGGAAGCAAAGGTGTCTGCAGGATACAGGAGATTTCACATGTAGATATTCCCGGTGTCGATCAAAAGCGGCTGTATTATATCATGCATCCGGTGCAGAACAGCGGACAGACGTTGTATCTGCCCACGGACAGTACAAAGGCAGTGATTCGACGGGTAATGACAAAAGAAGAAGCCAACCGTCTGATTCACGACATTCCTTCCATTAAAAAGCTGGAAGTACCGAATGAAAAACAGCGGGAAGCAAGTTACAAGCAGGCATTGCAGGGATGCAGCGGACGGGACTGGATCAGCATTTTGAAGACATTGAACCAGAGAAAAGAAGAACGGCTGGCGGCAGGCAAGAAAATAACCGCACTGGATGAACGGTATCTGCGGGTGACAGAGCAGGAATTGTACGGAGAACTTTCTGTTGTGTTAGGAATCGAAAAAGAAAATATGCATGATTATATACAGGAGCAGATTGCAGCTTTATAGTGGTATGGATGATTCCGGTTCAAAAAGCAGAGCAATAGATAAAGGATAAGATAAAGTCAGAACAGGCTTTATCTTTTTTTTTCGCAAAAAAAAATGTGCTATACTGAGTTAGATAATGTCTTTTGATCAAGCAGGAGGCAGGGAAATATAGTTAAAAGGAGTACATTGTTAATGGAACAGAAAATAAAAGAGAGTTTTTTTACAAAAGATCCGACTTTTTTCCGGACGCTGTTTCCACTTTTGATTACCGTTGCATTACAGAATATTGTGGCATACAGCGTGAATATGGCGGATAATATCATGCTCGGAAGTTATAGCCAGAATGCGTTATCAGGAGCGGCAACTGTAAATCAGATTTTTTTCATGGTTCAGCAGATCACTCTTGGAATCGGAGAGGGATTTGTTGTGCTGGGTGCCCAATACTGGGGACAGGGAAGGATGCAGCCGATCCGCAAGCTGACAGGTATCGCATTAAAGCTTGGTCTGATCTGTGGAATTATTACAATTTTGATCTGTACGTTTATTCCGCATCTGGGTAATTTCTATTTTTTACCAATGATCCGGAGATCATTGCAGAAGGCGTTGCTTATCTGGGAATCATCAAGTATACGTTCCTGTTGTTTATTATTACAAATGTGTTGATGGCAGCATTGCGCTGTGTGGAGACCGTAAAGATTTCTTTCTATATCTCCATCGTATCCCTGATCGTTAATGTGGGAATCAACTATGTGCTGATCTTCGGACGATTCGGTGCACCGGAGCTTGGTATCCGTGGTGCAGCGATCGGAACACTGGTAGCACGTATTGTAGAACTGGGAATTGTTGTTGTATACATGCTGAAAATCGATAAAAAGCTGAAGCTGTTCAGTGAGAATTTTATGAAATTTGACGCAGCTCTTCGGAAGGATTACGCAAAGGTAGAGATTCCGGTTATGCTTTCCCAGGTATTATGGGCGGTTTCCGTACCATTCCAGACAGCAATCCTGGGACACCTCTCTTCCGATGCCATTGCGGCAAACTCTGTGGCAACGACATTTTATCAGTATCTGAAAGTAATCGTGCTGGCGATGTCATCTTCTTCTGCGGTTATGATGGGAGCTTCCGTCGGACGTGGCGATATGAAACGGGTAAAATCCGATGCACGCACGCTGGTTGTTATCGATCTTCTTATCGGCGTGGCACTTGGCGTAGCACTGTTTGTCCTGCGAAAACCGTTACTGACGTTTTACAATCTGAATGATACGGCAATCGTGCTGGCAGATCAGCTTATTATTGTTATGAGTTTTATTATGGTAGGTATGTCTTATCAGATGCCGGTCAGCATGGGAATTATCCGGGGTGGCGGAGATGCCAAGTTTTCTATGGTCATGAATATGATCAGTACATGGGCCATCGTTATTCCGTTGTCTTTTATGAGTGCGTTCTGGTGGCACTGGTCCGTTGTGGGCGTAGTCATTATGATCCAGTCCGATCAGGTATTCAAAGGACTGCCGACCTTTATCCATTTCCGCAGCTATAAGTGGGTGAAAAAACTGACCCGTGAGGATGCGTAAGAAAACGGTGGAATATATTCACAATTAATTAAGAACTATTTGTTAATAGATATGGTACAATGAGTGCAAGTCCCCGAAAGGAGTTTATCTATGGCAACGAAAAAGAAAAAAAGTGCGTTCACATGTCAAACGTGTGAAATTACAACAGAAGAAAAATCCTGTTTCACAGGAAAAATATGAAAAACGACTGAAAGTAGCGAGAAAAAAAGATTTTTTCCGCAGACTGCGCAATGTAATCCTGATACTAGCAATCGCTTTTTGTGCACTGTTTGCCGCAGGCAATCTGATGCTGAAGAAAGCGACCGGACAGACATTGATCGGTTGTATGCGGGAAGCAAAGATCTGGTTGACAGCAGTACACCGGATACATTCCGGCTGGCACAGACATCCTACATATACAGTGATGACGGTACGCAGTTAGCAGCACTGGCAGAGTCAGAAGATGCCACTTATCTGAGCTATGAAGATATTCCGGCAGATGTGGTCAATGCGTTTGTGTCAGTGGAGGACCGCACATTCTGGAATAACAGTGGTGTGGATTACAAAGGAATCCTACGTGTATGCGTCAATTACGTGAAAACAAAAGGACAGGTGGCAGAAGGAGCAAGTACCATTACCCAGCAGCTGGCGCGCGGAACATTTCTGTCAAATGAAAAGACGATCTCACGTAAGATTAAGGAGATTTTTATTGCACGACAGCTGACGAAGAAATATACGAAAGAGCAGATCATGGAGTTTTACTGTAACAGCTGCTGTTTCGCAAATGGTATTTATGGTGTGGAAGATGCATCCCAGAAGTATTTTGGCCGTTCAGTCAGTGATCTGTCACTCTCGGAAACTGCATATATCTGTGCGATTCCAAACCGTCCGGAGTACTACAATCCGCTGAAAAACAGCGAAAACGCGATCTCACGCCGGAACAAAATCCTGCAGGATATGTACGAATGTGATTATATTACAAAGGATGCAGGTGATGCGGCACTGGCAGAGAACATTACAGTGGCAGAGGTTAGCGACGAAGAAGATACTTTTTACAATTATGAGGCGACCTATGCGATCAACTGTGCAATCCGTTATCTGATGAAACAGGATGGATTTGAGTTCAAGTCTCATTTTGAAGATGATGCCGATTATGATACTTATAATGCATATTATGACGAGATGTACAAGCAGGCAAAGCACAAACTATACACCGGCGGATTTTTGGTGCTGGCCGGGGCGGTACCCAGCCAAATGCCCGGCTCCATTTATGAGCAAATCTGCGCCAAGCTGCAAAACAGGGGCGTGCATATTGTGGTAGACACCACCGGCGACGCGTTGCTGGCGGTGCTGGATTACCACCCGTTTCTCATTAAGCCCAATCACCACGAGCTGGGCGAGATCTTTGGCGAGGACATTCGCCCGGACGATGAAGAGAAGATTCGCTTTTTTGCAGCCAAGTTACAAGAGAAAGGCGCACGCAATGTGCTGGTGAGTCGTGGCAAGTACGGCGCCACGCTGCTGGCAGAGGACGGCAGCACCCACTCCGTGGGCGTGGTGCCCGGCAAACCGGTGAACAATGTAGGCTGCGGCGACTCAATGGTGGCCGGGTTCCTGGCCGGGTACGCAGACAGCGGCGATTACAAGACGGCGCTTAAGTGGGCTTCCGCCGCCGGTAATGCCTCCGCCTTTTGTGAGGGCGTGGCAGACGGCGATACCATTCGCCGGTATAAGACACAGTATTTTGCCGACTGAGAGCAGTCGGAGGATAATTAAATGTGCAGGGCGACGCCCTGTGTAAGGAGGGTTCTCTATGAAGATTAAAGATTTGCTGTCCCCTCGGGCGATCCGGCTGAACGCCCCGGTTGAAAGCAAGAGCCAAGCCATCGACGCGCTGGTAGAGCTGCACGCGGCAGCAGGCAACCTAACGGACCCGTCGGCCTACAAGGCGGCGATCCTGGCGCGGGAGGGACAGGGCACCACCGCCATCGGCGAGGGTATTGCGGTGCCTCATGCGAAGAGCGACAGCGTGGCCCATGCGGCACTGGCAGCGATGACCGTGCCCGGCGGTGTGGATTATGACGCCCCGGACGGCAAGCCCAGCTCGCTGCTGTTTATGATCGCGGCTCCGCCGGACGGCGATGTGCATTTGGAAATTCTCTCTCGCCTGATGGTGATGCTTATGGAGCCGGAATTTTGCGATCGGCTCCGTGGCGCCAAAACGGCAGAGGAATTTATTGAGATTATTGACGCCCAGGAGCGGGCCAAGTACCCGGAGGAGACCGCGGAGGATACGGTGGTAACCGCACCGGCAGCGCCGGAAGGCTATCGTATTTTGGCGGTGACCGCCTGCCCCACCGGCATTGCGCATACCTATATGGCTGCCGAGGCACTGGAAAAGGCCGGTGCGGCTATGAATTGCCCCTTGAAGGCAGAGACCAACGGCTCCGGCGGCGCTAAAAATGTACTCACCCGCCGAGAGATCGCTGACTGTGACGGTATTATCATTGCGGCGGATAAGAATGTAGAGATGAGCCGTTTTGACGGCAAGCCGGTATTGCAAACCACGGTTTCTGCCGGTATTAACAAACCGCAGGAGTTAATCCAAAAGGTGCTGGACGGCAAGGCTCCCGTTTACCACGCAGAGGGCGACGCAGCCCCCGCCGGGGATGACGATGAGAAAGAGAGCTTCGGCCACAAGGTGTATAAACACCTGATGAACGGCGTATCCCATATGCTGCCTTTCGTGGTCGGCGGCGGCGTGCTGATTGCTCTGGGCTTTTTGATTGATACATTGGCCGGCAACGCCAATGCCGGCGGCAACTTCGGCCAGACCAACCCGGTAGCGGCGGTGATCTTTTGGATCGGTAAAGCGGCATTTAGCTTTATGATTCCCATTTTGGCCGGGTATATTGCCCAGTCCATTGCAGATCGTCCCGGTTTGCTGCCCGGTATCGTTGGCGGTTATTTGGCCACCATCGGCGCCACGCTGCAGTCGCCTACCGGTAATGACAAGGCTGTGTCCGGATTCTTGGGCGCGCTGCTGGCCGGTTTTGTGGCCGGTCTGCTGGTCAACGGACTGAAAAAGGCCTTCTCCTGGATGCCCAAGAGCATGGACGGCATTAAGCCGGTGTTCCTGTATCCCCTGTTCGGCACTGTGTTGATCGGTCTGTTTATGTTGCTGATCAATCCCTTTGTGGGGTATATCAACTTGGCGTTGTCTGCCGGACTGAAAGGTCTGGGCGAAACCTCCCGCATTCTCCTGTCCGTTGTTCTGGCGGCTATGATGGCCATTGACATGGGCGGCCCGTTCAACAAGGCGGCTTATGTGTTCGGTACGGCTTCCGTCGCTACCGGCGATACTTGGATCATGGCGGCGGTGATGATCGGCGGTATGGTGCCGCCTATCGCCATCGCTCTGTCCACCACCTTTAATAAGAAGAAGTGGACCAAAGAGGAGTTGAAAAGCGGTCCGGTCAATTATGCGATGGGTCTGTGCTTCATCACAGAGGGCGCGATTCCTTATGCGGCGTCTGATCCGCTGCGCGTTATTCCGTCCTGTATGGTGGGTTCTGCCGTAGCCGGTTTGGTCTGCGCACTGTTTGGCTGTGCTTGCCCGGCACCCCACGGCGGTGTTTTCACTTTCGCAGTTGTGGATCATCCTCTGGGCTATATTGTGGCTCTGGTTGCAGGCTCTGTAGTCGGTGCGTTGATGCTGGCCCTGCTGAAAAAGAATAAAACAGAGAAGGAGAGAGCATAATGGTATCTCAGGTAACAAAGGTGATCAATAAAGAGGGCTTCCATATGCGCCCGGCAAATATGTTCGTTAAGGAAATGACTGCATTCCAGAGCGATGTGCATCTGATCTTAAACGGCAAGGACATAAACGCCAAGAGCATTATGAACATTATGGCCGGCTGCATTAAGTGCGGCAGCCAGCTGGAAGTGCGGGCCGACGGTCCGGACGAAAAGGAGGCGCTGGCCAAGGCAGTCAGTCTGATTGAGTCCGGCTTAGGCGAGGCATAAGAAATTTTGCACACAGGGAACGGCTCTTTGGGGCAGTTCCCTGGCTGTGTTTATTAAGTTGAACAAGGAGAGGGAGCGATACCATGCTAAGAGGAACAGGCGTAAGCGAGGGCTGCGGCATCGGCAAGGCCTTGATCATTCAGCACCGGTCGCTGGATTACAGCGGCGTGGTCTTTGGCGGCGCCCAGCAGGAAAAAGAGCGGCTTCGGGCAGCCATTAACGCATTTATGCAAAAGACGGAGCAGCTGCGAGATCGTCTGCAAGCCTCTGCCGGAGAGAAAGAGGCAGCGATTTTAGACGGTCACATGGAGATGCTGCGGGATCCGTTTATGCTCTCCCAAATGGAGGAGATGATCGACGGCGGCGCCACGGCGGAAGCGGCGGCTGATGGGGTGTGCAACCAATTTATCGCCATGTTTTCCGGCATGGACGACGAGTTGACCCGTCAGCGAGCCAGCGATATTGCCGATGTGCGAGAGGATCTGCTGGGTATTATGCTGGGTGCGGAGCAGGTGGATTTGGGTGCCATTGAACCGGGCACGGTACTGGTGGCCCACGACTTTACCCCCTCTATGACCGGCAAAATGAACCGGGAGCATGTGGCAGCCATTGTGGCAGAGGTGGGCGGTATGACCTCCCACAGTGCCATTTTGGCGCGGGCCATGGGCATTCCGGCGGTACTGTCCGTCAGCGGTGCAGTAGAGGCGTTGCACACCGGCCAATGCGTGGCGGTGGACGGCTTTCGCGGCACAGTGCTGCCGGAGCCTACGCCGGAGCAGACGGCGGAATTTAAGCAGCGGCAGCGGGAATATTTGGCAGAGCGAGAGGCGCTCAGCCGCTATTGTAATCTGCCTACCGTCACCAAGAACGGCGTGAAAAAGGCCGTGTACGGCAATATCGGCAAGCCGGAGGATGTGCAGGCGGTGGTGCAAAACGGCGGTGAGGGTATCGGCCTTTTCCGCACGGAATTCCTGTTTATGGATCGGATGTCCCGCCCCACGGAGGCAGAGCAGTTTGAGGCTTACGCCACGGTGGCCAAGGCCATGAACGGCCGGGAGGTCATCATCCGTACTCTGGACATTGGCGGCGACAAGGAAATTCCCTACTTAGAAATTGAAAAAGAGGACAATCCGTTCTTGGGACACCGGGCCATTCGCTACTGCCTGGACCACCCGGATCTGTTTTGCGACCAAATCCGCGCCATTTTGCGGGCGGCCAAGTTCGGCGACTTAAAGTTGATGCTGCCTCTGATCACCTGCAAGGAAGAGATCCTGGCAGCTAAAAAGCTGATTGAGCAGTGTCTGCGGGAGATGATCGAAGCCGGCGAGGATGTGCACCCGGTGCCGGTGGGTATTATGGTAGAAACCCCGGCTGCGGCGCTGACTGCAGCGGAACTGGCCAAGGAAGCGGACTTCTTCTCCATCGGCACCAATAAGTGAAGTGATGCAGTCAGCATACGCACAGGCAAATGAGACCGTCAACAATGCAAACCAGCAGGCACAGGAAATCCTGGATGCTGCAACCAACGATGCCAACAGCATCCGTCTCGGTGCCATCGGAT
>ENA-OQBD01001310-OQBD01001310.1-human-gut-metagenome-genome-assembly--contig:-NODE-1310-length-11638-cov-4.750586_pt1 | contig 11638 bp, 9 predicted proteins | sample MGYA00242742_ERZ504543 | MGnify/ENA primary metagenome ERZ504543 (study PRJEB26092, sample SAMD00036239) | human gut metagenome | host: Homo sapiens | study: EMG produced TPA metagenomics assembly of... | reverse complement strand
CTCTATTTCCTCAATCGTAGGCAAACTGCCACGGAAATCTTTCGGCAAGGCTTGCCCTAATTCGTAGTCGGATATGCCTATTGGCTTCTGAATGTCACGCAAAGCATATTCAGCCTTGATACGGTCTTTGCTTTTACAAAGTAGCAAACCTATGGTTCGATTATCCCCCTCCCGGCAAAGGATGTCATCCACAGCAGAACAATAGAAGTTCAGCTTACCGATATATTCCGGCATAAACTCCGTATCTATCAACTCTATCACCAAATAGCGGTGTAGGAAGGTATTGTACATCAATATGTCAATATAGTAATCATCTCCTGACACCTCAATATGGTATTGTCGTCCCATGAAAGCAAAACCTGCACCATTTCCACAAGGAATTTCTCTATATGTTTCACCAAACCGATTTCTACATCACGCTCATTGTATTGGTCGGTAAAGGTCAGCATATCGAATATATACGGGTCTTTGAGCATTGATTTCACATCGTTTGCTTCGGGAACAGGCAGGGTTTCAGTGAAATTGTTTGCCAACGCACCATGCTTGCCATAGTCATCAAGTTTGATAGCTTCTTGCAGATAGCGTGTATTCCAATGCGATGTAATACTTTGCACCATATACCAATACCGTGCGCGAATATCCTTGACTTGTTGTAAGAGTATCAGGTTATGAGTCCAGCCTAGATGTTTGATAGGGAAGGAAAAATTATATTCGCCTAATTGCGCAATCATTGATTGCGCAATTAGGCGAATCAGCACCTTTCACCATCGTAAGTTCTTGATTGTATTCGTTGAAGAACTGTATCATACACTGCATGTTGCGCACAGAAAAACCCTTTATTTCGGAATAATCGTTCTTCAAGTCCACGGACAAGCGTTGCAAGGTTTTCTTGCCCCAACCATCTGCATCTTGACTTTGCTGCAACATACCTCCAATATCCCAATACATTCGGAGCATTTCTTCGTTGGCGGCATAAATCGCTCGTTGTTGGGCAACCAATACCCGCTGCTTGATTTTACGAAGCAGTGCCGCATAACCATTGAAATTATCTGCCAAGTTATCAATTGCTTGTTTATCTGTATTTTTAGTCATAATCTTCTTTGACATTTCCACAAAGTTACGCTTTTTATTCGATTGTACATCAAATTCTTACAATATTATTAGTTATACCCATTATGGACTATTTTCTCATTGAGAAACCTCTTTTCTGCTGTTGGTCATAATGTTATCTTACAACCGGTCTTTTCTTTTAGCATTTCTATAAATTCGACCAAGTTATTTTCTTTTCCCATGATAAGTTGTCATCCAATAAACACAATGTCTCCATGACTTCCTGGATCGATGCAGTCATTTTAAAATCAAGAGAATACCGAGCGAACGGATAAGATACACTGTTTTCAACCTCAAATTATACGGAAAAACCCATACCTTTTTTATACCTTTGCCCCCAAAATGAAAACAACAGACATGGAACTATTCAATAAAATGATTGCCGCAGCCCTGAAGGTTTCCGTACATCAAGTAGACAATACATTATCTCTACTGGGCGGGGGAGCTACCATCCCTTTCATAAGCCGATACCGGAAAGAGGCAACCGGAGGACTGGACGAAGTACAAATAGGCGAAATTAAAGACAGAAATGACAAGTTGTGTGAACTGGCCAAGCGAAAAGAAACTATTCTTTCTACCATAGAAGAACAGGGCAAACTGACAGAAGAATTGCGCAAACGCATTGAACAGAGTTGGGATGCCACCGAAGTGGAAGACATATATCTGCCCTATAAGCCGAAACGTAAGACCCGCGCCGAAGCGGCACGGCAAAAAGGACTGGAACCGCTTGCCACCTTACTGTTATTGCAACGCGAAAACCATCTGGACAGCCGTCTCCCCGCTTTTGTGAAAGGAGATGTGAAAGACGAAGAGGATGCGCTGAAAGGCGCGCGCGACATCATAGCCGAACAAGTGAGCGAGGACGAGCGCGCCCGCAACCAACTGCGCAACCAATTTTCCCGACAAGCTGTCATCACCTCCAAAGTGGTGAAAGGCAAAGAGGAAGAAGCCGCCAAATACCGCGATTATTTCGACTTCAGCGAACCTTTGAAACGCTGTTCCTCCCACCGTCTGCTGGCTATCCGCCGGGGAGAGTCGGAAGGCCTGTTGAAAGTAAGTATAAGTCCTGATGACGAAGAGTGCGCCGGACGGCTGGAACAAATGTATGTCCGTGGCAACAATGAATGCAGCCGCCAGGTAGGCGAGGCAGTGCGTGATGCGTACAAGCGGCTTCTGAAGCCTTCCATCGAAACCGAATTTTCAGCCTTGAGCAAGGAGAAAGCCGACGAGGAGGCAATCCGCGTCTTCGCCGGAAACCTGAGACAGCTTCTGCTGGCTCCTCCTTTGGGACAGAAACGGGTCATGGGAGTTGATCCCGGCTACCGTACCGGATGTAAAATAGTCTGTCTGGACGCCCAAGGCTCTTTGCTACACAATGAAACCATTTATCCGCATCCGCCCAAGAATGAATACTCACAGGCAGCCCGCAGCATCGTGAAATTGGTAGAACAATATCAGATAGAGGCAATCGCCATAGGCAATGGCACCGCCAGCCGTGAGACAGAACAATTCATCACTTCACAACGCTATGACCGTGAATTGCAAGTATTTGTAGTAAGCGAGGACGGAGCATCCATTTACTCGGCCTCGAAAACCGCCCGAGACGAGTTCCCTGAATACGACGTGACCGTGCGTGGAGCCGTATCCATAGGCCGCCGGTTGATGGACCCGCTGGCCGAACTGGTGAAAATAGATGCCAAATCTATCGGAGTGGGACAATACCAGCATGATGTGGACCAGACTTTATTGAAGAAATCATTGGACCAGACAGTGGAAAGTTGTGTGAACCTGGTAGGTGTGAACCTCAATACCGCCAGCCGCCATCTGCTGACTTATATATCGGGGCTAGGTCCTGCCTTGGCTCAAAACATTGTGGATTACCGCACCGAGAACGGGCCTTTCAGTTCACGCAAGGAGTTATTGAAAGTACCCCGGATGGGAGCGAAAGCGTTTGAGCAATGCGCAGGGTTCCTGCGTATCCCACAAGCGAAGAATCCGCTGGACAACTCGGCCGTGCATCCCGAAAGCTATCCCATAGTGGAGCAGATAGCCAAAGACCTGAACTGCACCGTAGACGAACTGATAAAAAGCAAAGAACTGCGCAGCCGGATTGATATCAAGAAGTATGTCACCCCGACAGTGGGGCTTCCCACCCTGACAGACATCATGCAGGAATTGGACAAGCCGGGACGCGACCCACGGCAACAAATCCAAGTTTTTGAATTTGACAAGAATGTAAAGACCATAGAGGATTTGACTGAAGGAATGGAACTGCCCGGCATTGTGAACAATATTACCAACTTCGGTTGCTTTGTAGATATAGGAATCAAAGAGAAGGGTCTGGTGCACGTATCACAACTGGCCGACAAATTTGTGAGCGACCCCACCACCGTAGTCAGCATCCATCAGCATGTACGGGTGAAAGTGATGAGCATAGACCTAGAGCGCAAGCGCATCCAGCTCACTATGAAAGGATTGAATCAATAATTGCAACAAGGTAAAAAAGAATATGGAAGAAGATATAGAAACCTGCGGCTGGTTCGTTTTTTATAAGGATCAGCTGCTGATAGAGAAAAAGAACGGAATGTACACCATACCTTTCGGAACAGAGCCTCCCATGCCTGTTCCGGTGGGAAGCACTATCCACACCATCGGAGAGATAGAGGGACGCACTGCCAAGACTTTCTCCGTACATGCCCCGGTGCCCGGCAGCGAAAATGACCGCCACCTGATGATGGATCTCCGGAGTTCATACGACGTATTGCCTTGGGAAGAGTACAATGTGGGTGGCAAAGCCTTCCAGATACTGAATTGGGACAAGAACAGCCGCTATTGCCCCATGTGCGGCGTACCTACCGTACAGATTTCTCCTATTGCTAAAAAATGCCCCCAATGTCGTCAGGAAATTTATCCGCGCATCTCTCCTGCCATCATTGTATTGATACGCCGGGAAGACAGCATACTGCTGGTCCACGCCCGCAACTTCCGGGGAACCTTCAACGGTTTGGTAGCCGGTTTTCTTGAACCGGGCGAAACTTTGGAGGAATGTGTGCACCGCGAGGTACTGGAAGAAACAGGACTCCATATCAAAAACCTGAAATATTTCGGCAGCCAGCCGTGGCCTTATCCCAGCGGAATCATGATAGGCTTCACCGCCGATTATGAAAGCGGAAACATCAAACTACAACAAGAAGAACTGAGTGCCGGCGCTTTCTATACCAAAGACAACTTGCCGGAGATACCCAAAAAGCTGAGCCTGGCAAGAAAACTGATTGATGCGTGGCTGGAGGAAAAGGATCATTTATAGAACGAGATGAGTCATGTTCCATCCATAAATACCTATTTATCGCTTGCAGAACTTAAAAATGTACTATCTTTGCAATATGGAATGGTTAAATAGCTTATTTTTTGAACACACGCCTTTACAGGCGGTTGTAATCCTCTCGATTATCATTGCCGTGGGGCTCGGTTTAGGTAAAATCCACCTGTTTGGCATTTCATTGGGAGTTACCTTCGTCTTTTTTGCCGGTATTCTGGCCGGACACCTGGGATTCTCAATCGACCCGAATATGCTGAATTACGCCGAGAGTTTCGGTCTTGTGCTTTTTGTATACGAACTGGGCTTGCAGGTAGGTCCCGGCTTTTTCAGTTCATTCCGTAAAGGCGGCGTACAGCTCAATATGCTGGGCATAGGCGTTATTCTGACAGGTACGGTCATGACGGTGCTTTTCAGCAAACTGGGAGGCATACCGATGAGCGATATGGTAGGCATCCTTTGTGGAGCCACCACCAATACTCCCGCTCTGGGGGGCCGCCCAACAGACATTGAAACAAATGGGGGAACCCGCCAGTGGCGCTGCGTTAAGTTGCGCCGTAACCTATCCGCTGGGAGTGGTAGGTGTTATTCTGGCCATGCTGCTGGTACGCAAATTATTTGTCCGTCCCTCAGATATCGACATTCACGAGCACGAGGACACCAATCAGACATTCATTGCCACCTTCAAAGTGCACAATCCCGCCATTTTCAATAAAAGCATAAAAGAAGTAGCTTTATTAAGCTATCCTAAATTTGTTATCTCCCGTTTATGGCGGGAAGGCACGGTAAGCATCCCCACTTCAGAAAAAATACTGAAAGAGAATGACCGCCTGCTGGTTATCACCACCGAAAAGGACGCTCCCTCGCTCACGATTCTTTTCGGCGAACAGGAAAACCAGGATTGGAATAAAGAAGACATCGACTGGAATGCCATAGACAGCCAATTGATTTCCAAACATATCGTTATCAGCCGCCCCGAAATAAACGGGAAAAAACTAGGCTCTTTACGTCTGCGCAACAGCTATGGCATCAACATCAGCCGTGTGATGCGCAGCGGGGTACAACTGCTTGCCACACCGGGGCTGATCCTCCAACTGGGCGACCGGCTGACCGTAGTGGGAGAAGCCAAAGCCATAGAGAATGTGGAAAAAGTATTGGGCAATGCGGTTAAAACGTTGAAGGACCCTAATCTTGCCGCCATTTTTATAGGTATTGTACTGGGATTGATACTAGGCTCCATCCCTATCGCCATCCCCGGCATCAGCACTCCCGTTAAATTAGGCCTGGCAGGCGGACCTATCGTAGTAGGAATTCTTATCGGATGCTTTGGCCCCCGTTTCCACCTCATCACTTATACCACCCGGAGTGCCAACCTGATGCTGCGCGGTATCGGGTTATCCCTCTATCTGGCTTGCCTGGGACTGGATGCAGGCGCACATTTCTTCGAGACAGTGATGCGCCCCGAAGGAGCCATCTGGATAGCTGTAGGCTTCGCCATCACCTTTATTCCGGTAGTCATTATGGCATTAGTGGCCCTCCGCATAAGCCACCTCGACTTCGGAAGCACCTGTGGCATGCTGTGTGGAAGCATGGCAAACCCTATGGCATTGAACTATGCCAATGACACGTTACCCGGTGATAATCCGGCAGTGAGTTATGCCACCGTATATCCGCTGTCCATGTTCAGCCGGGTCATTATAGCCCAATTAATACTTATGTTTTTTATATAATTTCCAGCTATGAACGCTTATAATTCTATCACACCGGAAACCATACAGGAAGATATGCGATACCTGCAACTGCTGTCGCATAGTTTCCCCACTATAGCCGATGCCAGTACGGAAATAATCAACCTGGAAGCTATTCTGAACCTGCCTAAAGGTACAGAACATTTCCTTGCCGACCTGCACGGAGAGTACGAGGCATTCCAGCATGTATTGCGGAATGCTTCCGGGGCCATCAAAAGAAAAGTAAATGAAATATTCGGCAATACCCTGCGCGAGAATGAAAAAAAAGAACTATGTACGCTGATTTATTATCCGGAACAAAAACTGGATCTGGTAAAAGCAGTGGAAACGGATTTGGACGACTGGTATGTCATCACGTTGAACCAACTGGTACGTGTATGCCAGAATGTATCCTCCAAATATACCCGTTCCAAAGTGCGGAAGTCGCTTCCCAAAGAATTCTCGTATATCATTCAGGAGTTGTTGCACGAAAACTCAATGGTTCCCAACAAACAGGCGTATATTAATGTCATCATCAGCACCATCATTTCTACCCGCCGCGCCGATGACTTTATCATTGCCCTATGCAACCTCATCCAACGGCTCACCATAGACACACTGCATGTGCTGGGTGATATATTCGACCGTGGCCCTGCCCCCCACCGCATTATGGACATATTATGCGATTATCATAATTTCGACGTACAATGGGGAAACCATGACATTTTATGGATGGGAGCCGCAGCCGGCAACGACTGCTGTATGGCAAACGTGCTACGCCTGGCCATGCGTTATGGCAACCTTGCCGCTCTGGAGGACGGATATGGCATCAACCTTCTGCCCCTGGCCACCTTTGCCATGGAAACATACGCTGATGATCCCTGCACCCTGTTCGGACCGAAAGTAGAGAAAGAAGACTGTACGTACAATGCCAAGACGCTGCGCATGATAGGCCAGATGCACAAAGCAATCAGTGTTATCCAGTTCAAGCTGGAAGCAGAGATTATCAGGCGCCGCCCCGATTTCGAGATGGACGACCGTATGCTGCTACACCGTATAGACTTCGAGCGTAAGACCATCACAATGCCCAATGGAAAAGAATATGAGCTGAAAGACAGTTTTCTTCCTACGGTAGATCCTGCCGATCCTTATAAGCTGACAGACGAAGAACGGGAAATTATGAACAAACTCCATCGTTCATTTGTCAGCAGTGAGAAATTGAAAAAACATATCCGCTGCCTGTTCCGTTACGGATGCATGTACACGGTGAGCAACTCAAATCTGCTGTTCCACGCCTCCATTCCCTTGAATGCCGACGGTACGCTGAAAGATGTGTCCATAGCCGGAAAAACGTACAAGGGAAAAGCCTTGCTGGAAAAAGTAGGGCATTTGATCCGTACCGCCTTCTTCGCTGAGGAAGACAACGAGGACAGACCCTTTGCTGTAGACTATGTATGGTACTTGTGGTGTGGCAAAGACTCCCCTGCTTTCGACAAAGACAAAATGGCTACTTTTGAACGTTACTTCTTAAAAGAGAAAGAGTTGCACAAGGAAGTGAAAGGTCACTATTACAGCCTGCGCAATGAAGAAAAAGTATGTGACATGCTGCTGGACGAGTTCGGCGTGATAGGAACACACCGCCATATCATCAACGGGCATGTACCCGTAAAAACCATCCAAGGTGAGAATCCGATAAAAGCAAACGGCAAGATGATGGTCATAGACGGAGGATTCTCTAAAGCGTATCATTCGGAAACCGGAATTGCCGGATATACACTGGTATACCATTCGCGCGGATTCCAACTGGTACAGCACGAACCGTTCACCTCAATGCAAAAAGCCATTGAAGAAGGGCAGGATATCAAATCGAGCACTCAGATAGTAGAAATGAGCACCCAACGCATGATGGTAAAGGACACTGACAAAGGACGGGAACTGGTGACACAGATCAACGATTTAAAGAAATTGCTGATGGCCTACCGGACAGGACTTATCAAGGAGAAATCCATATAAACAGATTATCCGCAATCATACTACCGGATAATAAATGAAAGTTTATTGCCCTATGATTGCGGATAAAAAAATAAAGCCCGTATCAGACTCACGTCTACCGGGCTTTTGGATTACCGAACAAAAATATCGTTATACAATCTTGTTCATCGCCGAATCGGGGAAAACCACCGTCGGCTTGAACGATTTAGCTTCCTCAAAATCCATCATGGCGTATGACATGATAATCACAATGTCACCCACCTGTACTTTCCGGGCAGCAGCCCCATTCAGACAAATACATCCCGAACCGCGCTCACCCTTAATAATATAAGTTTCAAACCTCTCGCCGTTATTATTATCCACAATGTGCACTTTCTCGCCGGCAATCATGTTGGCGGCATCCATCAAGTCCTCGTCAATCGTAATACTACCCATGTAATTCAAATTGGCTTCCGTTACACGGACACAATGCAGTTTCGACTTTAATACCTCAATCATCATAATTCTAATGGTTAACGATCACTATCCCTTATATTTTATATTATCTATCAAACGTACCTCTCCGCAAAATACCGTAATGCAACCTACTGCATAATCCGTATCTTCCCAATCCGTTATTTTCTGAAGCGTAGTGCCGTCTACTATTTCAAAATATTCCAGACGCAAACCCGGAGCGGCAGCAATCGCATCTTCTACAAACTTCTGAGTCTCAGCGACCGGATGAGATTTTGCAAAAGTACAACTCTTAAATAAAGTCTGCGAAATATTCAGCGCATACTCTCTCTCCACCGCAGAAAGCCGTGCATTGCGGCTGCTCAATGCCAGCCCGTCTTCCTCACGCACAATAGGACAACCTACAATTTCCAGTCCGTTGAACCCTATCTGTTTCACCATTTCACGAATAATAGCCAACTGCTGGAAATCTTTCTCGCCGAAATAAGCACGGGTAGGATTTACAATCATAAACAGCTTGCTCACTATCTGGCATACTCCATTGAAATGTCCCGGACGGAAACGGCCTTCCATCACTGTGTCCAACGGCGCATAGCTGAACTGCCGGGTATCAGGCTCAGGATAAATCTCTTCTACAGACGGAGCAAAAACAAAAGCCGCCCCTACTTTTTCCAACAATTCACAATCGGCATCCAATGTACGCGGATATTTTGCCAAGTCATTTTTGTCGTTAAACTGGGTAGGATTCACAAAATCACTTACCACCACTACATCATTTTCTGCAACAGCACGTTTCACCAACGAAGCGTGTCCGGCATGGAGTGCACCCATCGTAGGTACCAGACCTATTGTCTTTCCCTCACTACGCAGGGCATCCAGCTCTGACTGAAGCTCTTTGATTGTTTGAACTAACTTCATCTTTTTATCTCTTTTGTTTGAGTAGTTTCATTTAAAACGGCTGCAAAGTAAACCATTATTTGGGAGATAACGAAGAAAAAAAAGAATTTTAATTAATGATGAGTAATTAGTAATAAGCGGTTAATACCTTGCAGATATGGCGCAATAAGCCCTCTTCAGCCACCGGCGGGCCACTTGTTCTTTCCCGTTTTTCACCTAATTCCGCAAGACATCGGCCATTAACTTCAAATTGCTAACGACTAATTACCAGCCACTTAACATATCATAAGGAATTATTATTCCTCGTTTCTTGCCACTCTCATCTATTTTTTTTATATCTTTGCAAAATGATTATGAGCAACAAAAAGTTAAGATGAAGGCAAATAAAGTTTTATTTATTACACAAGAGATTACCCCTTACGTTCCCGAATCCGAAATGGCAAACATGGGAAGATTTCTTCCTCAGGCTATTCAGGAAAAAGGCAGAGAAATCAGAACTTTTATGCCAAAATGGGGCAATGTCAATGAACGCAGAAACCAATTACACGAAGTCATCCGCCTGTCCGGCATGAATTTAATCATAGACGATACGGACCATCCGCTGATTATCAAGGTAGCATCTATCCAAGCTGCACGTATGCAGGTTTACTTCATTGACAATGACGACTATTTCCAGCACCGCCAAATGGTAGCTGACGAAAACGGTGTAGAATACAAAGACAATGACGAACGTGCTATTTTTTATGCACGCGGCGTATTGGAAACGGTAAAGAAATTACGCTGGTGTCCGGACATTATCCATTGCCAAGGGTGGATGAGTGCATTTGTACCTCTTTATATCAAGAAGGCTTATCAGGATGAACCGTCATTCAGAGACTCAAAAGTAGTATTTTCGGTATTTGAAGATGATTTCAAATCGGACTGCGAAGGTAATCTGACTGAAAAACTCATGCTGAAAGGCATTGAAAAGAATGATGTGGAAAGCATCGTCAAATCTCCGGCAAATTACGAGGAGCTGTGCAAACTGGCCATTGCCTACTCCGACGGTGTGATACAAAACAGCGAAAAAGTGAACGAGAATGTCATGAAATTCGCCCGTGAATCGGGTGTGCCCGTGCTCGACTATCAGCCTGCCGATACCTATGTAGATGCTTTCAATGAGTTCTATGACAAAGTATGGGAGTTTGAAAAGAAATAACTCACTAAGAATAATAAAGATGAAAATCAAATACTTATGCGCATTGTTGTTGGCTGCACTTATTTATAGTTGCGATGATTCAACAACCGGCATCGGGACTGATCTTATCCCCGGTGGAGATAAGATTCCGGCAAATACAGACAGTTATGAGTTTACCACCAAATCTCTGTTGGCCGACTCCGTTTATGCACGTACCAGTACTGCATATTTAGGACGATATACCGATGAGCAATTTGGAGAATTTACTGCCGACTTTATAGCACAGTTCACCTGTATGGACAACTTCAAATTTGAAGAAGAGCTGACCAAAGTCATCGGAGTAAATATAAGTCTGCAATACGGGTCTTTCTTTGGCGACTCACTGAATGCCATGCGCTTACAGGTTGACACATTGGACAAGGTTATTCCTGAAAAAGAACTAAGCACTTTCTATACCAGTGTGGATCCTAAAGATTATTATAACGAAAAAGGAAAGCCTATCGCTGTAAAAGCCTATTCGGCAGTAGGTCCGTCTACAAGCAAAGATGAAACTACAACCACAAGCAGCGGTGTCAAGCAAAGAACAATTATACAGACTATCAAATTGCCCAATTCATTAGGCGATCACATCTTCAACAAATACAAGGAGAACAAAGAGTATTTCAAGACTCCTGAAAGTTTTATCAAGAATGTATTAAAGGGAGTTTACATTCGCTGTACTCATGGCGACGGAACCATTTTATACATTGACGGTTTAAGCCTGAATCTTAATTTTGAAGCCCTGATAGAAAGTTCTTCCGGCAAGCGGGATTCGTTGGTTTACAAATCCTATTTCTTTGGAGCAACCAAGGAAGTGATACAAGCCAACCACTTCAGTAACGGTAACAGATTGGAAGAGTTAGCCCAAGATCCGGACCATACTTACCTCAAAAGTCCGGCAGGTATTTTTACAGAAGCGACTTTCCC
>ENA-OQBD01001308-OQBD01001308.1-human-gut-metagenome-genome-assembly--contig:-NODE-1308-length-11644-cov-3.065295_pt1 | contig 11644 bp, 6 predicted proteins | sample MGYA00242742_ERZ504543 | MGnify/ENA primary metagenome ERZ504543 (study PRJEB26092, sample SAMD00036239) | human gut metagenome | host: Homo sapiens | study: EMG produced TPA metagenomics assembly of... | reverse complement strand
GCGCAGCTGCTTGGCGGACGCGAGCGCCTTGGACAAGTCGGTCTTGTCGACCGTAACCGTGTCGTCGACCACCTTCACTGTCACGGAAACGGTCTTGGAGGCCAGCTCCTCGGAAGAGCTCATGTCGAACACCGGCATGCCGTCGGCGGCCCAGTGCACACGGCGCACGAACATGTCGCGGCCGGCAGCATTCACGGATCCGAGATTCTTCGTGGCATAGGCGTGGAACACGTAGATCTGGTTGCCATCTTCGTCCTCGCTCCACATGCCGTGACCGGTGCCGAGCTGCATCTCACCGTTGAACGGACCGGACTTCTGAATCGGGTAGTTGAGCACCGTCCAACTGGCCGGGTCGGTCAGGTCAGTACCGGAGGCATCCGCTACGGCCAGCCCAGTGGTGTATGTCTTACCCACGCCGGAACCGGAGAACATGAGGTACAGCTTGCCGTCGCGCAGGGTCACGTTCGGACCTTCGGCTATGGCGGCGTTCCACGCATACTCCGGGGTGACGATGCGCACCGGGGAGCTGGTCACATGGGCCGGGTCCTTCGGATCCATCGTGGCGATGTAGGTGGCGCCGAGCTGCTGCCAGGCGTAGTAGGACCTGCCGTCGGCATCCTGGAAATAGGTCATGTCGAGCGACATGCCCACTCCGCCGGACGCTGTGGCTGCGAGCTGCTTGTTACCGTTGAGCAGCGAGGCGTCATTGCGGTAGATCGGTGTCGGCACAGTCCAGTTATCGGGGTCGGCCGGGTCGAGGTCGTGACCGTCGGCATCCTGCTTGAGCTGCATGTACACCGACTTGCCGTTGGACCATGTGTTGCCGTATCCGGCCATGAACAGAATCGTGAGCCTACCATCAATCTCATGAATTTCTGGAGCCCAGAAGCTGTGCATGATGGCATTACCCTCGGAGTCCTTGTCGCCAGCCTTGAGCAGCGACACCTCCTTGTTGTTGTAGCCGTTCGACTGAATCAGGGCATTCGGGTTGCCCGGCTCGTCGGCGAGACCGGAAATCGTGTCGGCCATGCGGAACGGCATGTGGGGCGAACCATGCTGCCAAGTGACGTCACCTTGGATGTCATTGGAAGCGATCATCAGGAACTTGGTTTCGGTGACTTCCTTGCCGTCGGCCTCATGCGTCCACTGCCACTTATACACCGATGGATCGGCGCGGTCCTCAGCGAACGGAATCTGGTATTCGGTCTGCTTGACGGTGCCGGTGACAGTGTAATCACCCACCTTCGTCAGATCTATGCCCTCAGTGTTCCATGAGGAAATCGGCAGGGAGCCGGTAGAACCGTCGGAGTAAGTGAGGTCCACGTTCTTCGGCAGCTGCGAGGTCATCTCATCAATCGAGGAACCTTTCTCGACGGTGATGTCAGTGAGATTACTCGTGCCGGTGTTCTCAGAGCGGCCGTAACGGGTGTTGAGCGCCTTGACGGTCGCCTCGTCCACCGCGATGGTGGCACCGGAGCGGAAGTTCGCGATGCCCTGCACGCCGTCGGCATCGAGTACGCCGGACTTGGCGATGGAACCGTACAGTACGCTGCCATGCTTGGACGCGGAGCCCTTGAGCGAATCGAACGTGGTGTACTTGGCCACGCCGTTGTCATCGGCCCAGCCGACAACATACTGCTTGCTGGCGGTGTCGTACACGGCGTACGGAGCGTTGACGCCGTTGATCTCGCCAAGGTCGACGATGGACCCGGAGTTCTCCTGTTCGCTATAGGTGAGCAGGTCTTCGGAGGTGGCGATGAGCACGCTGGACTTCGCGGTGGAGTCACCGGTGGCGGTGCCGCGGTTGGTACGCACGGAAATCACGCCATAGGTGCCGTCGGCCATGCGGAACAGGCTCGGATCCTTGAGACTGCGATAGTCATTGCCGTCGAGGTTCTCGTTGAGCTTCTGCGCCTTCGGCGAGCGTGCGAAGAAAATGCCGTAATTCTCGTTGTACGGGGTGTACGAGCCGTCGGCGTTCTGCAGCGCGAGGTGCATGCTGTAGGCGACGTCGCCGTTGTTGGCCTCATTCTCGCCGGTGGCGTTGCGATCGTAGGCGGCGATGGTCGCGGACTTCGCGGCGGGCAGCACCTTTACGGTGAAGGCCTTGGTAATGGGCTCGATGCCGGCGAGACCGTTCTTGGAGAACTCGACGGTGATGGTACCGGTCGTGGCCTCGTCGCCATCGATGGTGATCTTGCCATCCTCGACGGCTACGTCCTTAGTGGACGTAACCGTGGCGGTAGTGCCATTCACAGCCGCCGGGAGGGCGTCTCCGGAACGCACGACGGACGGGATCACGTAGCCGGCCGCGACTTCCTTGAGCTGTTCAGCGGCAGTTTTCGTGGTCGGGTTGACCGTGACCGTGAATTCCTTCGTAGCGGTCTGGCCACGGACCGTGACGGCGGCGGTCAGCGTGACAGTCTTGGCTGCCTCGCCCTTGGCGGGCTGGTTGACCGTGCCGTCAGTCGCGATGACGCTGCTATCGGAGGACGCCCACGTCACGCCGTTCGCAGTGGGCAGCGAAATGAACGGATCGTCGACCGTCGTGGGGATGATGATGCCGTTCAGCACGGAACCGGTGAGTTCACCGGCATGAATTGAGGCATCGGCAGTGCTGATCGCGGCGACCTGATCGGCGGTGAGCGCGGCATCGTATACGCGGAAGTTCGAGACCGCGCCCTTGAACAGGTTGTCGGGCCACGGCGAACGGCCGATGGTGTTGAGCGACTGGTCCTTGACGCTGGACAGTTTGGCCGGCACGGTGCCGGATGCCACCTGCGTGCCGTCGATGTACAGTTTCGCGGCGGTGCCATCAATGGTGGCGGTCACCGACAACCATTGGTCGGCCTTGGCCACGCAGGAGCTGGACTGCACGAGCGTCTCCGTACCGCCCGATTTCAGGCCGACGAGCGGGTTACGCGAACTGCCGCAGTTGAGCGTGGCGAAGAAATACTCCGTACTCGGGAGCTGTCGTTACCGATGTTCCACAGGAAATGGAAAGCATTGAGCATGCTGGAATCCGCTTTGACCTCCAACTGCACCGTGGCGGCGTCCTTGCCGGGCAGCAGATTCGAGGGCAACTTGACCCAGTCGCCGGAACCAGTCTTGGCACCGCCGGAAAGGGTAAGAGCGCTATCGGCCCAGAGCGAGTCGGCGGAGTTCTGCACTTCGGCCGCGCCAAGCGTAGCGTTCGGCGCACTGTTGGCCACGGTCTTGCCGTCACTTGGCTTCGTGGTGAAGTCGTAGGCGGCGATGAGATTATCGGTCGGAACGGTATCGGCCGCGACCGCCGTGGTCGCACCGATTCCCATGCCGGCAAGCGCCATCGGCACTGCCAGCATCACACCGAGCAGGCGCTTGCCTATCGATGGTTTGGTTGTCATTGTTTCTCCTTCTTGCGCGCGGTGATACTGCTTGCCGCGCAACAGATCTAGATGTTGAGTGGTGAAGTTCGGTAATGACTATTGGAGCTATGGGGCCATAAAGCTTATGCGTCTGACAGCGTCGTCGGACGAACGTGCAATACGCCCCCTCTGATGGGACCGCACCATGAAGCAAACAATCCAGTAGGCTGCTTGCTATACGGCTCGGCCCGTCAGAGGGGGCTTGGTCTACGCTGCAAGCAGCTCAGGCCTGGCGCTTGCGGAGGGTGTAGGCGGCGCCGGCGGCGACGAGCAGTGTGACCGCGGTGATACCCACACCGAATACCGAGGCGCCGGTGTTGGACAGAGCGCTGTCCGGCTTGGAGGCGGGCTTTTGGGCACCGTCGTCCTTGCCGTCGGTCTTGCCGGAGTCGCCGGACTTCTTGACCAGCTTGTCGGCGGCGGACTGGAGCCGAGACAGCGCCTTGTCCACTTCCTGCTGGTCGGTGGAGTTCTGCAACACCTGCTGCGCGTCGGCGAGCGCGACGGCGAAAGCATCCCAACCAGACTGGTAATCAGCCTTGTTATAGCCCTTCACCTTATCGACAAGCGCCTGCAACTTGGACTTGTCCAGCGTGGAGCCGGGCTCGGCGGCCTTGATGGTGAACGTTGCCGAGACAGTACCGGAGTACTTGCCAGCGCCGGTTACGGTCACTGTGGCAGTGCCAGGTTCGACGTTGTTCGTATAGGCCACCGTGTAGTCGGCGCCTTCCTTGAGCGTCGCGCCATCGAGTACAACGGTCACGGCTGGTTCCTTGGCAGCGCCGTCTGCGGTGAACTCGTTGGGTTCGACGGTGACGGTCGCCTTGGAGAGGTCGATGCCGTTCACAATGACGGTAGCCTCAACCGGCATACGGGAATCGTCTTGGGTGATGCCCTTGACGGTGAAGGTGCCGGTCTTGGCGTAGAAAGATGCGTCAATGGCATCCCACTCAACTGCAACGTCAGAAACGGAACCGTCCGCATGAGTCAGATGCGCGGTCTCCGGCAGCGTCGGAGCCACACCAACCGTTGTCTCGGCAGACAGCGCGTCAACGGACTTCACAGCCACAGCCGGGGCGTATGCCTCCAGCACCTTCTGGTACTGGGCGCGGGTCACGGGCAGCACGGTTCCGTGGCGCGGCTTGCCGCCATCGGAATTGGTCGGGAAGTTCGCCTCAGGCATCTTATTGCCGATAACGGTCCACTGACCGCTGGCGATATCCTCAGTCGCCATCGGCACATAGTGGTTTGGACCTTGATGATAGCTCGGCTGGTCGGCGAACAGGTAGTACTGGTAGCCGTTCGCATCGCCATCGTTGGCCTTGAATAGCGATGGACCTTCGCCGGAAGTGAAGGTTTTACCGTAACCGTTAGCCTGGCCTTTACCGATGTTCGTGGCAACTTCGCTCCATGCACTACCCTTAAGCGCATCGGCGTAGTTCTTCACGCCGGCACCACCAATTGCGGCAGTCAAATCTGTGGACTTCTCCTGACGCAAAGACATCGTGTTTTCATCTTTGTAGATGCGGTAGTAGGTATCCCCTACCTTTTGCACGGTCACATCGATGGATCCACTGCCTGCACCGCCTCGGCGATCAACGTCAATCCACACTGTCGGGTCGGAGAAGTTGACGAAGTCATCGGTGGTGACGTACACCATGCGGTTGTAGGTCAGCTGCTTGCGGCTGTTCTCGTCGGTGTTGTCGTACAGGTTCGAGGCCCAATAGACCACGTACTTGCCGATTTCCTCGTCGTAGTAGGCCTCAGGCGCCCAAGTGTTGCCTGCGTAATCAGAGCTCACTTTGACGTGGCTTTGCTTGGACCAGTTGACCAGATCGTCGGACTTCCAGATCTCAATGTACTTGGAACCGTTAGCCTGTGCACCAGCAAAGCCATTCAGCCCGTTGAGGGGGGCACGACCGTCAATCTTCAGATCGGTGGCGAGCATGTAGAACTTGTCGCCGTCCTTGGACTTCATGATGAACGGATCGCGCAAACCCTTCTCGCCAAACTCGGAAGTGAATATCGGCGTGCCGTTGTTCAGCGTGTTCCAGTCGAGCGCATCGTTGCCCTTGGAGGCCGCGAGGCTGATTTTCTCGCCGCCCACGCCCTCGCCGGTGAAGAACGCCCACACGTAGGCCTCGTCCTTCTCTTCGGCGGCAGGCATCGGCTGAATGGTGACGGTGAAGGTCTTAGTTTCAGTGGCGGTATCGTACTTGGCAGTGGCTTTGAGCGTCACAGTGGCGGCATCGCTACCGGCGGCAGGGCGCTTAACAGTGACCGTTCGAGATTTGTCGTTCACGCCTTCGCCTAGTGTGGCGATATCCTTGCCACCGGTCACTTCCCACGAGATGGTCGAACCATTGTTGCCCTTGGTGGGCACGGAGAAGTTGCTACGGATGTCGTCGGAGTCCTCGATGGTGACGACGTCAAGGTCGGCCTTGGCTTGCTCGGCATCGGAGAGCTGCTTCGGCACGAGGACCGTGTAGTCGGCGGTTTTGGCGTTGTTGCCAAACGTGGCGGTGAGGATCACCTCGGCATCAGCTGCGGTTGCGGCCGGACGAGTGACTGTGGCCTTGCCGGTAGCGTTGTCAACGGCGATGGCTGCGTTGCCCGACTTCCACGCGATGCTCACGCCAGCGGCGCTGGTCGGCAGCGCGAAGTCCTCGGTAGCGGATGCGGGCACAGCGGCCTTGACAGCGGCCTCGGCCTTGTCGAGCACCTGAGCGTCATACAGCTTGGTCACGTCTGCGGCGCTGATGGCAGTGTCGTATACGGCGTAATCGTCCACGTCGAGCTTGGAGTTCGGGTCAGCGTAGGAGGACTTGCCAATGTAGGCGACGAGGTCGCCGTAATTGGTCAGGCCACCGGCCGGAATGGTGTAGGTGGCGTCTCCAACCTGCTTGCCGTTGAGGTAGAAGCTCATGGTGCTGTTGGTGCCGCTGATGACGGTGGTGTACAGAGCCAAATCGCTGGTGGCCTTGGTGCCGGTGGTGGCGGCGTTCGTCGATCCAGGGCCGACTTCGGTGCCCCACGGGCTGTTATTCGGGTCGGCCGCAGTGGCATTGGTCATTACGGATTTCGCGTAGCCACTCGGGTTGGCCGGGTTGAGCAGCCAGTAGCCGTTGGCCGGATAATTGCCGGTCTTGGCCGCGCCGATGTACGCGGCGGCGGTATTGCCGTTGCCGTAATTGTTCTTGAGCCAGATGGAGACGGTAACGTCCTTCTTACCGGCGATGGCCGTGGTCGGCACGCTAATGGTTTGCGAGCCGGTCAGGTTGATCTGGCCATTGGCCACCGTGGCGTCGCCGGATAGGGTGGCATCGCTGTTGGCCGCGCTGCCCTCGTTAGCGATGGTCTTGGACGTCAGTGCGTTATCGAATGAATAGTGGATGATCGGACTGGCATCGATTGGCGATGCGCTCTCGGCACTGGCCGTCATCGGCAGCAACAGACCAGCGAGCAGTGTTGCCATGCCGACCGTGAGTCCGGTTGCCTTTCGTATCAGCCCCTGTTGTCTAATTGAAAGTGCAACACCGTTAGATTGGAGATTGTCCGGATCAACCAGTCCGAAGGGATGTTGCACCTATGGGAGAAGTGTATTCGCACCTGTCGGAAGAGGAACGCCGGGTCATCCGGATCGAGATCGGCAACGGCACCATCATCTGCGGGATCGTTCTGATGCTCGGCCGCAACGCCTCGACGGTCGGCAGGGAGATCAAACGCGACACGTGGTTCCCGTCCAACGAGAGCGAGTCCTACCGGCCGTACCGGCCGAAGCGTCTGAAGACGGGCCCGTGGACGGGCGGATGCTACATCGCCGGCCCCGCCGCGGCGCAAGGCCGGCCGCAGGCGCGCCGAACCGCGCAGGCGCCACCGCCTGTCATGCGAACGCCTGTGGGCGCGGGTAGCCGAATGGCTGGGTCGCGGCTGGTCGCCGCCGCCCGTCAGCGGCGGGCCGCGCGTCCTGTTCCCCGACGACTCCGCCATGCGCGTGTGCCCGGAGACCGTCTGCCGTTGGATCCACGCCGACCGCCATCGCCGTGAGCGCTGGGCGCGCTGCCTTCCACGCGGCCACGGGAGGCGTCGCAGGCGTGGCGGCGGGAGGACGTCGCGTTTCCCGATTCCCGGACGGGTTCCCATCTCCGAGCGTCCGCCGGAGGCCGGCGACCGCAGCGGTTTCGGCCATTGGGAGGCCGACGGCGTGATCGGCGCCGGATGTGACCCGCGCACCGAGGTCGAGAGGAAGACCAGGTTCCTCATGGCCGGGATCGTGCCCGGCAAGACCGCCGGGGAAAGCGTCGGGGCGCGGCTGGCGATGTTCTCGCCGCTGCCGGCCGGCACGCGCGTCAGCGTCACGCACGACAACGGCACCGAGTTCGCCCGCCACACGCGACTGCGCGACGGGCCGGGCATGGACACGTGCTTCGCCGACCCGTACTCCAGCCGGCGGCGGGGAGGCAACGAGAACGGGAACGGCATGATCCGCCGGTATCTGCCCGAACGCAGCGAGATCCGGATGGGCATGGCCGGGGAACTGCGGGAGATTGTCGACGAGGCCGACAACCGTCCCATGCGCGTGCTGGACTACCGGACGCCCGCCGAGGCATTCGCCGACGAACTGCTAGAATTGCAGGACCAACAAGGGTGTTGCACCTCTAAATAGACATCGGGCACACGGTTTGCGCGGCGGTGAGCAGTGAGCGGTGAGTACTGAGCGACGTACGGCGACTCACGTGCGCTCACACAGTGGTGAGCAATCCGCCAAACAACACCACGAGCAGAGCGATGGTTTCAATCACGAAGTACAGAATGAAACTTGCCCAGCTTTTGGTCAGTACGTTCAGTGGTGAGGTCTTCCGGATAATCACCAGCAGACCCACGAACATCAGGGCATATACGGCGATGCCGATCGCCGCACCCATAATGCCCAGATTCGCGGCATTCGCCAGGCCGGCCTGCTTGCCGTAGACCACGTACGTGGAATACCAGAAATTGAGATTGAGCATACTGAGTCCCGCGATGAACTGCTCGCCGGCCAACCCGATCACGAACACGATCAGCCATGGCCAGGACGGCGAGACGACCACCGCCATCGCCAATCCGACGTACGTGATCACCACGGCCACCCAACCGACCAGTGCGATACCTTGCGGAGACACTCCCCCGAGCACGGCCACAATGGAGTCAGTATTATTCACCGCCAGCGAGCGACCGAACCAGTATGGCGCGATGATGGCGCACAGTACGGCAAGAATAATCAACGCCCAACGCAACGGATGGGAGCGACGGCGCTCGATATCAGCCAAAGACAAATCGGTCTCGGGGTATGGAAGCCTCGGGGTGCCTGGAAACCTCGACGGTCTCTACTTTGCCGCCTACGATTTCCGGTCGCCTCGTTAGGTTCTTGCTCGTTGGGTTCCTGCTCCATGCACCGCCTCGCCGATTACCTGCTTATTGCCATGTATTGCCATGCCCATCTTAGCGTGCGTGTTGGGCAAGTCTCCGATACGATCGATTACTCGCCCTGGTCCTCACCATGATCCTCGCTACGATTCTCCTTATCCGAATCCGTGGGAGCAACGTCATTATTGCCCGCAGACAAGCCCCGCTCGCCCGATTCGCGCTTCGGAAGCAAGAAAGATGATGCCCTGCTCCCCCGTTTCTACGCCGATGTCATGCTCCACCATGTCTCACGCCGCGGTCTCAACATAACAGGATGGGTTGTACGAATCCACGTTGCCGAGCATTCGCACAACCCACCATTGCGACACATCACTGATTCCGCACATTCAATCGCTGCAACCAACAGGCTGCGGCGATATTTCAGCGCGAAGAGCGGCGTATCCGAATGACACTGATGCCAGCCAGCATCAGGGCAATTGCAGACAGCACCATCGGTGTTACGGACGAACCAGTTGATGACAGTTCAGATGAATTATCATCAGCAGTAGAAGACTGTTGCTGGCCGCCATCACCGGTCTGATCGCCGTTACCCGACTGGTTACCGTCACTGGTCTGATCACCATCACCGGTCTGATCACCACCACCAGGATTTCCGCCATCACCAGACTGACGGTCAACCGCCAATTGCGCGAGCTGCAAACTCAGTGCACGCTGCGGGGCATCCACCTCATTTTGCGTGGAAGGATCGGATGCCAACGCCTGCTTTGCCTTATCAAGTAGCGTGAGCATCTTATCCCACTCATCCATAGGATATTCCGCAGACTGCAGAGAGTCAGCCTGATCAATGGCCGAACACAGCTTAGACGTATCCACAGCTTTGCCGTCAGAAGTCAACACGTCGCTCAAGTCATAGTAATCAAAATCGACATAACCACCCGTATTCTCCTTGGCGTAATTGAACAAGCCGATTCGATACCCCTTAAAGTGCGACAAGCTCCAATCGTAAGTCAGCGGCCCCTGCTCGTCGCCAAGCTTGGACCATTGCTTACCGTCCAGACTGTACCAATACTGAATCGTCAACTTACCACTCGCATTATCCAGTGTGTTGTCCGACTTGATCCACACATTGGTCGCATCATCTGGCAATGTCACTGTGCCACCCGATACAAAGGCCTCTTCAGCGTCACGATCAATCGTATCGTCAACGATATTACCGTCCGCGTCCTTCACGCCATTGTCGTAGACACGCTTGACCACACCCAACGTTCGCTGTCCATTTTCTTGACGCACAGCGGCATAGGCAAAACTACGGGTATATGTAGCGAGGCCTGCGGTGTCTCCATCCTTCATATGACTGACATCCATGTGGGTTTCCACAGACATGGATCCGCCAAAGGTACGCTGCGACAAAACGTTACGGGCGGTTTCAAAATATGTCAGGTCGCCATAAGTGCCTTTCATATATTTGGCCGTGGCGGAAACCTTGTGCCCATTGGTCAAACGCAACCAGCCTTCACGATCAGTGAGAGACCAATATCGGTTATCTGGATTATGTCCCCATTCCCATACCAAATCAAGATTCGAACCATTGGGTTGGTATTCTTCGGCGACCGGATATTCCTTCTCATCAGCAAGACCGATCAGGGAAATATCGTCGATGACGTAATCCATGCACGTGCCTTCCGCACCCCACGCGGTTTCGACAATGAGTTTGGAACCTTCCACATTAGCGTCGGATGGGATGGAGAACTCACCTGTGATAGTAGTCGTCTCCCCACGTTTCACTGTTCCTGTGGCCACACGATTAATTGTGCCGTCTGCATATTGAATCGCCACATAAAACAGGTGGGAAGTCACAGCCGATGAATCGACGCCGTCCATCTCATGGTCGTATCGAATCGTTGCACTGGCACGATATGTCACGCCCTGCTGCAATTTTCCATCCATAGATTGACCCGGGCCAGCGCCATTGTATTCGCCACGATTCGTCACAGCAAGACTCGTGGTTCCAGAAAGAGAACCATCCGTAATCGCGGTAAGCGTACCATTCCACTGAGGGGTCCACGATTCAGTCCCGTTTTCGAAATCGCCATTGTCCACCAGCTCGATTCCAATCAGAGAATCGTCAACCTGAGGAGGCTCCTCCAGAGTCCACCAATCCTGATCCTGATAAGACTGATGAGGCGCGTCATTATCAAAATCGTCCGAATTGACCAGGGAACGCTGGCGAACCAGATTCTCCAAATCAGCAGGCAAATCAATCAGTTTGTCGTAGGTGTCCGACGCGCTTACCTGATTATTGTCCCCAAACACAGGCCATCCGTCATCACCCCACGTTGCAGGAATCAAACCGGGAATACCGTCCGGTCGGATATGTGATCGTCGGAAGAAGAATCCATGCCAAGACGTCGTGCCATCGACCGTTGTCGACTTCAACAAGGCTACCTTGTGCGAAGCACCTAGACAATACTTTTGGCTTCGTATTGGAGCCATCAAGCAAATCAGTGGTGCGCAGCAGCATCACCGTACGACCGTCTTTGCCCCAGTAAATCGTTGGAGTATAGAAATAATCACCGATTTTGAAAGTCTGAGATCCTTCAAATCCGGTAGGAGTCTCACCAAGATCATCCCGATGTCTATTTAGAAGTGCAACACCCTTGTTGGTCCTGTAATTCTAACAGTTCGTCGGCGAACGCCTCGGCGGCCCGGGTTCTAAATAGAAGTGCAACACCTTGTCTAGGGTTGGAAGTGTTCGAAGTTTCTAACTTAAGAAGGTGTCGCACTCATGGGTCAACAGTATTCGCACCTGTCGTCCGAGGAGAGGATCCTGA
>ENA-OQBD01001302-OQBD01001302.1-human-gut-metagenome-genome-assembly--contig:-NODE-1302-length-11668-cov-2.778702_pt1 | contig 11668 bp, 15 predicted proteins | sample MGYA00242742_ERZ504543 | MGnify/ENA primary metagenome ERZ504543 (study PRJEB26092, sample SAMD00036239) | human gut metagenome | host: Homo sapiens | study: EMG produced TPA metagenomics assembly of... | reverse complement strand
GGTTTTATACTGTAAGCTGAAGCAACTTCAACCACCCGCACAGCAGGTGGTTTATTTGTTTTCCAAAGTTCCGTTTTTCGGATCAACGAAAAACTCCACAATGTAAAACAGGGCCTTGCCCTAACAAAAAAGCCGGATAAGATGTACAGGTATTCTCAACCTGTCATCTTATCCGGATTTTGTTCCATTGAACAACTCACCCTTCGATGCTCGTATCTATATATGACATATTCAGATGATTCAGTCAGTACTGTTTTCTACTATTTTTTGCAAGTTCGTACATTGCTGCTGCCGTAATCTGCAGTGCACGGAGAAGCTTTTCTACTTCCACATGTTCATCTGGCTGATGGATCACGTCTGCTTCACCTGGAAATACCGGTCCGAATGCAACCATGTTCGGGAATTTCTTTGCGTAAGTTCCACCACCGATTGCAAGTGGTTCCAAGTGCTCGCCAGTCTCTTCTTCATATACATGAACGAGCTTTGTCACCAGTTCAGAGTCTTTTGGTACATAGAGAATTTTGTGATTATTTTTCCGGAGCACATCGAATGTGTAACTGTTGATATGATTGATCAGTGTATCATCAACAACTTTCGGATCTGCATTTTTTGGATAACGGACATCTAATGTAAAATAGGTCTCTTCTCCATCATAATAAACAATACCAAGGTTTACGGTTGTCTCACCAGTTTCTTCATCCACATAATGTACTCCCAGTGATTCTCCATTTGTCTCCGCTCCGATCTCTTTCAGAAGAAATTCCATCAGTTGCTGGAATTCTCCACCAAATTCATTCTCTTTCACTGCATTCAAAAGAAGAATTGCTGCATTTACACCAAGATGCGGGGTACTTCCATGTGCACTTCTTCCCACTGCTTCAACGATTGTTTTTCCGTTTTCATGCGTCACAGTGATTTCCTCTGTCTCTGCTACCTTAATGTCTCCTTTTACGATCAGTTTACAAGTTGGAATCACGACATTGTCAGCAATTCCACCACCAAAATATTCCACTTCGATATGACCTTTGTCATAAACCTTAGAACCGCCTTTGATGCCGGTCGTTCCTTTTTCACAGAAAATAACCGGAAAATCTGCATCCGGAGTAAATCCGATCGTCGGCATCTCATATCCATTCTCTACGTAATACGCCGCGCATGAAGAGCCACATTCCTCATCCGATCCAAAAATAACACGAATTCTACGGTCAATTGGAAGATTCAGGTCACGGATCGCCTTCAATGCGTAAATTGATCCAATGATCGGTCCCTTATCATCCAGACATCCTCTTCCCCAAAGAATTCCATCGTGGATCTCGGCACCATAGGCAGGATAAGTCCAACCGGTATCGCCAGCCGGTACAACGTCTACATGACCGAGAACGCCTACCATCTCTTTTCCTTCTCCATATTCTACCCAGCCGATACGATTGTCTGCCTGCCCAACCTTGAAGCCAAGCTTCCGGCCAAGTTCAAGGGCATCTTCCAGAGCAGCCTTCGGTCCCGGACCATATGGCGCGTCTGGCTGTGCCTCACCACGCACGCTTTCAATTCTCATGTTCTGTTGGATTCCGGCAAGAATTTCATCCTTCATCTCCATAATCCTGCTGTTTAATGCTTCATAACTCATTATTACATTCCCCACTTTCTTGTGTATTCCATCTGTATTCTATTATACACGATACATCTTTAGAAACCAAATATAATTTAACAAATCTGCTCCGAATCCAGCACGATCGTAAATGGACCGTCATTTAAAAGAGATACCTTCATATCCGCACCAAAGCTTCCTCTTTCCACAACCGGGATCACTTTCTTACATTCTTCAATAATATATTCATACAGTTCATTTGCCATATCCGGTGCACCTGCCTCAATAAAACTTGGGCGGAATCCTTTTTTACAGTTTGCATATAAGGTAAACTGGGAAATCAGAAGAAGTTCTCCATCCACATCCTTCAGGGCAAGATTGGTCTTTCCGTTCTCATCTTCAAAAATGCGGAGTCCTGTCAGCTTCTTTACCATTTTGTCTGCAATCTCCCTGGTATCATCCTGTGCCACTCCGATCAGCACCATAAATCCTTTTCCAATCTTTCCGATCACTTCTCCTTCTACCGCAACCTCGGCATGTGTTACTCTCTGAATTACAAATTTCATGTTTTCTTGTCTCCTCTTTCTTCTCTTTATTTGACACTATAATGCCTGTGTTCCGAAATTATCAGAACATAAGTATTTTGCTACAGGTCTAAAAAACGAGGGATTTTTATTCCCCCGTCTTATAACATTATAATCGCTGTTCTTAGTCTTCCAAGCTTGCCTCTAATTCAAGAAAATCTTTGATAGCTTTCACACATCCGTCAACACCAAACTTGGAACTGTTTATACAAATATCATAACTTTCGGCATCGCCCCATTTTTTGTTGGTATAATAATTGTAATAGCTTGCCCTGCGTTTATCTGTCTTATGTATCAGATCTTTTGCTTTGTTATCTGTCAGTTCATTCAGCTTTGCTACATTTTTAATCCTGTCTTCCAGATCTGCATGAATGAATACACTTAGTACATCATCCCGCTCTTCCAGTGCATAATCCGCACATCTTCCTACCAGTACACACGGTCCTTCCTCCGCAATCTTTTTGATCGCATCAAACTGCGCAAGGAAAATCTTGTGATTTAGTGGCATTTCATTGACAGAACCGGATGCAAATCCCATAGAATATGTATCCATTACCAATGAATAGAGAAAACTGTTCGTCGGTTTTTCATCATGTGTCTCAAAAAAGCTCTTTGCATATCTTACTGTCCTTTGCTGCCCGTGACAACAATTCTTTATCATAAAACTCAATTCCCAGTTCATCTGCCAAACGTTTTCCAATCTCGCGTCCTCCGCTTCCAAACTGACGACCTATTGTTATAATTGTATGTGTTTTACTCATAAACGTCACGCTCCTTTGCAGGTCATTATTCCATGATTATCCTATACATATTATATAACAATTCATAATAAATGTATAGATTTTCATGACATTTGCGTAGTTTTTTCAATAAATTTTCAAAATATTCCGGAAGTGGGCATCAAATTCCATATATTTTCCGGTTCTCGGATGGATAATTCCAAGATTTTCGCATGAAGTGTCTGCCCCTGTAGTGTCCACGACATTTTGCCGGACCATATACACAGTCTCCAAGCAACGGATGATGGATACTTGCCATATGCACACGGATCTGATGTGTGCGACCGGTTTCGAGCTCACAGGCAATATAAGTATAATCGCCAAACCGCTCTAGGACCCGGTAGTGTGTCACTGCATTTCTGCCGTTTTTCTCATTGATACTCATTTTCTTCCGGTCAATCGGATGGCGTCCGATCGGCGCATTCACAGTACCAGAATCCTCTTTGATATTACCGTGTACAATCGCATGATAAATCCGCTTAATGCTGTGCTCTTTTAACTGCTCTGCAAGGATCTGATGTGCGGTATCATTTTTACATACCAGAAGAGAACCGGTAGTATCCATATCGATCCGGTGTACGATTCCCGGACGCATTACACCGTTGATTCCTGAAAGCCGGTCTTTGCAATGATACATGATCGCATTGACCAGAGTTCCGGTATAATGACCTGCTGCCGGGTGCACTACCATACCTTTCGGCTTATTAACCACCAGGATATCATCATCCTCATAGAGAATATCCAATGGTATATTTTCCGGCAGGATATCCGGTTCCGTCAAATCCGGTATCGTAATCTGAATTTGATCTCCTTTTGCAACCTTATAGTTAGATTTGATTACTGTGGAATTTACCTTTACATTTTTTTCTTTTATCAGTTTTTGAATATAAGAACGGGAAAGCTCCGGCACTTTCTCTGTGAGAAATTTGTCGATTCTCTCCCCTGCATTTTCTTCACTCTGAAATTCTTTAATCTGCATGTTTCTGCTCCTGTCTGCGCGAATAAATAGAAAAATCTTCGTCCTTATAATAAAAAAAGATCAGCAGAACCAGAACGATAAACGTCACAGTCACATAAATATCCGCCACATTGAAAATCGGAAAATCAATCAGTGAAAAATAAAAAAAATCAACCACATATCCTCTGGTCAGACGGTCAATAAAATTCCCGATTGCTCCGGCTGTCAGAACGATCATACAGATTCTGAGTGGCAGATATCTTTTTTCTACCGGAGTTCTGCCATAAAACCAGCTCACAATAACAAGGATCACAACGGTCATGATGACAAAGAACCATCGCTGGTTCTGAAAAATCCCAAATGCAGCTCCTCTATTTTCAAGATAATGCAATTCAAAAACATTATTCCACAACACAAATGCAGACTGATCCTTCAAATGTGCAATTGCCAGAAGCTTTGTATACTGATCCAGAAGCACCAGGATTACGACTCCAAGTGCTGCAAAAATATATTGTTTTAACCCTGGTCTGTTCTTCATATGCTCTCCTTTACTGCTAATGCCATTAGATATACTTTCGGATTGTAACATAATAACGTCCCTTTTTTGTCTCGGAAAGAACTCCTTCGTACTGAAAACGTCCCATCTGTCTTACGGAAATGATATCGTTGTCCTTTACATGATATCCATTACTGGTAATCAGCTTTCCGTTTACATATACACGCCCAGCCTCAATCAATGCAGTAAGTTTACTTCTGGACGAAGAAAAAGCCAGGGAAAGAAGGGAATCCAGGCGTACTGACGCAACAGTCCCCTTAATCTCTTCGTACTTTGGCTCCCATTTAAAATCTGCATTTTCTACTTCTACGGCACGAACGGTTGTATGACGTACCCTGGTCAGTTCTTTTACAAGAAACTCCGTCAGTTCCTGATGTACAAAAACATAAGCTTCCTTATCGTGAATCAGAATATCTCCCGTCTTTGCCCGTGTGATCCCAAGGTTCAGAAGTGCACCCAGATAATCTCTGTGTGATAATTCCTCAGCAAATTTCGGCTGTAGCGGACTGACCTTCAGAATGCGGATCGGATATGTACTGCGGATACTTTCCTCATCCATATACATATAAAAAGCATCAGGTAGAAATGCTGCCATCTGACGCTCTGACGGATCATACCCGCCAAAGGTCCTGTATGGAACAGGGAAAGAATCCTTCGGCGTAGTATGTAATATATTCAGTTCATTCAGGTTCAGGAAATCGGAATACATAATGATTCCTCTCTGATAAGCATTGTTAGACAGCTCAATCAGACGTTTACGAAGTAAAGTCTCTTCTTTTTCCATACCCTGTCTTCTTTCTTCTAGTAACGGTTCTGGATCGGCACATCGAACGAAGTATTCAGAAGATCCTGCATATCGCCTGAAATATCAACATTTGCCGGTGTTACCAGAAAAATATAACTTGAAATTTTCTGAAGATTACCATCAATTGCAAAAGCAGATCCTGATGTGAAATCAATAATTCTCTGCGCGATCTCAAGATCCATACCTTCCAGATTCAAAATAACAGTTCTTCCCGCGAGAAGAGTCTCTGTAATCTCGCGTGTATCATCCATTGCGTTTGGTTTGATTACACAAACTTCCATTGCAGGAGCATTTCTGCGTGTAGAAGGCTGGCGCATCGGGGTGACTTTATTTGAACGACCTGATTTTTTAAGCTGATAATCTTCCTCTTCTTCTTCGTAAGCAGCCGGTTTATCTTTCTTTCCAAAAATATTCTTTTTTGGCTTCTCTTCTTCATATGACTCATCTTCAAAATCGTCATCTTCATCGTAGAAATCATCATCATACTCATCATCGTCGCCGTTTAATTTCATAACGTCTAAAAACTTATCTAATACTCCCATTTTTCTTATACACTCCTATCTGTGGTATCTAAATCTGATGAGCATAATTTCGCTCGCCAAAAATTGCTGTCCCTATCCGAACCATGGTGGCTCCCTCTTCTATAGCAACTTCAAAATCATTGGTCATCCCCATTGAAAGAATACTCATGTTAACATTATCAACTTTTTCCTTTGCAATGTCAACAGATAATTTTCGTAAGTTTGCAAAATGTATACGATTTTCTTCCGGGTTTTCTACAAACGGAGCAATTGTCATCAATCCTTGTACTTTTATGTGTTGAAATCTGACAATTTCATGAATAAAATCCATAACTTCCTCTGGCATCAGACCGAATTTTGTATCTTCTTTTGCCATGTTTACTTCGAGAAGCACATTTACAACAATACCTTTTTTCGCTGCTTCTTTATCAATTGTTTCCGCAAGACGGATAGAATCAACAGAATGGATCAGCTCTGCCTTATCGATGATATATTTTACTTTGTTGCGTTGCAGATGGCCAATCATCTGCCAGTGAATATCCTTCGGCATTATGTCATATTTTTCATCCAGTTCCTGCACTTTATTTTCACCAAAATAACGGCAACCGTAAGCATACGCTTCTTCCAGCATTTCTACCGGTTTGGTCTTGCTGACAGCAATCAGTGTTACATCCTCCCGTTTTCTGCCGGAGCGTTCGCATGCAGCGCATACACGTGCTTCCACATCTTTTAAGTTTTCTGTGATCATTTCTTTCACTCCATTTCTTATTGACTTACTATCTGATTATCCCGAACAGAATCTCCGTTCAGGGCAATATGATCATAATTGGATAGACTGTAGCTGTTTCCTTCTGCAATAATATAGTATTCATCACTCTCACTCAGGATCTGAACCTGCTTGAATACAGCATAGCCTTTATTGACATTATAAACTCCTTTGATGCTTTCGGTTTTCAAAAGATCCATCGTATCGGAAGATTCCGGCAACAAAAGAGTATCTCCTTTTTTCAGATTCTCTGTATCCAGATATGCAATACCCGATTCCGTATCCTCGTTAATGATCGTCACCGGAATAAATTCCGTTGTCGTCTTTCCTTTTTTGGTCGTCTGCCTGTAGACACCTTCGTTCTGAGAAGCCCCGCCGCTCGTGATATAATCTATCGGAACAGCATAACAATCTTTCTCCGTTACCGAGGTTTTCGGAATCTTAAGCCCGGACTCGTCTTCCAGGATCAGTTCAATATTCACGAACCGTTCATCTGCATACCGGATCATGGAATCCTTAAAAGTAATATTGGCATAAATATCATTTTTCTTTTCCGTAAGTCGCATAGTTCCCCACAGGTCCTTATTATCCTTCAGGAATCTGACCTCAACAGAAAGGGAATCTTCCCCGTTCAATTTTTTTCTGGAAGGTTTGTGCCAGATCAGAGGTCAGGCGTACCGTTACCGTCCACTCTTCATCTGTGACCAGGCGATATACCGGCTGCCCTGCATCAATCTTCTGGTTGCCTGAAAGCTCTGTGACACTGTAATTTGCCTTATCAAACATCTCATCCGTGATATTATCTGTCGTCAGATTTTCATAGCCATCTACCGAAAGTTCCACGATTCCGTCATCCGGGCTTTGAAATGCATCTACATTTCCGGACTGCAGAATAGAATTCAGCTGTGCAACTCTGCTCTGTGTCGTATTGTTCTGTAAGATCGCTGTTACTTCACTTTTCAGATTTGATGCCGTCTTAAACTCCTCCGGTGAATAGGATTCATTAAATCCCTGTGCCTTCAGCAGAATACTGTTCCATTCATCTGCATTCAGGGAAACTTCTTCATTGCTGTCCTGATCCGTCTGTGTCTCGAGCTTGGAAGACGTAATGGTGTAAATATTGGTTCCAAGTGCAACCTTCTGTGCATCGTCTACAAAATAATTGACATATCCGCTTTTTTCAGCATTTACCACCGTTTCTTTTCTGAGAACCATTCCGGTAAGATTCCTGTCTTTTAAAATGCTTCCTTCCCGTACCTCATATACACTCACTCTGTCTTTTGATAAAATAAATCAGAACGGTAAAAACAGATACACAAAATAATTCCAAACAGAATCGTACCAATATTTAAATGTCCATTTTCGTTTATATTTCTGGAGGCTGACGACCTCCATATTCTTCTTTTTCCCAGCCAAAAATCAAGCCTCCAATCTATTCGGATTTTAACAGGCACAGTGCCGCACCATTCAGATAATCACAGCACCTGCCCTGATACCTGCCTTCCTCTTCCATCTTCTGCAGCAGTTCGTCCCTCAGCCTCCACCAGCTGCATCCCCAGTTACAGAACACCGCATCTTTCTCAGGAATTCTTGAAAACATTCGTTCATTGCCACGGTTTCCGGAATCTGTCAAGAACGTAATCACTCTTTCAAAATATTCTTCCTTTGAACATACCGTTATTTTACCATTTTCATACCAATCGCACAACCGTGTATTTCTGGCAATATAAAGCGAATGCAGTTTCACAATATCCACACCAAGCGCAGTAAGGATTCTTGCAGTCTCTTTTGCATCCGCTGCCGTATCTCCCGGAAGATTAAGAATCACATGGGTACAGATTGAAATACCAGTATATCTTTTAATCCGCAGTACTGCATCGATAAATTCTGCAAGACCATGTCCCCTGTCGATCATCTGCAGTGTATGATAATTTGCTGTCTGTAATCCAAGTTCTACATTCATCTGAATTCCGGTCATCGCGCGGATATCTCTCATAATATCAAGATACTCAGCCGAAACACAATCCGGTCTTGTGGAAACAGATATCTCCACGACACCCGGAATCCTGGTAGCCTCCATCAGATAACTGCGAAATCTGTCCGGAGGAAGAAAGGTATTGGTATAATTCTGAAAATATGCAATATATTTGTTGGCATGGTATTTTCTCGTGATCATCTGTCTGGTCCGTGTCAACTGTTCTGTAACAGAAACTGTAGCCGCCATTGCCTCAAATCCGGTTCCTGCACCGGCACAGAATGCACATCCATCTCCATCAAGACGGTTCGGACATGTGACCGGAAGGTTCACCGGAAGCTTATATACTTTTTCACCATATTTGTTTTTCAGGTAATCCGAATATTTATAATATAACATTTTTTTCCTCTCATTTATGAATAATCACAAAATTTTAACACATACTAACCGTATAGAATCGTATAAGGAGGATATTTACATGAAATGGTTTGATAATACAGCACTCACCGTCGTGATCATCGGTGCTGTGAACTGGCTTCTGATCGGTATATTCCGTCTGGATCTTATTGCCTGGCTTTTTGGAAACATGTCATGGTTCTCACGTATCGTCTACACGATCGTCGGACTGTGTGGACTCTACCTGATCAGTCTTTTTGGTAGAATCGGATCCATGTCCGAATCTTAATACGCCCAGGTAATGTACCTGATACCATCTCGGTGTATTTTTTACATGCTTGAAAAAAAGAAAGGGGCTCCCAGACAAGAGATGCCCCTTTTTGTGTATACGATAAGATTCACACACCACATTTACTGCTGACCAGACGGGATTGCCTCGATCAATGATGTCATATCCTCATACAGAACCGGTTTTTCTGAGGCTCCCATAACAATCGATATGTATGGATTGTCACTGGAATCTTTTTCCATCAGAATCAGACAATATCCTGCTTCATCCGTTGTCCCGGTCTTCCCGCCTACGATCGTAACATTCTCCGGCACATCCACCTCTCCCTGCGCATAGAGATTGGTCGGTGTAAACAACGCCTCCCGGCTGTTACCGTCCACATCTATATAATATGCGGTATATGCTTCACTCTGTATGATATTTACAAAATCTTCATGCTTTATGCACTCATTAAATATCAGATAAAGGTCATACGCTGTTGTATAATGATTGTCATCATGCAGTCCGTGCGGATTCATAAAATGAGTCCCGTTCGCCATCAATTCCTGGGCTCTGCGGTTCATCATATTAACAAACGCTTCTTCTGATCCACCTACATATTCCGCGATTGCAGTTGCTGCATCATTTCCAGAATACAAAAGAAGAGCTCCCAAAAGATCCCTAAGTGTCCAAACTTCTCCTTTCGCAAGGCCGCACACCTGTGCATCCGCCGAAAAACTGGATGCATCGCGTTTCCACTGATCGTCACCTGGTCATCCAAATTTGCATTCTCAATAGCGAGAAGTGCCGTCATGATCTTGGTTGTACTGGCAGGATACAGTCGTTCATGCGCTTTATAAGAATATAATACACGTTCTCCTGTAAGATCAAATACTGCAGCACTGTGCAATTCAGTATCTTCTGTATATCCCTCTAACGCCACATCTATTTTGTGCTACACACAGCTCCTCTGCATAAGTCCTTTCCCTGGTATAAATCCTGATTATAATTTTAAGTTCATATGCTGTCACAGGTGTTGCTCCCTTTTCCTCCGATGCAACCACCTGTAAACAGACTTATCGATGCCACACATACCAGTGCGGCACTTTTTGCTCTACTTATACATCTCACGCCAATCCAAGTCTCCTCTGTCTAATGCAAGTATAATGAATTTCTGCCGTTGCAAGATTGGTAGCCATCGGGATGTTGTGCATGTCACAAAGACGAATGACATCATTTACATCCGGTTCATGCGGCTTTGGATTCTGTGGATCCCGAAGAAAGATCAGAGCATCAATTCCATTCTGTGCAATCTGCGCACCGAGCTGTTGTTTGCCGCCCAGCGGTCCCGCAAGATATTTGTGAATAGAAAGATTAGTAACTTCTTCGATCAGCCGGCCGGTTGTACCGGTCGCATACAACTCATGCTTGCTCAAAATCCCACGATATGCAATACAGAAATTCTGCATCAGTGTTTTCTTAGAGTCATGCGCAATAAGTCCGATATTCATTTTCTCAGCTCCTTTTACTGATATTTTTTAGGCTGAAGCCCTATATTTAATACAATGCCAATTCCCATATATAAGCTAATAAGCGAAGTCAGTCCGTAACTAACAAACGGAAGGGGAATTCCTGTATTTGGTAAGATCCCTGTTGCCACGCCGATATTGATAAACGACTGAAATTCTATCTGCGCGGCTACACCGCAGCAAATAATCCGCCCCGCCAGATCTTGTGCCCTGAGTCCTATCAATATGCATTGTACTACAATCAATAATAACAGACCAATCACAATACAGCAACCCACAAACCCCAATTCTTCTCCAACAATCGCAAAAATAAAGTCTGTCTGTGGTTCGAGAATAAAGTTTCCATTCTTCACGGAAGTTGTCGTGTTATTGTTGAGTCCCTTTCCAGTCAGACGACCAGAACCGATAGCCATGATGGAGTTATTCTGCTGATAAGCCTCGTCGCTGCTGTATTTTTCCGGCTGAAGCCATGCCAGAATCCGAGTTTCCTGATACCCCTGCAGCACGTCCACATCCGAGTGAACGATAATACTCAGAAGGATGACAACCGTCGGGACTGTAATCAGAAGTACAACTCCAATGAATTTATAGCTCAAACCTCCTACATACATCATAATGCAGAACACCATGGCTATGGAAATGGTCGTCGAAAGGTCTGGCTGCTTGTATATTAAAAGACACGGAATAGCGAGGAAGATCACTGCCTGAATGATGGTAAGCGGTTTCTTCATCTCATCCTGATGATTCATAATAAAATTTTGCAAAAAAATCAGTACTAAAAAGAATCTTGGCAAGCTCTGAGGGCTGAAACGTCGTGAATCCAAAGTCAAATCCACCTGGTCGCCCCAGTTAACATCTTTTCCGAAAAAAGCGTACTGCCAGAAGCAATTGCTATCGTCAGTCCGTACAAAACCCATTGCAAGATTCAGAATCCACATATAGT
>ENA-OQBD01001301-OQBD01001301.1-human-gut-metagenome-genome-assembly--contig:-NODE-1301-length-11682-cov-2.450454_pt1 | contig 11682 bp, 11 predicted proteins | sample MGYA00242742_ERZ504543 | MGnify/ENA primary metagenome ERZ504543 (study PRJEB26092, sample SAMD00036239) | human gut metagenome | host: Homo sapiens | study: EMG produced TPA metagenomics assembly of... | reverse complement strand
GTGGCACAAGGAGCCAATGACCCACGCGTGAACAAAGCCGAGTCCGACCAGATGGTGGAAGCGCTAAAGAAACGTGGCATCGAAGTTGAATATATGGTAAAAGACAACGAAGGACATGGCTTCCACAACGAAGAGAATAAATTTGATTTCTATCGCGCCATGGATAAATTTCTGAGTATTCATTTAAAGAAATAATAATCATAAAAACAAATTAAGATGGGACGCACGATTAAATTAATACTTTACTATTTTGCTTATCAGTTTGCTGTAGCCATTCCGGGAATGTTCGGATACACAATATGGAAATGCTTTGAAACGCAAAGTTTCGACCTGCATAATGCCCCTACTTCTTTGGCCATTATCCTTTCACTGTTGGGAACCCTGCTCATGGCATGGCATCTGATACATTATAAATATGTAAAACTGGACAAACAGACTCTTGCGTCCCTGCCTCTTAAACCTACCTGTCTCTACATCCTTATGGGAGCAGCCGCCATTATATGGATGAACTGGCTGAGCGAGATGGTCCATCTCCCCAATATAGCCGAAAACGTCTTTGCACAAATGAAAAACAATGTATTCGGTATTTTGAGCGTATGTATCATCGCTCCTATATTTGAAGAAATCTTTTTCCGTGGTGCCATCGAAGGATACTTGCTGCGCAAATGGGAGAATCCCCGTTGGGCCATCCTTGTGTCAGCCCTTATCTTCGGATTGATACACATGAATCCGGCACAGATACTTTTCGCCTTTCTGTTCGGTATTATCTTAGGAGAGCTTTATTACCGTACCGGCAGCCTGCTTCCAAGCATCATTCTTCACTTTATCAATAATACTCTGTCATTGATACTGATGAATGTTTTTGAAGAGAAAGATACCCTGACCGATATTTTAGGAAACACCACTGCCGTTCATGTATGGGGAATGACAGGAATCGCCATCTTCTGCCTCACATTCCTGTTATTCAAAAAAGAGGTGAAACCCGTGCAGTGGGCGGTAGAAGCGACCGAACCTGTTCCTGCGGAAGAAACCAACCCACAAAATTGATTAATCCAATAATAAAATATAACGATGAAAAAGAAACTGAATCTGCTTTGTGCCATGATATTTGCCGTCTTATTACTCTCCTTGTCCGAGAATATCTATTCCATGGTATGGGGAGCCATCGAAGGTGGGAAAGCCGGTATGGAAAATAAGGCAGGAGAAATAAATAACCTCCATCCGCTGATGTTGCTCCCGGACAATCTGAGTAGCACTTCTGACTCTATATACAATGAGATGACCGGAAAGAATGTACCGATATGGCAGATACAATCCATGGTGACTGTCGACACCGATGCACCCGGCTGGTTGGCCCTTATCAACACCCTTCTTAGTTTCATCCTCATCATTTTCGGCATCAAAGCTGTCCTGCAATTCATCAAGTTCATCCGCAATATCAACCGCTCGGACATCTTCTGCTGGGCAAATGTAAAACTGTTGCGCAAGTTAGGCACCTCTTTGCTGATTACTTTCGCCGCCACTTTGACCAGCACTTATATGCACACTTGGCAACTTTCGCAAGTATTGAAGATACCCGGTTATTCTTATAACTGGCTCAACCCCTTTTCACACTCCAGTCTTTTGCTTGGCGTACTGGCATTCGTCATTGCCGAAGTATTTGCCATCGGACTGAAAATGAAAGAAGAACAAGACCTCACCATTTAAATATAGAACAACTATGAAAGAGAAGAGCAAAGAGCATTCTTTAAAAGAAATGAAACTGATTATGACTTGCCTCACCATCATCTGTTTCTGTTGCACATTCATCACTATCTTTCAAAACGCAATATTGTGTTTCGAATTGGGAACCAATCGGGCTGCCATAGATGCCGGAAAAGCAGCGGCATCCGAACAATTTATCTGGCAAGCATTTCCACAAGGTATCACTTTATTATCCATGGCTGTATGCAGTGTTTTTATCTATCTGATGCTCCGCAATGTAAAGCGCAATCTGATATTTGTAAGAGCCAACGCCAATCTGATATATTATATCGGTCTTATTATCGAGTTTAACGGAATTCTGCAAGCTATCCTGAATGAGTTCGCTCCTGTAACAAACCCAAGACAAACCTATATGATATATATCCTTATTGGAGTATTCATCATCTTTATCGGATATCTGTTCCAGATAGGCATCCGCATGAAAGAGGAACAAGAATTAACCATTTAAGGAACAACCGCCATGAAAGAAAAAGATAAAAAAACTATTTCGATAGTTTGCCTGATAGCCGGTTTCATAATAACACTGTTTGTTGTCCAACTCATCTATACACTTACGTTACGCCAATGGCTGGATCACAAAACAGCAAAAGCCTTTCTTAATATCGGATGGATATACTTCTGTATGTATGTCTATTACAGACTGAGCAAACGCTATACTTCGTGGTGGAACTCGCTAAAAAGAAAAAACAACGAATAATTAAAACCTGAACTATGCCGATAATAGTAAACTTAGACGTAATGATGGCGAAACGAAAGATTTCGCTGGGAGAACTAGCCGAGAAGATTGATCTCACCCCGGCCAATCTCTCTATCCTGAAAACCGGAAAAGCAAAAGCTATCCGCTTCTCCACACTGGAAGCTATCTGCAAAGAATTAGACTGCCAGCCCGGAGACATTCTGGAGTATCGTGAAGAGAATGAATAACCTGACAGGCAACACAGACACTCTAACATAAATTCTCTCATACCTGCCCCCTCATAACTCTTACAGTGGGAAGGAATAAAGGATTGCTCAATGCAATCCTTTATTATTCTCTCCGGCACCTTTTAGTCAATTTTCTATAAATTGTACTGTCCGATCAAACAAATATTTCATATATGCCATATAATCCCATGATTATCCGTATCTTTGTAACGAATTAGATATTTGAAATAAATGAAGACATTTGAAGAGTTAGGCGTTTCCCCCGAAATCAGGAAAGCAATAGAAGAAATGGGTTATGAAAACCCGATGCCTGTACAAGAAGAAGTTATACCGTATTTACTCGGTGAAGGAAACGATGTAGTGGCCCTGGCACAAACAGGGACTGGAAAAACAGCCGCATTTGGTCTGCCGCTAATCCAGAAAATTAATGTAAAAAACCGCGTACCGCAAGCGTTAATTCTTTGCCCCACACGCGAACTGTGCTTGCAAATCGCAGGTGATCTGAATGATTACTCCAAGTATATTGACGGACTGAAAGTCCTTCCCGTATACGGCGGTTCATCCATCGAAAGCCAAATACGCATGCTCAAAAGCGGAGTGCACATTATTGTCGCAACTCCCGGACGACTTATTGACCTGATGGAACGAAAAGTAGCCAAACTAGATACCATCGGTAATGTAGTAATGGACGAAGCAGACGAAATGCTGAACATGGGATTTACCGACAGCATCAACTCTATTCTTGAAAAAGTACCCGAAGACCGAAATACACTGATGTTCTCGGCTACCATGAGTCCCGAAATCTCACGCATCTCCAAACAATACTTACGTAATGCAAAAGAGATTACCATCGGAACCAAAAATGAAGGAAGCAAAAACGTAAACCACATTGCATATGTGGTACACGCGAAAGATAAATATGCAGCGCTGAAACGCATTGCCGATTATTATCCGCAAATTTACGGTATTATCTTCTGCCGTACCCGCAAGGAGACACAGGAAATTGCCGACAAATTGATACAGGACGGTTATAATGCCGACTCGTTACACGGCGAGCTGAGCCAGGCACAGCGCGACCTGGTGATGCAGAAATTCCGTCAACGTCACCTGCAACTGCTGGTTGCCACCGATGTGGCTGCCCGCGGACTGGACGTAAATGACCTGACACACGTCATCAACTACGGTCTGCCTGATGATACCGAAAGCTATACCCACCGAAGCGGACGTACCGGACGCGCCGGAAAGACAGGTATCTCTATCGCTATCATCAACTTACGCGAAAGGGGAAAGATGCGCGAAATAGAACGTATCATCAACAAAAAGTTCATTGTGGGCGAAATGCCAACCGGCAAGCAAATCTGTGAACAGCAGCTCATCAAGCTGATTGATGACATAGAAAAGGTAAAAGTAAACGAGGAAGAAATCGAATCTTTCCTACCGGGTATTTACCGCAAACTGGAATGGCTCTCGAAAGAAGATTTGATAAAGCGCGTAGTGTCTATGGAATTCAACCGCTTTTTAGAGTATTACAGTAATGCACCCGAAATTGAAACGCCGACCGTAACCGACCGCCGCGGTGAACGCGAACCCAGAGAACGCAAGGAGCACGGCAGCAGTCGCGAAAAGACAGAACGCAAAGCAGAAAAGGGATATACACGCCTTTTCCTGAATTTAGGCAAGACAGACGGCTTCTATGCCAACCAAATTATTGAGCTGATTAACCGCAACATGAAGAAGCAGCGCACCACTATCGGAAGAATAGACCTGATGCAAAACTTCTCTTTCTTTGAAGTGGCGGAGAAGCAGGCAAATGATGTTATCAGCGCCCTTAATAAAGTCAACCTGAACGGACGCAAAGTAGTAGTGGAAGTAGCAGGTGAAAACAGTGGAAAAAGCGATAACGGAGGACGCAAAAACAGCAGTTCTCGAAAATCGGCTTCTACTAAGGAGAAAACCGCCAAGTCCGCTTCTCCCAAGGCAGCAAAAGAAAGAAAGCTTAGCCGTGCCGAACGCGGATATACCGAAGAGCGCGGTCCGAAGAAGCAAGATGATTGGAAACAGTTTTTCAACAGCGACAACAGCAAGAAAAAAAGCAGCAAACTGAAAGGGGAAGAACCCGACTTTAACGAAGAAGGCTGGGCACGCAGAAAAAAACAAAATAAAACCGTTTATAAGAGAAAAAAGGGAGTGTCAAAAACTGATGGTACTCCCTTCTTTTAATCAACCAAAACATGCGGGAAAAACAATAAGCATTCCTCACCCCAAAATGCTTACTCCACTAATTTCAATTCATTAAATCAAACGCGTAGACTTTCCATATTTCTCAATCATATAAAGTACATAGCGAATATCCACCCCAATACAACGCTGTAAATTGGGTTCATAAATAATATCACTGCTCATCGCTTCCCAATTCCCATCAAAAGCTAATCCTATCAGCTCTCCATTTCCATTAAACATACCGCTGCCGGAATTTCCTCCTGTAATATCATTATCGGAAATAAAACAAACATTCATATTTCCATCTTCTGCCGCATAACGACCAAAATCTCTGTTCTCCAGCAAATCAATGACGGAGGGAATGACTTCGAAATCGCTATCGCCTTTGTATTCACGTATCTTATCGAAGATACCCTTGATCGTTGTATAATAAGTATATTCTAATGCATCTTTTGGCGAGTATCCGCCAATCATTCCGAAGCTGAAACGCATGGTAGAGTTAGCATCCGGGTAAAAATCCTTATCTGATTCCATCTCACGCACAGCCTCATTAAGTAAACGCTCATTCTTTTCTATTTTCATATTATCATCATCTGCAGCCGCACTGAGTTCGTAAGATTTCACCAACATATCAATGACAAACGAAATAGCCGGGTCTTCAAAAAGAACATAAGTACTGTCCTTTTTCACTACACGTTCAAATCCTCGGGGAGTATCCAATTCTGTGTGGCTGTATAAATCGTCCACATACGCCTGATAATCACCTTTGAACTTCTTTTCTATAGTAGCATAAGTTTCCGAAAGGCTCTCCGGCTCTACTACTGCCGCATATTCTTTAAGCATAGCCACAAAAACTTTCTTATCAATGTCCAAATCAATATTGGCATAAAGTTCCAACAATTGACGAACCCTCTCTTCCAAAACCGATTTTTCCGCTTCAAAATCAAAGTTCAGGACAGACCATGCAGCAGTAACCAACTCGGGACCATTGGCAAAACATTCACCAAAATAAGCCATTGCACGGGCATTCTTATAACGATTGCGATAACTGTCTTCCAACTCCGTCAATATCCCGGCATACTTGTTTCGTTCTTCCGGCTTCCGATGAATCCATTCCGTCAGTTGATGTTCCAACCGACGTTTTTTCCCGATAATATTCAGCTTTTTAATAGACTGATTCATACCAATGCTATTCTTCCAATAGTTGGCACTTTGAGCATACTTCGAAGCATATTTTATACGAACAGCATCACTTTTCTCCATTGCATCTTTCCAAATAGCCTGTTTGATAGCACGAACATCTATTCTTGCCATATTATCGGCATTCATACGTTCTTCCAACACCATAAGAAGACAAATAACGGCTGGTAAGTCCCGGGATAACCCATCGTCATACAAAAAGAACCTTCCTTATAACCTGCCAAGGAAATAGGAGCATAATAATCAGGATGATAAGGAACATTAATCATTTAGAATAAGCTGCCGGATTCGTTATGAGTATCCGCATAGATACGAAAAACGGAAAAGTCTCCGGTATGCCTCGGCCAAACCCAGTTATCGGTATCTCCCCCAAACTTGCCAACCGAAGAGGGAGGAGCATAGACTAAGCGAACATCATAATAATCCTTATACACAGACAGATAATATTCATTGCCGGCATAGAAAGACGAAACAACTGCCCGCAGTAAAGTGTCATTCTTCACTGCTTCGTCAGCAATCAGTGTAGAAAGAGAGTCTACAATCAAAGAACGATTATCTTCAGTCACATCTTGCGGTAAGGCCTGTAAAATGCGCTCTGTCACATCTTCGGTACGAATAAGGAAACTGACAAATAAGTCAGGATTGGGAAGTTCGTCCGACAATGAATCAGCCACAAAACCATCGCGCAGGTAGTCATGCTTCACCGTGCTGTGTTGCTGAATGGCATCAAAACCGCAATGATGATTGGTAAACACCAACCCATCCGGCGAAACAACCACACCGGAACAGAAGCCTCCAAAACTGACTACAGCATTGGAAAGTGCAGCGCCACCGGGATTATACAACTGCAGTGGAGTAAGATTCAATCCCATTTCTTTCATCACCTGCTGAGTCTGTTTACTTAGACAACAAGGAAGCCACATACCCTCACTACCCCATATATATATAGGTAGAAATACAAGCAATATCAGTAGTTTCTTCATGACATGAGTGTTTTATTTAGTGTTCTGTTTCTTATTCTATCACCAACTTCAGTTTCTTAGCTCCTACACGAGCTTTCAACCATTCGGTTATCTTTTCCTGTTCCTTCTCGTTGGGATGCTTTGCAAATTTCATCAAGACCAAAGTCAATGTATCCATACGTGTCGAATCAACAGAAAGTTCCACCGTTTTAGCCATTGCAATAGTTTCTGCCGACGGATAAAGAACTTTCAGCTCGGGGATAATTTTCTTGTCTACGGCATTATAGGCGGCATAGACTTTCAATTCATTTTCCAATTCATGTATCTTATTCTGTTGTTCCAACAGACGCTTCTCGCTGTTCTTATAGAAATCTTCCATTACTTGAGCCTTCAAACTTCCGATATCCATAGCCTCATTATTCATTCCCTGCATCACGATAAGTTTTGTACCGGCCAGATTATAATGCTTCAGGTTATCTTTTGCAGCAGCAATTTCTGCTGCCGGAACTTCATTACCAATCAGTACAACACGAATTTCCTTATTCTCGAACGAAATCTTACGGTCAATAACCTGCGTATCGGGAAAATTCAATTCTTCACTAATAAAATTATTAGCAGATGCCGTATAGATGGTATTCTTCACAATCCCATATGTCAGGTATATCGCCGGACACATGGTGGCTAAAGTAATGATAACGATATACTTCTTAACCAGTTTCTCACGCTCTTTATCCACAAACGCTTTTCGCTGAAAACGCATCACACGCACTCCAATAAAAGTTGCCAAACTTATAAATACCGAATTGATAAAATATAAATAGAAAGCACCTAAGAAATAAAGCAGGTTTCCTGTTGCCAGTCCGAAACCGGCAGTACACAAAGGAGGCATCAATGCAGTAGCGATGGCTACACCGGGAATTACATTTCCTTTTTCCTTAGTGGAAAGTGCAATAATACCTGCCAGCCCACCACACAAAGCTATCAAAACATCATAAATGGTGGGCGAGGTTCGTGCCAGCAATTCTGATTGCACTTCATCCAATGGAGTAAGCGAAAAATATAAAGTAGCAGTAATAACACTGAAAACAGTCGCTATCAGATAACTCTTCAACGACCGCTTCAACAGTTCGAAATCATTCTGTCCGATTGCCAACCCCACTCCCATGATAGGGCCCATTAAAGGAGATATCAACATGGCACCGATAATCACTGCAGTAGAATTGACATTCAACCCCAAAGACGCAATGAAAATAGCAAATATCAAAATCCACAGGTTAGTACCTTTAAACTCTACTCCATTACGGATAGATTCGACGGTTAAGGATTCGTTATCCTTATCTTTGCCCAAATCAAAATATTCATGAAGAAACTGCCTGATATAAGGCATATTCTTCAAATCATTCTTTAACTTACCTTTAATGTCAGCCATAATTATTTCTTTATAAACCGATTAATAACGGGAATCTGATGCAACGGAAAGTCTACTTTCACAATGTAGGCTACAAACAGTAGCAACAACACTGTACGAACAGACAATAACAAAAAAATGTTTTGGAAGGGAAGGGCTTCCGATATACCAAAAAGTATAAGTGCCAATACAACGTATTTACCTATCGCTTTCAAATCATAATCAATGGGATACTTTTTCTGCCCCACAAAATAAGAAAGCAACATAGCTACTGCATAACCGGCAAATCCAGCCCAAGCACATGCCATATAACTGTATATGGGAACAAAAATCACATTAATCAAAATCAAGACAACACAACCGGCAAACGAAAAATAGGCCCCCCACTTGGTCTGGTCAATCAGCTTGTACCAAAATGAAAGATTGAAGAAAATACCCATAAAGATTTCAGCCGCCATCACAATAGGCACTACACGCAATCCTATCCAATAATCGGGAGCAAGAATATACTTCAATATATCCAAATAGAACATGACAGCCAAAAAAGCCAGTAATGTGAAAATAACAAAGTACTTCATTGCTTGTGCATAGATAATCTTGCTGTCCTTATCCCGGCTCTTTCCAAATACAAAAGGTTCATAAGCATAACGGAATGCCTGAGTGAGCATTGCCATAATCATGGCAATCTTACTGCAAGCACCATAGATGGCAAGCTGAGTCTTAGCCTCCACCTTATCGGGATATATATGACGGAAAATTATTTTATCTGCCACTTGGTTCAGGATACCTGCCACTCCCAGTATCAGAATAGGATAGGAATATATCAGCATCCGCCTCGCCAATGGCTTGTCAAAGCCTCCGCCAAATTTCAGATATGGAACCATCAATAACATAATAACCGAAGTACATATCAAATTGAAGAAAAAAGCATAGAAAACATCACTCCCCTTCATCACCACATAATAAACTAGATTCAGAATGATATTGAGCAAGATGAAAAGAAGTTTCAAGCCGGCAAAACGTATCGGACGCTTCTTATAACGTAAGTAGGCAAACGGAATACACTGAAACGCATCCATCGCAATAACCAATGCCATCATACCGATATACCAAGGATGGTCGGCATATCCCATCATACCAGCAACAGGATGAAGAAATATCATGCATAAAGCAGCAAACAGCAAAGAAGTACTTCCCACCATAAAGAGAACGGTGGAGTACACACGCTCGGGATTTTCCGTTTCTTTATTGACGAAACGGAAAAAAGTAGTTTCCATGCCATAGGTTAAAATTACCATCAATAAAGCAGTCCAGGCATATACTTCGGTTACCACCCCATAACCTCCCGATGCCGCAGACATAGCCGCCGCATAAATGGGCACCAGCAGATAATTCAGGAATCGCCCCACAATACTGCTCACGCCATATATTGCAGTGTCTTTGGCTAATGATTTTAATCCGGCCATATTTTAATCGTCAAATAATGTCTTCTGACTATTGTAGATACTCCGACCCAAATGTATGTAAGCGAGCTCTGTCACTTCCCGTCCGCGAGGAGTACGTTTCAAGAAACCTTCTTTTATCAAGAAAGGTTCATAAACTTCCTCGATGGTACCGGGGTCTTCTCCCAAAGCAGTGGCAATAGTAGTCAAACCTACCGGCCCCCCTTTGAACTTATCGATAATAGTACATAAAATCTTGTTATCTATCTCATCAAGCCCATAGCGGTCAATATTCAAAGCCTCCAATGCAACCGGGCTATCTCTATATCAATTCTGCCGGAACCTTTAACTTGCGCAAAATCTCGTACACGCCTAAGAAGTGCATTCGCAATACGAGGAGTCCCACGACTGCGGGAAGCAACCTCACCCGCTGCCTGTGTATCACAAGGCACATTCAATATTTTTGCCGAACGGCGGATAATGGCAGTCAACACATCATCATCGTAATATTCCAAATGGAGGTTTATGCCGAAGCGGGCACGAAGAGGTGCTGTCAGCAATCCACTACGAGTCGTTGCCCCTACCAATGTGAAAGGATTCAAGTCCAACTGGATACTCCGGGCAGACGGTCCCTTGTCTATCATGATATCAATACGATAATCCTCCATGGCCGAATAAAGATATTCTTCCACAACAGGACTGAGCCGATGAATCTCGTCAATAAACAGGACATCGTTAGATTCCAGACTGGTCAAAACTCCTGCCAAGTCACCGGGTTTGTCAAGTACCGGTCCGGAAGTAACCTTAAAACCTACGCCCAATTCATTTGCAATGATATTACTTAATGTTGTCTTTCCTAACCCCGGAGGACCATGCAATAAAACATGGTCGAGCGCCTCAGCCCGCAAGCGAGCGGCTTTGACAAATATACGTAAATTATCCACTACCTTATCTTGTCCACTAAAGTCAGAAAAATTTAATGGGCGTAAGGCATTCTCAAAATCACGTTCTCTACTTGTGAGCTGATGCTCACGTATATCAAAAATTCTCTTCCATCTTTTTTGTTTTCTCGCACAAAGGTACAAAAGATATTATTATAATAGAAAGAAAGATTGAGGAATTCATTTTCAGTCCCTCATCCGTCCTTTATATAATTTCATTATTGTCTAAATAATTAATTGTTATGGGAGTTACACTAGGTAAGAAACAATTAAACAAGGGGAAAGTTTCCCTTTATTTAAATTACAGTCACAACGGCAAAGCGTCGTAAGGAGTATTTAGGCATTATTCTGGAGCCGCCTGTTACACCGGAAGCCAGAGCGGAGAACAAGAATAAAATATTGATTGCTAAACAAATCCGAGCCAAAAAAGGAGCTTGAATTCCTGTCTGTCGAATATGCCTTAAAATAAAACAGCGGAAACATTTGAGGATATTCTGCCCGAAGCACCTAGTAATGGGCCGGACTTTTTCCGCATCATGAATGAATACCTGAGCACTTATTATAAAAAAGATAAGAAGATGGTAAAATCGACCATCCTCCATTTACGCACCTTTAATAAAAAGAAAATCTTACCAATCAACAAAATAACAAAGGAAATTTTGTGTAGATTTTCTCAGACTATTTAAGATCTAAACTCCGTGGCAATACCCCTATTGGCTATTTCAAGAAATTCAAGAATGTGCATCAATAAATGTGTTGAAAAGAAGTTAATTTATCATAATCTACTAATGGATACGACTATCACAATTTGATGAAGTAAC
>ENA-OQBD01001299-OQBD01001299.1-human-gut-metagenome-genome-assembly--contig:-NODE-1299-length-11704-cov-2.868187_pt1 | contig 11704 bp, 9 predicted proteins | sample MGYA00242742_ERZ504543 | MGnify/ENA primary metagenome ERZ504543 (study PRJEB26092, sample SAMD00036239) | human gut metagenome | host: Homo sapiens | study: EMG produced TPA metagenomics assembly of... | reverse complement strand
CCATCAAGGGCAAGGGCTGCAGCTTTGTATCCGATGCAGACAGCAATCATCATGTAACCATCAGTGCGGACCAGCTGGCAGCAGGACTTGCCGAGCTGGAGGAAGAACTTGCAAAGGCGGTGGCTGAATAATGGCAGTGGTACTTGCAAACAAGCATGAAAAAGAAGCCGTGGAAATGCGTGCGGCACTGTGTGAAACCCTGATGCAGCTGGCAGAAACCCGGGAGGATATTGTCTACCTGGATGCGGACCTGTTCGGTTCCAGCGGCATGAAGAAGTTCGCCAAGGCCTATCCCGACCGTGCCTTTGATGTGGGCATTGCCGAGGCCAATATGATCGGTGCGGCAGCAGGTATGTCCGCCACCGGCAAGACTCCCTTTGTTCACTCCTTTGGTCCCTTCGCTACCCGCCGCTGCTTCGACCAGCTCTTCCTGTCGGTGGCCTATGGACGCAATACCGTCAATGTCATCGGTTCCGACCCGGGTGTCTGCGCAGCATTCAACGGCGCAACTCATATGCCGTTTGAGGACTGTGCGCTGTACATGAACATCCCGAACGCAGTCGTTATCGACTCGTGCGATTTTGCACAGACCAAGGCACTGACCAGGAAGCTGGCTGCCTGCGGCAGCCCGTCCTACATGCGCCTGATCCGCAAGGGCTTTACCACGGTTTACGCGGATGGCTCTGATTTTGAGATCGGCAAGGGCGTTACGCTGCGTGACGGCAAGGACGTGACCATTATTGCCTCCGGTATTTTGGTAGACGAGGCACTCAAGGCCGAAGAAATGCTGGCAGCAAAGGGTATTTCTGCCCGCGTGATCGACATGCACACCTGGAAGCCGCTTGACGAGGAGCTGGTGCTCCGCGCGGCTGCAGAGACCGGCTGCATCGTCACAGCGGAGAACCATCAGGTCGGCACCGGCCTCGGCTCTGCCATTACCAACCTGACGAGCGCAAAGAATCCGGTTCCGGTGGAGCGCATCGGCATCCAGAACCGCTTCGGTCAGGTCGGTCCGCAGGATTTCCTTATGCAGCAGTATAACCTCACTGCAGAGGATATCGTGGCGGCGGCTCTGCGCGCCATTGCCCGCAGGCAGGGATAATTCAATTACAGTAAAGCTCCCGTCGGAACGGTTGATCGGTTCCGGCGGGAGCTTTTCTGCGCGCAGCAGCGGACACGGCGCTGAGGAAGAAATGCATAATTTTTGCTTGAAAAGATTGGTGAGAAGTGAGATTGCTTTTCTGACGAAACAGGGATAGAATTATAAGTACAAGTTACGCAAACGTTTGCGAAAAAGAAAACGGAATGCATAACCACACGAATCTGTTGCACGGGGAGGAGGAATGAGATTTCGCTGCAGAATCGAGAAAGAAAAAGAATTTTAAGAAAGAGGGTCCGAGATACATGAAAAAGCGCATACTCAGTTTAGCTATATCCGCAGCACTGGTTTTGACGATGCTTCCCGCCGGGGCGCTGGCCGCAGGCGACAAGGGCACGCCGCCGGTATACAACAAGGCGACGGGCTGCTATGAGATCTCCACCCCGGACCAGCTGCTCTATCTGTCCGGCAGCTGGAAGGACGGCGCTCCTCGCGACGGACACTATGTTTTGACCGCCGACATCGATATGTCCGGTGTCAAGGGCTTCAAGCCCATCGCATCCAAGAAAGATAAGGGCTTTATCGGCACGTTCGACGGCCAGTTCCACGCCATCAAGGGACTGCGCGTGGAATACGAGAAGAAATACGCCGGTCTGTTCGGCTATGTCGGCAATCAGGACGATCAGGCGTACATCAAGGATGTTGCGCTGCTTGACTGCTACGTTACCGGCCAGCAGAACGTCGGTGCGCTGGCAGGTGTCAACTACGGCACCATTACCGGCTGCGTTGTCACCGGTGAGGTTAAGTGCCTGGATCTGTCCAACTCGCACACCGCAGGCGGCATCTGCGGCAAGCTGAAGGAGGGCGAAGGCCCGATCGTCGGTCATGTTGAGGACTGCTATATCAACGCAGACGTTTCCGCTCCGTATGATGCGGGCGGCGTTGCCGGCATTCAGGACGGCGGCGGCTATCTGGCACGCTGCTTTGCAGCCGGTACGGTCGATACCACCGCAAAGAGCGGCACGGTAGGTCATGCGGGCGGTATTGCAGGCTCGTTCAACGCCGGTGAAACGCTCAAGGACAGCGTTTCCGCACAGACCGTTATCAACGGCGTTGCAGATGTTGACAAGATCGTCGGCCAGCTCGATGATGAGGCAGCTACCAACATCACCGACAATATTGCATGGGAGGGCACGCTGCTGTCCGGCAACGAGCCGACCGAGCAGCCCATCAAGTGGGAGGACGTTTCCGCTGCAAAAATGCAGGACAAGGCCACCTATGAAGCACTCGGCTGGGATATGAGCAAGGTCTGGGACTGGAGTTCCTCCGGCAAGCAGCCTGTTCTGCGCGGCTATGATGCCTCCATCTTCCCCGCAGTGGATTACACCGTCAGCGGCACGCGCATCATTTCCCGCGCGCTGAACATCGCACCGCATAACGGCAAGGCCGAGGTCTCTGCCCGCATCGTCACCAGTGACAAGGTGCAGAGCGCGACGCTGTATTACGGCTATGATTCCGCCAAGGTCGATACCGCTGTTGCCATGAAGGAATCCGGCGGTACCTACACAGCTTCTCTGCCGACCGACAAGACCGGCGATATGTTCTACTACATCGAGGTCAAGACCGATAAGGAAACCGTAACCAAGCCGTACACCAAGTCTGAGCCGATCGTGCTGAATATTGATGACGGCAAGGTAAAGGGCGAACCCGACCAGATTACCATTACGCCGGATACCAAGCAGGGCGGTCTGCGCTTCAGCTGGCTGACTGACCCCGCTGTCACCAAGACCGTTATCCAGTACAAGGTAAAGGGTGCTTCCAAGTGGGAAACCAAGTCCGGCACCTCTTATGTAGAATCCGTAACCGCAGGCTATAAGGAAAAGGCGGCACATCGTGTGGAGATCACCGGTCTGACACCGTCTGCCGAGTATGTTTACCGCGTAGGCGACGGCGGTTCGTTTATGAGCGAAGAAAAATCCTTCACCGCCCCGAAGTCTGCAGCGGATAAGAGCTTTAAGGTGATTTTCTACTCGGACCCGCAGTCTGAATCTGTTGAAAATTACATGAGCTTCAAGGACTCCATCGACCAGGCACTCAAGATCTGCCCGAAGCCGGATCTGATGATCTCCGCGGGCGACACCACCCAGAACGGCTATAAGTCCACCGAATGGGAGGCATGCTTTGAAGTTATGGGCGATTACTACGCCAAGTATCCGACCGTTACCGTTGCAGGCAACCACGAGATGAAGGGCGACTGGAATTTCGTATCGTTCGCACAGCGCTTCAATATGTCGGGCGCAAAGACCGGCTATCCGCAGTTCGACCGCACGATGGGCTACTTCGAATATGGCGATGCTATCTTCGTTATCCTCAACGGCGAAGTCACTCCGGCGGATCAGAAGGCCGAGATCATGAAGAAAGAGCTCCAGTGGTGCAAGAGCGTGCTGGATGCTTCCGACAAGAAATGGCGCATCGTTATGACGCACGCAGGCCCGTATACCTCCAACCATGATCCGCTGGACGTTCGGGATTACTACATCAACGACAGCGAGTATTCGCTCGACGCTATGGGCGTTGACCTGTTCCTCAACGGCCATGACCATATCTATATCCGTTCTACCGTGAAGAACGATATCAAGGTCAACACCGGCGACGGCACGACCTATCTGACCGGCGGTACGGTAGGCAATAAGTTCTACGAGTACATTCCGGCTCGTTCGGACTACTCCACCGATTTCTACACCGATGAAGAGGATAAGCAGGTATTCTCCATCATCGAGTTCAACGAGGATTCCATCAAGGGCACCGCTTACCAGAAGCAGGACGAGGACAACTGGAACAGCTTCAAGGCAGTTGACAGCTACGAGATCCGCAACACCCTGCGCGAAGGCAAATCCGTTACCGATTATACCGACGTTCCGGCGAACGCATGGTACTACAAGGCGGCGGATTACGTCACCAAGAACGGTCTGCTCTCCGGCGACAAGGCGTATACGTTTGGCGCGAACAAGGCACTGACCCGCGCACAGGTCGCACAGGCGCTGTATAATCTGGCAGGCCAGCCCAAGACCAAGCTGACTGACAGCTTCAGCGATGTTCCGGTAACGCATCAGGCTCGCACGGCTATTGCGTGGGCGGAAAAGACCGGTATCATGGAGGGTGTCGGCGGCGGCAAGTTCTCGCCCGACCGCAGCGTCACCCGTCAGGAGGCGGCAACGCTGCTGACCCGTCAGCGCAAGCTGAGCGGTGAGGATACCGCGGCAGACGGCAGTATCGTCAAGCAGTTTACCGACGGCGGCACGATTGCCGACTGGGCAGCAGCAGGCGTAGCCTACTGTGCAAAGACCGGTCTGGTGCAGGGCAAGCCGGGCAAGGTATTTGCACCGAAGTCCACCATCACCCGCGCGGAGATGGCGACCATCATGCAGCGTATTGCAGCATGATTCTTTGAAAGATAAACCATAAACGGGGGCGCAGCCGGCGGCTGCCGCTGCCCGGAACAGAAAAAAACTCCGCAAGCGTTTTCGCTTGCGGAGTTTGTGTTTTCTGAGGAGCAGCTTACTTGCGGTTGGTGCGGCGTGCAGTGAACAGCTTAGCGGTGCAGGGATCGCAGGACAGCTCAAACATAGCGGTGTTCATCAGAAACTTGGAAAAATTCTTACGCATTACAATTACCTCAATTCAGTCTTGTTTTTTTAACTGATGATATTCTAGCAGATTATTTTGTGCAAAACAAGCGCAAACGTATACGGAATATACAACAAAATAAAAATACTTTTATGCAGAATGAACAATTGGAAAGGCAAACTGCACGAAACAAGAAGAATAAAAGGTAAAATACAACCGGAAAACGTTTGCGGTACACTGAGAATAAGACGCGGTGTATGAGAAAAAAGCTGCTGTTGCGTTGGAGCAACAGCAGCTTTTACATGGTATCGTTTTGTCTCAATCCTCGGTGCATTCGGGATGGATGATGGTATAGTTGCCCGAACGCAGCAGATCTGCAAGACCGAAGCTGTCTTCGGGGAGGGTGTCGGACAGAATACCGGTCGTACCCTGATCGCCGGGACGGTGGCAGTCCGAGCCGGCCGTCATGATGAGATGATGCTCCCTGGCATAAGCCAGCGCAAGATCGTTATGGCTGTCATGGCGGGGGTTGAGGTTGAGAACCTCGATGCCGTCCAGATATTCCGCCGGAGCGGGGGTGCATTTTTTTGCGGAACGGGTGTGCCTGCACGAGCAGTGCGCCGTCTGCGCGGTATTGCGGAGCAAAGGCCGCCAGACCCTCGCGCATGACGCGATCCGGATCGGCCAGCAGCTCGTCGTGGAAGCCGTACAGCAGATAATCGTTATCCGAGCCGTCAAAGCGCAGCTCAGCGCCCGCGTACACGCGGATATTGTACTTCTCCGCTTCGCGCTTGAGGCGGTGGTAGCCCAAGCAGGAACGCCTTGCGTCTTGCTGCCCGGCGTGGTCAGGTCGATGTCGGCGTAGTCGAAGCACTCGCGGTTGTAGTGGTCGGTAACGCAGATGGCATCATAGCCGCACGCGGAGTAGTATTTACATAATGGCCTGAGCGCCCAGCCAGCCGCAGTGGGAGATATAGGTGGTGTGCAGATGGGTTTCGATGCGGTACATAAGCTCCTCCTTTTTGTGTATGAGAATGCCGCAGGATTCTGCGGCATTCTCGATCAGCAGCGCTGCGGTTGACCTGTTGGTGTATTGTGTGTGATAAAAGGGCTAAGAGAGAAAGGCGGTCGGTGCGCAGTGCTGTGGATTTACTTTTTTTGTGCGCGGCATGAGCTGCGCGAAACCAGTGTCGGACGGATACATGCTGGTGCGTGAAACTCGTCCTGCGCATCCGAATCAATGATGCGCGTGAGCAGATCAACGGTGGCTTCTGCAAGAAGCTGCTTGCGCTGATCGATGGTGGAAAGCTCAATCTTTGGCAGTGCGGAATAAATGATGTTGTCAAAGCCGAGCAGGGAAATATCCTCGGGGATAGAGATGCCGTATTCGTCTGCTGCCTGCAATACGCCGAGCGCCATGGAATCGGTCGAGGCGAAGATCGCAGTGGCGGAACAGCCGTTTGCGAACAGCTTCCGGCTGAGTGCATAGCCGATGTCGATCGAGGAGCAACCATGCGGATTGTCGATGACCTGCGGGGTGATACCTGCTTTTTCCAGTATTTCGGTAAAGCCGCGCAGACGAAGCTGGTGCGTCAGGCTGTTGGGGCGGTGGCCCAGATAGACAATGTCACGGTGGCCGAGCTCCAGCAGATGCTCTGCTGCCAGACGGCCGCCTGCCAGATTATCAATGCAGACCGAGTTGACCTCATCGCCGCTGACGAGCGCCGGCGTTCCGAGCAGAACGGTGGGCAAACGGGGAACAAATTTCTGGATCATGGTTCCTGCATCCTGCTGTGAGCTGGCAAGGATGATGCCGTCCACCTGATGACTGATCAGGAAACCGAACAGCTCTTCGGTCACTTTGGCATCATTCTGCCCATTGCACAGGATCACGTTGTAGCCGAGGCTGCGTGCGTGCGTTTCGATGCCGAGAGAGAGTTCGGCATAGAAAGGATTGGTCACCTCGGGAACGATCAGGCCGATGACGTTGGTTTTGTTGCAGATCAGACTGCGTGCGAGTGCATTGACACGGTAGCCCTCCCGTTGGCAGATTTCCAGGATCCGCTGGCGGGTTTGCTCGCTTAGCTCAGGCGAATTGCTGAGTGCGCGGGAGACGGTAGAAGTCGAAACACCGGCAATGCGGGCGATATCTTTGATGGTAATGTGCTGTCGCATAGATGCCGCTTCCTTCCCATAGTAAATTTAATAAGAATACAATACCGTATTTGCCGGGGAAAGACAAGGATAACGGCAGAAGGCGCGAAAAATATCAGATGTGTTTCAGGTGCCGAAGTGGTTCCGGATGGGCTCAGGCGTAAAATTCCTTGATATAGTCGAGGACAGCCTGTTCGGGACCCTGCAGCGGACCGGGGGTTTCCATTTTGAGCGAAACGGCTGCGGTAGCGAACAGCAGCGCATCCGGGATAGAAACGCCCATCATGCGTTTGGCAAGATAAGCGCCGAAGGTGGTATCACCGCGTCCGGTGCGGCCGGACAGATTACGTGCCTTGACCGGGCAGGTATAATAGTCCTTGCCGTCATAGACCAGCATTTCGCTGTTGTGCGAGATCAGGATCTCTTTGGCGCCCCATTCATAAAGCTGCTTGGCGGCGGCGCGGCGGTCGGTCAGACCGGTGAGGATCTCGGCTTCTGCCGCATCGGTTTTGAGAAAATCGAAATAGGGGAGATAGGTCAGCTTATCTTTCCAGTCGTGGAAGTTCATCAGGCCGTTTTCGTTGTGTCGGAGAAATCCCTGAATATCTGCGGATACCTTGCCTTTTTTGGAAAGCGCGGTGATCAGCTCGTTGGGGAAATCGCCGTACAGCAGACCGGCCAGATGATACAGGCCGCAGTCCACATCGGGGATCTGATCGGGAGTGATTGCATCCGACTGTGCCAGGCATTCGGCCTTGCGGCGTTCGCGGTCGGCGGTGAAGTAGGTGTTCTGCATCAGGGTGGTGCATTGGGCGGGCAGCACGGCGATATGGTCGCTGTCCAGATGAAATGCATCCAGTACATCGGTATCGTCCGGATGGATCTTGACTGAAGCGAAAAGGTTTGCGGAAGCGGCTGCAGCAGCGTATGCACAGAAGAATACAGCACCGCCGATTTCGCGGACTTCCTGACCGGTATAGTCGATATTGATGTCTCGAGTGGCGGGTCCGATCAGCATAAGATCATATTTCATACGAATCCTTCTTTCTCATTTCTACGGAAACGTTTGCGTTGATTACAGTATACGGGAATACGGAGAGAAAAGCAACTGTGCATAATTAACGAAAACACCTGGATTGAAATTGTGAATATCATAAAACTTTGATAGAAGAATGTGATTTTTTATTGACATAGCCGGGAGATAGTGGTACGGTTGAATCAAGAAATGAAAACGTTTGCGTAAAACGCGATGCAAATGAAAATGCAAGAGTACAAGAGTAGAGAAAAAAGAGAAGCGAGAGGAGTTGTTATGATACAAGCTGTTTTCTTCGATATTGGAGGCACCGTACATACACAGGACGCTACCCCGGAGAGTGACCGCGATTATATCCGCCGACTGTGGTGCTTCCTTCATATGAATCATATTTACACAGCAGAAACGCCGGAGCAGCTTCTGGAGCACATCAATGCAGGCGCCAAAGCATACAAGTCCTATACCGAACAGGAACTGATCGAGCTGCCGCCGGATATGATCTGGCAGAAGTTCTTCCTGAAGGACTTTGACATTCCGGCAGAAAAACTTGCGGGACTGGGCGAAGAGCTCTGCTACATGTTCGACCGATACCGCAAGCACATCGTCAAACGCGAGGGGCTGAAGGAAACGCTGGAGGCTCTCAGGCAGCGCGGATATCGGCTGGGTGTAATCTCCAACATTATGAGCACGACCTTCGTACCGCGTATTCTAAAGGAACACGGCGTCGATCAGTATTTCGAAACGCTCACCATGAGCAGCGTCTGCGGCATCCGCAAACCGCGGCCGGAGATTTTCGAGATCGCGCTGAACGAAATGAGAATCGGGAAAGAACAGGCGGCTTACGTCGGAGATACCATCTCCCGCGATGTGCGCGGCGTGCGGAACGCCGGATGGCCGCTGATGATTCAGATCGATAACCCTCGCATTTATCACAAGGACGAAAAGTACCGCGGCATGGGGTATGAACCGGATGTCAAGATCGGTTCGCTGCCCGAAGTGGTGACCGCGGTGGAACAATACAATCGGAATTTGAAGGAGGGGCAAAACTGAAATGAAACCAAAAGATCAGAACTACTCCAAATCCAGAAGGTTAAAGAACCAGATCAAGGCGGTTGTCACCAACCCGTATAACCTGATCGTGCTGATTGCGATCGTGCTGCTGACCTACTTGATCGTTTTTCCTCTGCTGGATATGATTTCGACCTCGTTTACGCTGGCACAGAAGGATGCACGACTGGCGGGCGGCACAGCGGGATCGTTCACACTGTATTACTGGCAGCGCCTGCTCGGCAGCGCACTGACCAAGCAGATGCTGCTCCAGCCGCTGCTCAATTCGCTGCTGATCGGTGTCTGCGTATCGTTCTTCGCTATCCTGATCGGATCGGTTCTTGCATGGCTGATGGTCCGCACGGATCTTCCCTTCAAGCCGTTCTTCTCGCTGGCAGTTATCATTCCTTATATGATCCCGAGCTGGTGTAAGTCGCAGGCTTGGCTGACCATGTTCAAGACCGAACGCATCGGCGGTGCGCCAGGCTTCCTGATGAGTCTTGGCATCAATGTTCCCGACTGGCTGGCATACGGTCCGGTCGCGATCATCACCGTGCTTTCGCTTCATTATTACGCATATGCGTATCTGCTGGTTTCCGCAGCACTGAACTCCATCAACTCCGAGCTGGAGGAGATGGGCGAGATCCAGGGCGCCGGCAAGGCGACCATTCTCCACAAGATCACCTTCCCGCTGGTACTGCCGGCTATGCTTTCCGCCGTTATCCTGACCTTCTCCAAGGCGATCGGCACCTTCGGCGTTATCAACTACTTGGGCTCCAAGGTCAATTTCGTGACCCTGTCCAGCCAGCTGTACATGAACAGCAAGTCCCAGAATACCCAGACCGCGTTTGCCATGGCACTCATCATGATCTGCATCGCTTCGATCTCGGTATTTGTTAACCAGATGCTGATCGGCTCGCGCAAGTCCTACGCCACCATCGGCGGCAAGGGCGGCCGTTCCACCCCGATCCGTCTGGGCAAGCATAAGCCGCTGATCACGGCCGTGCTGTTCCTGTTCTTCGTTTTCGGCATCATCATGCCGATCGCACTGCTGATCCTCGAGTCCTTTATGCTCCGGCAGGGCGACTACTCGCTGTCCAACCTGACGCTGCACTACTGGATCGGCGATCCGATCGCAACGGTAATGGAAGGTCAGCCGGGTATCTTCAAGAATGCTAACTTTATCAATTCGCTGATCAATTCCCTCAAGCTGACGTTTGTAAACGGTGTATTCGGCACCATCTTCGGCCAGATCATCGGTTATATCTGCGCCAAGGGCCGCGGCAAGCTGCACGGCAAGGTCGTAGAGCAGCTGGTATTCATTCCGTATCTGATCCCGTCCATCGCATTCGGCGGCATTTTCCTGTCGATGTTCTCCGCTCCGCAGCAGCTGTTCGGCGTAACGCTCGTTCCGTCCCTGTACGGCACGTTCGCACTGCTGACCATTACCTCGGTCGTCAAGCATCTGCCGTTCGCTTCCCGCGCCGGCACCTCCAATATGCTGCAGATCGGCGGCGAGCTGGAGGAAGCAGCTGAGATTGCAGGCGCAGGCTTCTTCAAGCGCTTTATCCGCATTGTATTCCCGCTTTCCAAGGGCGGCTTCATTTCGGGCTTCATGCTGATCTTCGTTTCCATTATGAAGGAACTCGATCTGATCATCCTGCTGATGACCCCGAAAACCTCCACGCTGCCGTATTTGGCATTCCAGTATCAGAACAGTAACTCTCCGCAGGCTTCTGACTGCGTGGCAATCGTCATGTTCTCCATCGTATTCCTGGTATACGCACTGGCGAATATCTTTGGCGACGCAGATCTGGCGAAGAGCATGGGCGGTTGATCCGCATGGTATAACCGGAAAAAAGGAGTTTGGAAAATGAGCAAAATTGAACTGAAGCATATTGATAAATTCTACGGTAAGAACCACATTCTGAAGGATGTAAACCTCACGATTGAAGACGGTGACTTTATGACGCTGCTCGGCCCGTCCGGCTGCGGCAAAACCACCACGCTGCGTGTAGTATCCGGCTTGGAGAAGCCGCAGAACGGCACCATTCACATGGACGGCAAGGAAATCGTCAACGCTGCGGAGGCTCATTTCGCGCCTCCGAGCGAACGTGACCTCAACCTGGTATTCCAGTCCTATGCATTGTGGCCGCATATGACGGTGCGCGAGAACATCGCGTTCGGTCTGAATATCCAGAAGCTGCCCAAGGATGAGGTAGATCGCCGCATCAAGGATGCCCTTGGACGAATGCAGATCGGCCAGTATGTAGACCGTTACCCGTCCGAGCTGTCCGGCGGCCAGCAGCAGCGTGTTGCAATCGCCCGCGCTATCGCTTCCGAGCCGCATCTGCTGCTGATGGATGAGCCGCTGTCCAACCTGGATGCAAAGCTCCGCGTGGATATGCGCAGCGAGCTCAAGCGTCTGCACACCGAAACCGGCACGACGATGATCTACGTTACCCACGATCAGGTCGAGGCGCTGACCATGTCCACCAAGATCGCGATTTTCCCGCGAAGGCATCATCATTCAGGTGGCACATCCGCTGGAGCTGTACAACAACCCCGCCAATCTGTATGTAGCAGACTTTATCGGCAACCCGCGCATCAACTTTGTTGACGGCAAGGCAGAGGTTTCCGCTTCCGGTCTGACAGTAAACAGCGTGCTGGGCCGGATGACATTCCCGGCCGATCATCTCAAGGACGAGAATATGCCGCAGGAAGCATCGTTCGATGCAGTGCTC
>ENA-OQBD01001298-OQBD01001298.1-human-gut-metagenome-genome-assembly--contig:-NODE-1298-length-11718-cov-10.173669_pt1 | contig 11718 bp, 7 predicted proteins | sample MGYA00242742_ERZ504543 | MGnify/ENA primary metagenome ERZ504543 (study PRJEB26092, sample SAMD00036239) | human gut metagenome | host: Homo sapiens | study: EMG produced TPA metagenomics assembly of... | reverse complement strand
ACGTGCCCTTTGTTTCCAGCTTTGCCATGTTCGCCGCCGGCCGTGCCTTTGAGCAGGTGCGCAACTCCATTGGCTATCCCCACCTGAACGTGAAGATCGGTGCCACCCACGGCGGCATCTCGGTGGGCGAGGACGGCGCTTCCCATCAGTGCTGCGAGGACTTTGCCCTCATGCGCAGCATCCCCGGCATGACCGTGATCTGCCCCGCCGACGATGTGGAGGCCCGCGCCGCTGTGCGTGCTGCCTACGCAATGGAAGGCCCCGTCTACCTGCGCTTTGGCCGTTTGGCTGTGCCTGTGTTCCACGATGCCGAGAACTATCACTTCGAGATCGGCAAGGGCGAGCAGATCACCGAGGGCAGCGACATTGCCATCATCGCCACCGGCCTGATGGTCAACGAAGCCCGCATTGCTGCGGAGCAGCTGGCCGCTGAGGGCATCCATGCCCGGGTCATCAACATCCACACCATCAAGCCTCTGGACGAGGAGATCGTCCTCAAGGCTGCAAAGGAGTGCGGCAAGGTCATCACCGCCGAGGAGCACAATGTCATCGGCGGTCTGGGCGAGGCCGTCTGCGCCGTGCTGAGCGAGAAGCTGCCCACCCCTGTGCGCCGCGTAGGCGTGCAGGACGTGTTCGGCTGCTCCGGCCCTGCATGGGATCTGCTGAAGTTCTACGGTCTGGATGCTGCCACCATCTGCAAGACTGCCCACGAAATGCTGGGCAAATAAGCGCTTCTCCCACTGTATCTGCGCCGCCGCGTCATTTGCTGACGCGGCGGCGTTTTTGCATGCCGCAAATTTTTTTGCCAAATACTGCAGGATATGATATGCTTACAGAAAAAGCGGAAGGGAGAATCGCAATGCTGATCGTGGACAAACTTGCGTTTCAGGAAAAACTTTCGGAAGGGGAAAAAACGCTGGCCGCCTATATTTTGGCGCATGGGATGGAAATTGCCAAATATTCCACCCGCAGTCTGGCAGAAGTGACCTACACCTCTCCGCCGACCGTCCTGCGCCTTTGCAAAAAGCTGGGTTTTACCGGCTTTGATGACTTCAAGCAAAATTTTGTGCGTGAACTGGAATATCTCGACCAGCAACAGGGCAAGGTGGATTTCAATTTTCCCTTTGCTGAAAACGACAGCCCCATGCGGGTGGCGCAGAACATCGGCGAGCTGTACGAAGAAGCCGTCAAGGACACTATGCAGCTTCTCCGGTACGAAGACCTGCACAAAGCGGTGCTCCTGCTCAAATATCACGAGGAAATCCACATTTTTTCCGCCGGGACGGCCATCAATCAGGCCGAATCCTTCCGAGAAAAGATGCTCAAGATCGGCAAGCGGGTGGTCATTTTCAACAATCTGAACTACCAGCGGTATCAGGCCTGCTGTCTGTCCGAGAGGGACCTTGCCATGATCATTTCCTATTCCGGCGAAACGGCGCAGATGCTGGAGATTGCCCGGCAGTGCAAACGCTCCGGAACACCCATCCTTGCGCTGACCAGCTTTGGCGAAAACAGCCTGACCTGTTATGCGGATTGCAAGCTGACCCTTTCCACCAAAGAAAGCATCTATCAGAATCTTGGGGACTATGCTTCCCATCTGTCCATGACCCTTCTACTGGACATCTTGTATTCCGAGTACTTCCGGCAGAATTACCAGAAGAATTATACCTACAAGCTGGAACGCGCCCGAGAGCTGGAACAGCACCGCACCTCCACCAATCCTATTTTGTTGAATCTGCACAAAGAAAATGCGGAATGAAACACTGTTCCGTTTTTGATCATGCAAAAAGAAACGGAAAAATTAACACTGTACCAATAAGTTTAAAAAATATTGCACAAAAACCTCCCTGCAAGTATTCTATACCTGCAAGGAGGTTTTCAAGCTTATGGAGATGCCAAAAAAGTTCCTGTGGGGCGGTGCGACCGCCGCCAACCAGTACGAAGGTGCCTACCAGACGGATGGCAAGGGCCTGAGCATTGCCGACGTGGAAAAAGGTGCACGCCACGGCGTCCCGCGCGAGATTCATACACAGGTCATGGAGGGCAACTACTACCCTAGCCATGAAGCCGTGGATTTTTACCACCATTACAAAGAGGACATCGCGTTGTTTGCCGAGATGGGCTTCAAGTGCTTCCGAATGTCCATCAACTGGCCGCGCATCTTTCCGCAGGGCGATGAATTGCAGCCGAACGAGGCCGGGCTTGCTTTCTATGACCGTGTGTTCGACGAGCTGCACCGCTACGGGATCGAACCGGTGGTCACGCTTTCGCATTACGAAACGCCGCTGTATCTGGTGCAGCACTATGGTTCCTGGCGTAACCGAGCCCTGATCGATTTCTTTGCCCGGTACTGTGAAACGGTGTTCCGGCGTTACAAAGGAAAGGTCCGGTACTGGATGACCTTCAATGAGATCAACGAGACCATGAACCAGAGCGAGCCATACCATCAGGCAGGCGTGCTCTTTGCCGAAGGCGAGGAGCACAACGCTGTCAAAGCGCTGGTCAGCCACAACATGTTCCTTGCCAGTGCAAAGGCCGTGCAGATCGGGCATGCGGTCGACCCGGAAAATAAAATCGGCTGCATGATCCAGTATCCCACCACCTACCCGCGCACCTGCGCACCCAAGGATGTGCTGGCACAGAGATTCCAGATGATGCCGAACTATTATTACACCGATGTGATGTGCCGCGGACACTACACCAGCCTGTGCACGGCACAGCTGCGGCGCATGGGCACTTCGGTAGAGATGCAGCCGGGCGATGCCGAGCTGCTGGCCGCAGGAACTGTGGATTACATCGCATTCAGCTATTATTTTTCTTCAGTTGCCCGTGCAACGGAAGATACGGATTGCTGTGTAGAACGCAGCAATCCGTATCTCCAGCGTACCGACTGGGATTGGCCCATCGATCCGGACGGCCTGCGCATCGCACTGAATGAGCTGTATGACCGGTATGAACTGCCGCTGTTCGTTGTGGAAAATGGTCTGGGTGCCATCGACACCGTAGAGCCAGATGGCAGCATTCAGGACGATTACCGCATCCGTTTTCTGGGCAGTCACATTGATGCGCTGCGGCAGGCCATTGAGCTGGATGACGTTCCGGTGATCGGCTACACCTGCTGGGGTCCCATCGACATTATTTCGGTGGGCACCGGCGAGATGCGCAAACGGTACGGCTTCATTTACGTAGACAAGAAGGATGACGGCAGCGGCACGTTGGCCCGCAAAAAGAAAAAGTCGTTTGCATGGTACAAAAAAGTCATTGCAAGCAACGGCGCAGACACCGCCCTGTAAGCAATGCATTTTTTAGGATATTGAAGGAGGCAAAACAAATGGATGCAAAGAAAACTGCCCAGCAGGTGCTGGAACAGGTCGGCGGCGCAGAAAATGTTACATTCCTGACCCACTGTGTCACCCGCCTGCGGTTCAACCTCAAGTCAATGGACGGCGTGGACGAGGCCAAGGTCAAAGCCGTACCCGGCGTGGTGGGTGTCGTGAACAAAGGCGGCCAGTATCAGGTCATCATCGGCAACGAAGTGGCTGCCGTGTACGATGAACTGATGAAACTGGGCGACTTCGGCGGTAAGGAAGTCAAACAGCTTGCCGCCCCGGCCGAGGAAAAGAAGAGCAGGGTCAGCATCATTCTGGACACGCTGGCCGGTGTGTTCACCCCGCTGATGCCGTTGATCGCCGGTGCCGGTATGATCAAGGCTCTGCTGTCTGTGCTGACCCTCTTCGGCTGGATCGACAAGAGCGGAAATCTGTACTATTTCCTCAACTTCATCGCAGACTCTTCCTATTACTTCCTGCCGATCTTCCTGGCCAACTCCGCGGCCAAAAAGTTCGGCTGCAACCCGCAGATGGCCATGCTGCTGGGGGCCATCCTGCTGCACCCGAACTTCATCGCCCTGAAAGCCGATGCCGATGTGGTCCATGTGCTGGGTCTGCCGGTGAAGATGGTAACCTATTCTTCCTCAGTCATCCCCATCTTCCTTATCACGCTGGTACTGCCATACGTGGAACGATTTGTCAATAAGGTCGTGCCCTCTGTGGTCAAGTTCATCCTGCGGCCGGTGCTCACCATCCTCATCATGGCTCCCATCTCCCTGTGCGTGCTTGGCCCTCTGGGCAGCATCATCGGCGATGGTCTGGTCAACGTCCTGCTGGCCATTGAAAAGGTCTGCCCCTGGGCACTGCCCACCGTCATCGGTGCCTTTATGCCGTTCCTGGTCATGACCGGTATGCACTACAGCCTGCTGCCCGCTTATGTCAACTCTCTGTCCATGCTGGGCTATGAGACGGTCATCGGCCCCGGTAATCTGCCTTCCAACATTGCACAGGGTGCCGCAGCCCTCTGCGTTGCCATCAAGACCAAAAACAAGAACTTCCGTCAGCTGGCCGTTTCCGGCGGTGTGACCGCTCTGCTGGGCGTGACGGAGCCTGCTCTGTTCGGCGTCAACGTCCGTCTGCGTAAGCCTCTCATCGCCACCACCATCGGCGGTGGTCTGGGCGGCCTGTATGCCGGTTTGACCGGTGTGCGCCGTTTTGGCGGCGGTGGTGCCGGTCTGGCAGCCATCGGCCTGTATGTCGGTGAAAATCCCATGAACGTGATCAACGCACTGATCTCTGCCGCGATCGCCTTTGTGGCCACCTTTGCGATCCTCTGGTTCATCGGTTTTGATGATGTGCCGGAAGAAGCCTGATCTCTTCTGAAACAAGCAGCGCCGGAACGATTTTGCCGTTCCGGCGCTGCTTTTTACGCCTCTCCCAGCAGCTTTGCACGGCTGGCGTATACAGCGGTGAATACCTCCCGCAGCCGTTGGATCTCGGGACGCGGGTCGTCCCGCAGGGTCAGCAGACAGGTGTCCGGCAACGGCAGCTGCAGCGGCAGATACCATGCAGCCGGAAAGGCCGGGTATTTCATCGGACACAAAAACATGCCGCGCCCGGCAAGCAGATCGTTGTAAACACACTCGTAGTTTTCCACCATGTGCCAGCTTGGTGCGGAAAACGGAAGGCCGGGCTGAACAACGGCAAGATCCACCATTTCCTGATACAGCGGCTCATAAAACAGCTGCTGCCCGGCAAGATCGGCCAGTGCCAGAGTGCTGCGCCCTGTGAGCGGGTGCTCCGGCGATACGATCAGGTAAAAGGTGTTGTGCAGGATGGGGGTGCGCTCGATCTCCGGTTGCAGCGGCCCAAAGGGCAGATAGAGGGCTGCGTCTGCCTCGCTGCAGAGCATTTCGTGGGGATTGCGTGACACGGGCCGAGTGTCCACAGCAAACTCATATCCCGGCAGCGCGGCGTGCAGCCGTGCCATCAGGATGGGATAAATGGGATCCCGCTGCAGCAGCACCGGCGGCAGGCGCAGGGTCAGTGTGCGCCGCCGGGCAAAGCCCTTCAGTGCGGTGCGGGCGTTCAGGATGCTGCGATAGATCCCCTCCGCCTGCGACACAAAGGCCCGGCCTGCTTCGGTCAGAGCCACGCGGGTGGTGCTGCGCTCAAACAGGGCCAGATCCAGCTCCTTTTCCAGACTGCGGATCTGGTAGCTGAGGGCGGGCTGGGTGCAGTACAGCTCCCGGGCGGCGGCGGTAAAATTCAGCGTCCGGCTCAGGGTGAGAAAACACAGCAGCTGGCGGTCGTTCATGGGCGAAACCTCTCCTTTCCCGGCGGGCAGAATAAGATTGCTTTCAGTATAGCACATCAATGGAGACTGATAAAGAGCTTTTATCACTGTGGCAAAAATTTTTTGTTTCCATTTTACTTCGTTATATTTTATACTAAGTGTCGGAGCGGGATAAAAATCCCGCAGAAACGAGAAGAAGAGAAGAAAGAAAAAGGAGCAAACAAGATGGAAAAGATCTCCCGCAAAGGCTTTCTGAAAGTTGCCGCTGCCGCCGCCATGAGCGGTGTCACCGCCGGCGCTCTGGCTGCCTGCAACTCCGCAAGTTCCTCCGGCACTGCGGCATCCGCTTCCGGCGATGCCGTCTACACCCCCGGCACATACACCGGCACGGCTACCGGCATCGGCGAGGTGAAGGTCACCATGACCTTCAGCGAGACCGCTATCACCGATGTGGTCATCGATGCTTCCAACGAGACCGAGAGCATCGGCGGCGTGGCTGCTCCCACCCTGCAGGATGCCATCATGGCGGCACAGAACGCTGAGATCGACAATGTTTCCGGCGCCACCGTCACCACCAACGCGGTCAAGAAGGCTGCCGCCAGCTGCATCGAGCAGGCTATGGGCGTTGCTTCCGAAGAGCCTGCTGCAGATACCGCCGGGGATACCGGCGATGACTGGCTGGGCGAAGAGCCGGACGTGCAGGCCAGTGAGACCCAGGACTTTGATGTGGTCATCATCGGCGCCGGTCTGTCCGGCGTCTGCGCTGCCCGTGCGGCTGCCGAGGAGGGCGCAAAAGTTGCCATCGTGGAAAAGAGCTCTTCCTTCAACTGCCGCAGCGGCGAGTATGCCCTGCTGAACGGCAGCCTGAACAAGCGCTGGGGCCGTGAGAACATCGTGGACGAGGATGTTGTGGTCGACCGCCTGATGCGCGAGTGCACCTACCGCAACAAGCGCTCCATCCTGAAAAAGTGGGCTTCCCATGCACACGAGGTCATGGACTGGTTCATCGAGGCTTACCCCGAGCTGACCATCTGCGACTCCACCCGTGAGGCCGTGACCCAGGAGCAGTTCGACAAGGGTATTCTGGTGCCGCTGGCATGGCCTCAGCCCGAGCACTACGATTACCGCAACGAAGAGTTCCCCACCTTCCCTTCCAGCATGGAGTTCCGCTCTTCCCGCAAGGATCAGCAGGGCTTTATAGTGGAAGCCAACCTGAACAAGGCCGTTGAGAACGGTGCACAGACCTTCTTCGGCTGCTTCGGCACCAAGCTGCTGAAGGACAGCGACGGCCGCGTGACCGGCGTGATCATCCGCGACGCACAGAATGACAACAAGTACATCCAGCTCAACGCTTCCAAGGGCGTGATCCTGGCTACCGGCGACAACTCCGGCGACGAGAAGATCATGAAGCATTTTGCTCCCGAGATCGTGGAGAAGAAGATCGCCAACATGGGTGCCATGGGTATGCTGGGCGTTGACGTGGAGGGCAAGACCGTGGAGACCGGCGACGGCCTGCGCATGGGCGCATGGATCGGCGCAAAGGTGCAGGATTTCCACGCACCGATGACCCACCACATGGGCAGCGGCATGGGCGTGACCCCCTTCCTGCAGATCAACAAGCGCGGCGACCGTTTCATGAACGAGTGCATCCCCGGCCAGCAGCTGGAAAACCAGATCGAGCTGCAGCCCGAGTGCACCTCCTTCCAGCTGTACGACTCCAAGTGGGGCGAAGAGGTGCCCTACATGCCCGCAAACCACGGCGGCCTGTGCTACATCATCCCCGAGGATGAGGATGAGTCCAACCCCAACTACACCGACCGTCAGTACACCAAGATCAGCGCAAAGGCCGAGGCTTACCAGTTCAAGGCCGATACACTGGAAGACCTGCTGACCCAGTGCGGCTTTGAGGGCGATGCACTGGATAATGCACTGGCTTCCGTCGAGCGCTACAACGAGCTGGCCAAGGCCGGTTCCGACGATGACTTCGGCAAGCCCGCAAGCCGGATGTTCGCGCTGGAGAATCCCCCGTACTATGCATGCCAGTGGGGCACCACTTCCATGCTGGTGTGCGTGGGCGGCCTGGAGAGCGACGAGAACTGCCACACCTTCACCGAGGAGGACCCCGCCAGCCCCAAGCGCGACATCATCAAGGGCCTGTATGTCTGCGGCAATGTGCAGGGCAGCCGCTACGCAGTGGAATACCCCATCTGCATGCGCGGCATCAGCCACAGCCTGTGCGTCTACTACGGCTACATCGCCGGCAAGAACTGCGTGGCCGGTGTCTGATACCCTGCTGACAGAACACTGAAATAAGCGTTTCCCTGCCCGGAGCAGTATTCTTTCTTCCTGCTTCGGGCTTTTTTGCGCCCCTGTGTGACCCGGTCACGGAAAAACACACTCCGACGGGGTATACTGATGCTGTCAGTGAAATTACAAACACCCTTCAGGAGGTAAAAATATGGCAGTCATTACCATCACGAAAGAAAACTTTGCGCAGGAAGTGCTGCAGAGCGCAAAGCCTGTCCTGCTGGACTTCTGGGCCAGCTGGTGCGGCCCCTGCCGGATGCTCAGTCCCGTCGTGGACGAGGTGGCCGAGGAGCGCACCGATGTGAAGGTGGGCAAGGTGAATGTGGACGAGCAGCCGGAGCTGGCAGGCCAGTTCGGCGTGATGAGCATCCCCACCCTGCTGGTGTTTGAGCAGGGCAAGCTGGTGCGTCAGGCCGTGGGTGCCCGCCCGAAGGCCGGTGTGCTGGACCTGCTTGGGTAAATATGTGTGCTGAAAAGGAGCTGTTGCGCCATGCAACGGCTCCTTTTCTTCTTTTCCCTGTACAATCGCACAGAAAAATCGTATCATTGAGTTGAAAACACCGTCACTTTCCTACTTTACAACTTTACCTAGATAAAGTAAAATAAACTCAAGTAAGAAATGGGGGAACCGACAATGGAATTCAGCATTGCAAACCTGCAGCCCAAGGAGCGCGCCTCCTTTGCGCTGCGCGCCTTGTACGAAGCGGCGGGCTGCCGCAAGTATCATATGGGCCGGTTTGAGGAGTACGGCCTGTATCAGGAGAACCGCAGCTTTTTGTCGTCCGAGCAGGTCATCACCTTTACCGATCTGGATGGCCGTCTGCTGGCCCTCAAGCCGGACGTGACCCTCTCCATTGCCAAGACGGCGCAGCCCGCCCCCGGCGAGACCCTGTGCTACTACTATCACGAGAACGTCTACCGCCCTTCCGCCGAGAGCCACACCTTTAAAGAGATCAGCCAGATGGGCCTTGAGATGCTGGGCGCGGTGGGCGAAGCACAGGTGCAGCAGGCGGTGTGTCTGGCGGCGCGGTCGCTGGATGCGCTGGGGGCCGAGTGGGTGCTGGAAGTGAGCCACATGGGCTACCTGTTCGGCCTGTTCGACGCGCTGGGCGTGCCGGATGCCGCCCGCGCAAAGCTGCTGGAAAAGCTGCGGGAGAAAAACGCCCACGAGCTGCGGGCTGCAGCCGGAGCCGCCGGTCTTGCCGATGCCGCCGCTGACATCCTGTGCAGCGTGCTGAGCCTCTGCGGCAGCTATGCCGATACCCTTGCAAAGGCCGCTGCTCTGTGCCGCAATGACGCCATGCGCGCGGCTGTGGCCGAGCTGGAAGCGCTGGCTGTGCCGCTGGAAAAGGCGGGCGGCGTGATCCGGCTGGACATGACGCTGGCCGGTGAGATGGAATACTACAACGGCCTTGTGTTTCAGGGCTACCTGAAAGCCCTGCCCCGTCCCCTGCTCAAGGGCGGCCGCTACGACCTGCTGATGCAGAAGTTCACCCCCGGTGCCGGTGCCATCGGCTTTGCGGTCTATCTGGACGAGCTGGACCGCCTGAGCGCCCCGCTGCCGCCGGTGCAGAAGAACAGCACCGACAGGGTGATGCTGAACGTGGCTCTGCCCAAGGGCCGTCTGGGCGATAAGGTGTATAACCTGCTGGCGGGCATCGGCTACGGCTGCCCGGAGGACTACAACGCCACCCGCAAGCTGGTGGTGGAAAACCCGGAGGCCGGCATCCGCTACTTCCTCGTCAAGCCCAGCGACGTTGCCATCTATGTGGAGCACGGTGCCGCCGATGTGGGCATCGTGGGAAAGGACATCCTCACAGAGGCTTCTGCCGATGTGTACGAGCTGCTGGACACCGGCCTTGGCAAATGCCGCATGTGCGTTGCCGCCCCGGCCGATTACAAGGACGACCCCAGCCGCCCGGTGCGGGTGGCCACCAAATTCGTCAACATTGCAAAGAGCTACTACGCATCCATGGGGCGGGACATCGATATCATCAAGCTGAACGGCTCCATTGAGCTGGCCCCCATTCTGGGCCTTTCGGACGTCATCGTGGATATCGTGGAGACCGGCACCACCCTGCGGGAGAACGGCCTGAAGGTGGTCACCGAGTTCATGCCCATCTCGGCCCGGTTCATTGCCAACAAGGCCAGCTACCAGTTCAAGCACGCCGAAATGGACACCATGCTGGAAAAGCTGCGGGCGGAACTGCAGAACAAGGAGGAAGCAAAATGATCAAGCTGTATAACTTTGACGAGCTGAAGCCCGAAGAGATCCTGAACCGCGATATCCGCGCGGAAAAGAACGTGGAGGATGTGGTGGACGGCATTATTGCCGATGTGCGCGCCCGGGGCGATGAAGCCCTGAAGGATTACGCGCTGAAATTTGACGGTGCGAAGATCGATGCCCTGCAGGTGACGCAGGAGGAGATCGACGAAGCCTTTGCGGGCATGGACCCCTACTTCCTCGAAACGCTGCGCGAAGCCGCCGCCAACATCGAGAGCTTCCACCGCCAGCAGGTGCACAAGAATTTTGTGGTGAACGACAAGCCCGGCATCGTGCTGGGCCAGAAATATACCCCCATTGAAAAGGCCGGTGTCTATGTGCCCGGCGGCACGGCGGCCTATCCCTCCACCGTGCTCATGGACGTGATCCCGGCAAAGGTGGCAGGCGTGTCCGAAATCGTCATGACCACCCCCGCCGGAAAGGACGGCAGGGTGAACCCGGTCATCCTTGCCGCCGCTGCCACCGCAGGCGTGACCAAGATCTTCAAGACCGGCGGCGCACAGGCTGTGGCGGCTCTCGCCTACGGCACCCAGAGCATCCCTGCGGTGGATAAGATCGTTGGCCCCGGCAACATCTACGTTGCCACCGCCAAGCGCAAGGTGTTCGGCAAGGTGGGCATCGATATGATCGCAGGCCCCAGCGAAATTCTGGTGCTGGCCGACGGCGGCTGCAACCCTGCATGGGTGGCGGCGGACCTGCTGAGTCAGGCCGAGCACGACAAACTGGCAAGCCCGGTCCTCGTCACCGACAGCCCGGAGCTGGCCAAGGCCGTGCAGGCGGAGCTGGAGGTGCAGATCCCGCAGCTGCCCCGTGCCGCCATCGCCCGCGCCAGCGTGGATGACAACGGCAAGATCATCCTCTGCACCGACCTGCACAAGGCCATTGAAGCCTGCAACATCATTGCACCGGAACATCTGGAAGTGTGCGTGGAGGACCCCTTCGGCGTGCTGAACGAGATCAAAAATGCAGGCAGCATCTTCCTTGGCCGCAACGTGCCGGAAGCGCTGGGCGATTACTTTGCAGGCCCCAACCACACCCTGCCCACCAGCGGCACCGCCCGCTTCTCAAGCCCCTTGGGCGTAGACGACTTTGTAAAGAAGTCCAGCTTCCTCTACTACACCCGGGAAGCGCTGGGCGAGGTAGCTCCCCGCATCGCCGATTTTGCCGAGCGCGAGGGCCTGCACGCCCACGCCCGCAGCGTGACCATCCGGTATGAAAAGTGAGGATTTGAACCATGAGTAAATTCCTTTCTCCCACGCTGGCCGCTGTCACCCCCTACACCCCGGGTGAGCAGCCGCAGGATCAGCAGTACATCAAACTGAACACCAACGAAAGCCCCTATCTGCCCTCCCCGGCGGTGATCGCTGCCGTGAGCGAGCACGAGGTGGAAAAGCTGCGCCTTTACTCCGACCCCGCCTGTGCCGACCTGCTCAAGGCGGCCGCAGCCCACTTCGGTTTGCAGCCGGAGCAGATCATGCCCGGCAATGGCAGCGACGAGAACC
>ENA-OQBD01001296-OQBD01001296.1-human-gut-metagenome-genome-assembly--contig:-NODE-1296-length-11724-cov-2.844270_pt1 | contig 11724 bp, 17 predicted proteins | sample MGYA00242742_ERZ504543 | MGnify/ENA primary metagenome ERZ504543 (study PRJEB26092, sample SAMD00036239) | human gut metagenome | host: Homo sapiens | study: EMG produced TPA metagenomics assembly of... | reverse complement strand
ATGGCGAACGCCATGCCGCAAGCGATAGGGGCGGCATTGGCTTATCCCGGCAGGCAAGTCGTTGCGTTGTGTGGTGATGGAGGTATCTCAATGTTGTTGGGCGACCTTGCTACGATCGTGCAATACCATTTGCCGATTAAATTAATCGTATTTAATAACCGTTCCCTAGGAATGGTAAAACTTGAGATGGAGGTGGCCGGACTGCCGGATTGGCAGACCACGATGCTGAACCCGGATTTCGCCCGGGTCGCCCTTTCAATGGGAATGGCGGGCTACAACGTGATCAACCCCGACGATGTATTCCCCACTTTGCAGAAAGTGTTTAACGCTGACGGACCGGCCTTGGTTAACATCATGACCGATCCGAACGCATTAGCGATGCCTCCCAAGATTGAGTTCTCCCAAATGCTTGGTTTTGCCCAGACCATGTATAAGTTAATGATGGAGGGGCGAAGCAAGGAGGTCTTGGATACCATCGATACGAATCTAAAACATTGGAAAGATGTGTTTTAAACTCTCAAAAGAGCTGGATAACCGCTTTAGATTTCGCGCTTTGAATGGCAGCGTCCAATATCCGCACTACCATTAGGTTATTCTCCAACGAGGAAAGGTCCGTGGGAGGTACGTCAATCTCTTTACGGACAGCGGCTTTCAAGAAATAAAAGGAATCATTATAAGGAGCGTTCAAGGAAGGTGCTATTTCTTGGCGCTCCTTTCCGTTGGTATAAATTCGCATTTCCTTAGGCGTATCTTGGTAAATATATCCTTTGTCGCCATAGATATGCATATCTTTTCTACCCATCGGCCAACACCATGATCCCATGATCTGGACGGTTGCGGAAGGATATTCCACGATAATAGTTGCGTCATCGTCTACCTTGGGATAAAGATTCGGTTTATTCTGCCGTAGTACGGCGTATACGCTAAGAGGCTTTCATCTTTCATGAGACGGGTGGCTAAGTTGGCTCCGTAACATCCAAAATCGATAACTGCCCCGCCGCCATTCAGCATGGGGTCGGTTAACCAGTCCGTGAACTCTTTTCCCGCAGTTGATCTCGAAGGGACCTTGATGCCCGTCGTATACGTTGATACGATCGATCTTCCCGATAGCACCGCTGTCGATAAGGCGGAATGCCTCATGGTTGGTATTATACCACGTAGTCTCGTAGTTGGTAAGCAACAAGATATTTTTCTCACGGGCGAGCGATGCCATTCGGGTAGCATGTTCGTTATTGACGGCTAATGGCTTTTCTACCATAACATGTATGCCTCTCGGTGCGCAAGCCTCTACCACACGAAGATGGTCGTGGATCGGCTCGTATACGATGACCGCCTCCGGATGGGTCTTATCCAGCATCTCGCCAAGGTCCGCATAGAATAGGTTAGGATCCAGCTTATCCCGCAGACCGTTATGTTCCCGTAAGTAATCATCTTTCTCGGCGACTCCTACAATCTTGAAATCGCCTCTATCCAAACGGCTTATCACCTCCCATAGATGTCCGTGGGATACTCCTGCCACGGCCAGTCGCAAAGGCTCTCCATCTTGCCCTTTCGCCGTGAGAGTTAAGAACGTAAATGCACATAACATAAGTAAGTAACGTGTGATCTTGTGTATATTCATGATATTATCTATATATAGTTTTTACAAAGATATACGATTATTTCTTACCTTTGCAACCCATTACTTATTCAGATTAAGGAAAACAGTATAATTTAGAAATATAAAGAAATGGCAAAAGAGCTGAAAGAACTTACACCGAGAAGTGTAAACTATTCGCAGTGGTACCAAGATTTGGTAATTAAGGCAGATTTGGCGGAGAATTCCGCCGTGCGTGGTTGTATGGTGATCAAGCCTTACGGATACGCTATCTGGGAGAAGATGCAACGTATCCTAGACGATATGTTCAAGGAAACCGGTCATGTGAACGCTTATTTCCCCTTGCTGATCCCGAAGTCTTTCTTAAGCAAAGAAGCTGAGCACGTAGAAGGGTTCGCCAAGGAGTGCGCCGTGGTTACTCACTATCGTTTGAAGACAAATCATGACGGTACGGGGGTTGTCGTAGATCCGGCAGCTAAACTGGAAGAGGAATTGATCATTCGCCCGACTTCGGAGACCATTATATGGAATACATACCGTAACTGGATTCAGTCTTACCGCGACCTGCCTATCTTGTGCAACCAATGGGCGAACGTGATGCGCTGGGAGATGCGTACTCGCTTGTTCCTTCGTACGGCTGAGTTCTTGTGGCAGGAAGGCCATACCGCTCACGCTACTCGTGAAGAAGCGGAGATAGAAGCTAAGAAGATGCAAGAGGTTTACGCGAACTTCGCTGAGAATTATATGGCAATGCCAGTAATAAAGGGCGTGAAGTCTGAGAGCGAGCGTTTCGCTGGTGCTTTGGATACCTATACGATCGAGGCGATGATGCAGGATGGAAAAGCTTTGCAGGCGGGAACTTCCCATTTTTTGGGACAGAACTTCGGTAAGGCTTTCGACGTTACTTTCATCGACAAGAACGGCAAGAGCGACTATGCTTGGGCTACTTCTTGGGGAGTTTCCACACGTTTGATCGGTGCGTTGATTATGTCTCATTCCGATGATAACGGTTTGGTATTGCCTCCTCATTTGGCTCCGATTCAGGTTGTGATCGTCCCGATTTATCGTAGCGCTGAGCAATTAGCGCAGATCAGCGAGAAGGTCGCTGGTATCGTGGCTAAGTTGAAGGCGTTGGGTATCTCCGTGAAATATGACGACGCTGATAATAAGAAGCCGGGCTGGAAGTTCGCTGAGTACGAGTTGAAAGGTGTTCCCGTGCGTTTGGCTATGGGTGGTCGTGATTTGGAAAATAATACAATCGAGGTGATGCGCCGTGATACTTTGGAGAAGGAAACGATCACTTGTGATGGCATTGAGGAATACGTGAAGAATCTGTTGGAGGAAATCCAAGCGAATATCTTCAAGAAAGCGTACGATCACCGTGAGGCTAACATCATAAACGTAGATACGTATGAGGAATTTAAGGAGAAGATCGAGGATGGCGTCTTCATCATGGCTCACTGGGATGGAACCCCAGAGACAGAGGAATTGATCAAGAACGAGACAAAAGCTACGATCCGCTGTATTCCTTTAGCTGGAGATAAGACTCCGGGTAAGTGTATGGTGACAGGTAAACCGTCGGCTTGTCGGGTACTGTTCGCCAGAGCTTATTGATTGTTATGCTAAAAGATGAAATAAAATGAGGGATGCTTTAACCGAAGGGCATCCCTCTCTAAGAAAATGAGCTACCACGAATTTATACTTGTCGTTAACTTTAGTAGCATCATTATCTTGGTGTTATTGGCGATGTTGTTATTGATTGCCACTCGGTTTCGTGGCGAGAGTGGTTATGCCGCAGCGATTATCGTTCTTCCTAACATCCCTGTTTATATTTACAACATGAGCCGCATGCTTGGTTGGCATGATATAACGTTGTTCTTTTTCCCTATCAGTTATTCGGTCAATACGCTGTTGATGCCGTTGCTGTGGTTATTTACCCGCCGCAACTTTGATCTTGATCCTCGTTTCAAGCCTGTCCAATTGTTGCATTTTTTACCGGCGATTGTCTGTGTCGTTATCGTGTTATCCATTCCTATGCGGAAGCGTATGGAGAGTATACTTCATGAGGTCACCGGTGATGATACTTGGATCGGTGATTTTAACGCTGCCGTGATTACCTCGCAGATGATCGGTTATTTTGTCGCTATCTTTATTTATCTTTACCGGAAGAAGCAGTATATAAAGGATAATTGGTCTGATGCCGAATACATGCAAAAGGAATGGATTCCGAAACTTATGATCCTGTTCGCTGCCTTGTTTGTCACCGTGATGACCTGCTATGCGATTTGGCCTCGGACTGATGCTTGGTTGATACAGATATTGAATGTGATGGCGATGAGCTTCCTCGTCTATAATTTTATTGCTCATCCAACTGTTCCTTATATCCAAGGAACGTCACGGATGCTCGTTAAGGATGAGACGGTAGGGTTTCAGTCTATACCAGACGAGGAACAAATGAGAGATATATGTTCCCAAGTGAAAGAGTATCTGGAGACAACAAATGCTTTCCTGCGAAAGGACCTTTCCTTATCCATCTTATCGAGAGAGACTGGTATTTACCAAAAATTACTTTCTCGGTCGATCAACGAATACTTAAAACAGAACTTCTTCGAGCTTATCAACGAGATGCGAGTGGGGGAAGCCAAGCGAAGGTTGCTCCTGCCGGAGAATGCTGGTCATACGGTAGATAGCCTTTATGAGGAATGTGGTTTTCGGACTCGTTCCACGTTCTTCTTGGCATTTAAGAAGGTAGAGGGTTTGTCTCCCGCCCAGTGGCTTAATTCGGTAAAAAAAGCATACGGATCAATAAACGCAACAGCTAAAAAGAGTACATAAACTCTTTCCGGGTCTGATTTTATTACTATATTTGTGTCGCTATCGTCAGATAGCGGACATATTTAGACACTAGGAAAGTGTTTAGCTTCGTTCTCAGAGATAAAATCTGGTAAATGTTATTTTACTTGTATTTATTTTGTTGTACACCAATAAAATAGCAGTCATAGCACCTTGCAAAAGAAACAGAATAGAAACAAAATCGGTATTTTAGGATATTCTTCGGTTTTACTTTCACTTGATTTTATTCCTTGCATTTGGTTGCACACAAAGTGTTTCTCAAAGTTACTCTCCCCACGACTTACCCCTTCCTCAAGAATATCGTTTGGCTAGCTATAGAGAATTTTGCAGCCAAAAGAGAAAATAGGCAAATGTACATCTTAAGGGTATACGCTCATTGTTTTTTGCACCACGCAAAAGTAAGTACTTCTATCAAATCATAGGCATATATGAAAAGGCAAATATGCCTACCTATATTTAGTTTACTTTGATTTAGCATATATATAGGCTAATGGACTAAACTAAACCTTTTCCCGAACTTCGTAAAACACTCCGGTCCCATTGTACAGCCAAAAGGAAAAAAACATTCCACGTCATATTTTTCTTTTCGCTGCAACCCCCTTTTTATCGCCCATCAACCTTTTACACGAGACCTTCTCTTCCCTGTGTTCGCACATCCGCTTTCGGGCTGCCTGATATGAATTGTGTCGCAAAGGTACTTGTCATGTCTTTCTTGTATGCAAGGTCAAAGCCTAACGGTTCACGACAAAATCTCCACCCTCCGTTCCGCACGGGTAGTATTTAATCGTGAAACCTTGCATAAAGAGCCATGACACCTTTTGAAGCGACATAATTAAATCAAGCCCGAAAGTAGCTGGATGCTACAAGAGGGAAAAAAGAAAACTTAAAATTCAAAGTTATGGCAAACTACGCAACAAACATTTTCCACGCAAGTACGGAAAACAAACAAGACCTCAATAAGATAGAGGCATTTCTGGACGATAATTTCAACGGCTTTGTCAACCGGTATGGCGACACGGTAGATGCCGAATTTGATTCCCGCTGGGAATACCCGGAAAAAGCAATCAACGAATTAATAGCCTTATTGGCAGCCAAAGACAAAATCTATATCCGCATACTGACATACGAGTTAGAGGACGAATACGTGAGCTTTCGGATATTCTCGCAAGGTAAATGGAACATTAAGTTATCCTAAACCTAAACACAATTCACTATGTACGAATACGAAGAAGATAGCGATATTATCGGTTTGTCCTGCACGTTGCTCAATCCATATAAAGGTTACATGGAAGGCACAATCGTGGGCGACTATGGCAATACCATAGTTGTCCGCCTTGAAAGCGGCAAGGAAATTTCAGAATACCGTGATGAAGTGATTATCCATGATTAAACGATAGCAAACGTATGACACAGATAGCAACAAAATTCGTCAAATGGGACATTCCCGAACTGGCGACATTGCAGGACAGCAAGGTTTACAAATTGCGGGTACACCTGAACAACGGAGGCAAGTTAAACCGGGAAGAAAAGAACTGGATTACCCGTAACGTATGGGAAAGTATCTATTTCAAACGTGGAATTGCCTTGAGCGGTTATCACTTTGACTTTTCCGACATCCTCAAACGGTATTTCGTCAAACAGCACGGAAGTATTCACGAGTATTATGCGATTGACAAAACAGCGTTACGCTCGATACTGTACGGCAGAATAGAGGATATTGTAGAAGTAAGCGGTTAAAACAACAAGGATATGGGAGAATACAAATTTTATCAAGACCGTAAGGTTACAAGTTGGGAACGGGATTATTTCAGTGTGAAAGCGGACAGTTATGAAGAAGCCGAGGCAATCGTCCGCTCATGGAACTGTGAGGACGTGTCGAACATCATTGACAACCGTCTTTGCTATGAAGAGTGGCAAGCATTGACCGATACATCGGAATCTATGCTCCCCGAAGAAAACGACGGCAACCCGACAATAGAAATTTTCAATCAAGACGGAGAATCAATAATGACTAATGTACCCGAAACACCTCAATCAAACCAATAGAACCATGAACGTAACAATCGAACACGTCTTTTGCCGCTATAGCGATGAAGCGGAAGAAATCTATTTCCGAATCATGAACACGATTCTTTTTGCAACTGACGAAACCGAACTTCGGGCAAGTATGGAACGCTTGAAGAACGAAACCACGCTCGACGACTATTTCATATTCGGATACGGAGCACACCATATCTGGATAAAGCAACGGCGACCGAGCGATAAAAACAGGATTTTCAAACATCGGATTATGGTAGCCCATTTCTGACAGGAACAGGCAAAAGACCTCCAATGCGCTTTGCGGGCTGAACCGGAACTACCAGCTTCAGCCCGTTCCTCTTTCTCGCAATAGACATGCTGGCACAATCCCCCTTTTATCCTCACGATCAATTTTTATACTGCCCCGGAATACCCGTTTATATTTCTCTTTTCGCTGCAAACCCTTTTTATCGCCCATCAACCTTTTACACGAGACCTTCTCTTCCCTGTGTTCGCACATCGCTTTCGGGCTGCCTGATATAAATTGTGTCGCAAAGGTACTTGTCATGCCGTTCTTGTATGCAAGGTCAAAGCCTGACGGTTCACGACAAAATCTCCACCCTCCGCTTCGCACGGGTAGTATTTAATCGTGAAACCTTGCATAAAGAGCTATGACACCTTTCGAGGCGACATAATTAAATCAGGCCCGAAAGTAGCAGGTGCTACAAGAGGGAAAAAGAAAACTCAAAATTTTATAGGTTATGACAAACGATGTAACAAATTCAAATGGAAGAGTAACGGTAGACGAAGTAATACACAGGGATTCGGTTTTCAGATACCAACTGTTAGACCGCTTACGGTCAGACTGCGAGTATTACCTCAATTACGGTAACAGACACCCCAAAACCTTATGGGCTGGCGACGAAAAATTGCAAATTGAGTTTATGATAAAACTGCATGATAGCTTCAAGGAGGGAGAAAAACCGGAGTGGCTTACGATGGATAAAATTTTGGAATACAGTAAGAGAATGATAGCTCAAGAAGAATAAAATTACTACTAAGGAACAGACTAAAAATGTGATATTATGGCATGGTTGGCAGTAAATAAAGACGGAACAGAATGGATTATGCCCGAAAAGCCCGTTCGGGGCCGGTGTGGGCATTGGGAGTATTTGGAAGAAGTGTACAATGTACCAATCGAGATAGAACTCCCCAAAGGGACTGTTTACAAACTTCTCGGCAAAGAACTGACATGGGATGACGAGCCGGTAGAATTACAGACCAAAACAGAAAAAAGGTAAATGTAGTACGGGCTGGAGTACCAGTTTCAGCCCGGTTACACCGGCTAAAATCTAAAACAGATACGCGGGTGCGATACCCTCTTTTATTTCCGAACAGACACTCATACCGTTTCCTTCGGAAATACCCCTTTATACATTTCGGCTGCGCCATATCCTTTTATATCGAACGGCCACTCATGCAAAGGCGGCTTCTCCGCTTTGTTTCAAGGCAGACTTCGGCCATTTTTCCTTTACCTCTTCTTTCCCTCATTTCTCTTGCCGGATAGAGACAGCGATATCGATACGTCGCACACGCCTTTTGCCGGATCTTCGTCCGATAGTATTTTCCACGATGCAGCGTATATGGTTGTTAAACGGTATATCGTTCTTGCCGCTTCAACCCCAAACAGCCGATACACTTTCTCGCCTGATGTTCTTCCCGCCCACCTGCCGGAACGGGAGCGGTCTTGTGTCGGTGGACGGACAGGTCTTTCATGTTTCCGAGTCCGCTGCGGATTGTTTCGCCTCGACTTTTTCGCGACCGCTTTCTATTTGAAGTCGCCATATCGTTTTTCGTTGCAAAGTTAGTATGCAGACGGGCGCGACCCGATGGTCTTGACCAATGGCGTATCGCACAAATCTTCCTTTATCGGGCTTGCGGTTTGGGGCTTCGCCTCCAAAATAAAGAGTATTTATGCGCTATCCTTGGTGCAGCCCTTTACTGCACCTACTTTTATGCACCGTAAAACTGATTTATTAACTTCAAAAAGCAATCGCAATGAAAAAGATCGAGAACAATTTCGCAAGTAACCGGATTCGTGGCAAAAGATGCCGAAGTCCGTCAGTTCACCACCACAAGTGTCGCACGTTTCCCGCTGGCAGTGGCCCGTCAGGAGAAGAACGGCGAAGATACCAAGCGTATATCCGCTTTCATGAACATTGAAGCGTGGCGCAAGAACGAGAATACCGGGTCGTTCGACCAGCTCACCAAGGGCACGCTGCTTACCGTGGAGGGCTATTTCAAACCCGAAGAGTGGACCGACAAAGACGGCGTGCTGCACAACCGCATCGTGACGGTTGCAGTCAAATTTTATCCGGCTGTCGATAAAGAGGAGGAAGTTCCTGCGGAACCGGCAAAGAAACCGAAGAAGGGCAAGAAGTAATTCCTGCCTTTTTGAGACAAAGCGGCCCGAAGGCCGCTTTTGTTTTGCTCGTTACCGTTCCGGAACGTCTATACTTTTATACTCCTTCATACTCCACACGAAGAGTCCGCCGTCGTCCATTGATTTTCCCGTGCAAAGTTAAGGCGGTCGGGAACCGGCAAGGCGCGGCTTCATTTGAGGTTAACAACCATCAACTCGCAAGCTCGTCAATACTTGTTCAACACAAATGAAATCGTCCATAGGACTATCCGCTTCCTCCTTGCCTTGTTTCCCTTCTGTCCGCCTTGTGGTCCGCACGTAAAATCAAATCCCGCCGGACGAGGGAAACCCTCCGAAGGCAGGGATGAAAAAAACAAAAGTCAAACTTAAAATTCAAGACGTATGAAACAGATGATTTGGTCAAGCTATGACCTGTTGGACGAAACGGCAAAAGAATACTATCAAAATTCACAACGGGAAATATTGGACGATGACTGTTACGAGGTCAGCGATGAAGAATGGGCAGAAGAAGTATATCGCTGGCTGGACGACGAACGGAGCAACCTGAATAAAGAAGTGGACGGCATTATTGTCGTGTTCGGCAACTTGGGATTATGGAACGGCCGGAGACAAGGCTATCAAATATTGGGCAGCACCATTGCCGATATTTTGAAATCCCAGTGCGACGATGCAGAATGGTACGGCGACGGCTATAACATTCGCGGACGGATGGGCCATCATGACGGTACGAACTACACCTTGTATCGTATCGCCAAAGACCGTGATGAAGCGGAGCGTATCGCCGATAAGATTTACAACCGTGAAATCGACGAAGAAGGTTTCCGCCGGAGAACACGTTCCCTCTATCCGTATGTAGCCGCCGTGTACGGCTGGAAAACAAGGCAGCGCAAGCCGGACAAGGCCGCATAAAATGCTGTCCACAAAATACCGCAACGCATCCGCCAGAGATGGTTGCGGTATCCTTTATCGAATGGGCGAAACACAGAACCGTCTCCTTTTATAATCAGCTCCATTCCTTTTTATCACTACTCACGGAGCAATATCCGCCTTTTATACCGACCCCGGTCTTTCGTATATCTCCCGTCTTTTCTTCTTTCCATCACCGGTTTGGTTTTACCAGATGCAAAGGTAGGCCGTCGCACTTGATCCGGTGGCTTGAAGTGCATTTCTTGCAAAATTCTTCCTTACCGGGGTAAGAGTAATTTTTCCAAGGAAAGCCACCGTATGAAGTTTTCCCGACAGCCGTGTACCGCATCCGTAAAACCCCAAAGCGGTTCAGGAAGAAAGAACCGACAAAGGGAAAATAAGTATTAACAATTTCAAAAAACTAAGATTATGCCTAATCATGTGACAAACCGTTTAGAAATAAACGCAGACCGGGAAACAGTACAAAAAGTAATGAATTTCTTAAAAGGTAAAACCGATGATGACAATACGCCTTGTTACATCGACTTCAACAACATCATTCCTATGCCTGAAGAACTGTTGATAGAAAAAAGCAGCAGTGGAGATTTGGGTATGAAATACCTTGAAGCAATGCAGTTGAAGCCATTCTATTTTTATTGGACGATGATGCTTTGAGAACCATTCAATGGATAGAAGGATTGGCGGAAAAGGACAGAAAAGAAGCGCTGCAACTTGGAGCATCGTATTTGGAAAATCGGAAAAAGTACGGTTATCCCACTTGGTACGAGTGGTCTACCGCCACATGGGGTACAAAATGGAATGCCTATCACCAAGACTTTGAAGAGCCGAACATACTTTGGTTCGATACGGCATGGAATGGAGTGCCACTGCTTATCCAAAAAACTTTCCGAGATATTTCCGGATGTGGAATTCCATTACGCCTATGCGGACGAAGACTTAGGTTTCAATACGGGAAGAGGAACAGCCCGCAATGGAGAAATCAACATGACGATACCCGAAGGTAGAAGCAACGAAGCCTTTGAAATCATGTTTTTTGTGAAACCGGGAATGGACGAATATTTTGAACTGACGGACGAAGGTTACAAATGGGTTTCCTAAACATTCGGTACAGATAATGACCGGTGCAGGTTCGGGATACATTGACAATGGATGTGTCCTGAATCCTTTTGCCGGAATTCCCCCTTTATATCTTCATGGCTCTTTCCCTTTTATCGAAACGCGGTCCGTTCCCCTTTGTACCGTGACTATCCAGCCGGAAAGTAATCCTTTTATAACATTTTAGCTTCCCCCGTTTTATCCTCCTTACAGCCGTTTCCCAACACTCCATGCCGAAAGCCCGCTTATTTTTTGCTGCAAAGTTCGATTGCCGCTTGTCTGTCCTGTCAAGAACCGCTTACGCTTGCTGTCGAAAAACTCTTCCTCCCCGACTTTGTTGGAGAGTGTATTTTTCGCAGCCTTCTTGCCTGGACCGACCGTCAATCCTATAGGCAGAAAAATAATCAACCTTTCGGTACAGGATTGTACCAAAGGGAAAAACAAAAAATAGTTCAAACTTAAAATTTAGAGCGTATGACATTTAAAGAATTTATGCAAGAGAACGGTTATGAGTTACAAACAACCTTTTGGGAAGACTTCTCAATAGCGGACAGATTTGGGTTGGCGGCTGTTTTGGACACTTTCAACCGGGCTTTCAGGGAGTGGAAAGGGGACTATAAGTTCTTGACGGAACTGACATTGGTACTTAACCATAAGATATGGCAATACTATGAAAACAGACCGGATATGGCGGTACTTTACAATACTCTTTGGGAACAAGCCGACCAATACGCCAAAGAGAATCTGAAAGGGAACGAGTTAAGCTATTACTGGGAGGTGACGGATTAAA
>ENA-OQBD01001290-OQBD01001290.1-human-gut-metagenome-genome-assembly--contig:-NODE-1290-length-11762-cov-2.890331_pt1 | contig 11762 bp, 9 predicted proteins | sample MGYA00242742_ERZ504543 | MGnify/ENA primary metagenome ERZ504543 (study PRJEB26092, sample SAMD00036239) | human gut metagenome | host: Homo sapiens | study: EMG produced TPA metagenomics assembly of... | reverse complement strand
GGTGAACAGCATTGTCTTTGCGCGGGGCGTTTGATGGAAGGGGCGGTGAACGCCTAAGGAGTCACCGATTTGATTATAGACCCGTACGCTTTCACGGCAGACCAGCTCTTTTTCGACCGACGTAATATCGGTGTAAGAGCTGTTCAGATTCTCGATATAGCTGTCTGTAAAACTCCGAAAGTTATCAGGAGTATAGGCTGTGTAAGGAATGCGCGTCCGCTCGTAAAAGTTTTTTTGCGAGTAATTCAGTCCCCATGCCAGATAGAACCATACGTACACCCATAGAAGATACTTTACATCTTTCAGCAGGATACGGTTCCATTTCTGTTTGCGGATGCAGCGTGCGTAAACAGGGTAGAGAAGTACGCCGGCGATACTTAGCGCAATGAACAGGTCGCCGATGGCGAAAGGTACAAGCCGGGAGAAGGACGAAAGTGCCTGGGCGATGGACGGGTATACGTACATGGCGTAGGCATCTCCCAAACCGGGCACTGTCTGCACGCACAATACGAGCAACAAAAAAAATATCAAAAGTAATGAATTGCCTCTGAATCTCACTCCTGCTGTTGTTATGCTACGCTTCATTCTATTCTTCTTTTTGGGGCCCGTGCCGGTTTCCTGCTTTCGGTGCTGTCGTTTCTCCCTTTGGGAACGGGAGTTTCAAGCGGTGGATACTCCGGTTTCCTTGCGTGGAAACTTCCGGTTTCGGTAGCCGAAGCCGAAGCGGCACCGGGTGCTTGTTACGGCAACTCCGTATAAAATCATCATTTGTAAAGCAAAGGTATGTAATTCTTTTCATTGCTTTTGCCGGATAAAGCTATTAATTTATTAATTTTGCGCCCATTATAACAAAATATAGATTTTAGAAACATGGAATTAGCAAGTAAGTACAATCCCGCTGACGTAGAGGGAAAGTGGTACCAGTATTGGTTAGACCACAAATTATTCAGTTCTAAACCCGATGGTCGTGAGCCCTACACCATCGTCATTCCGCCCCCTAACGTCACCGGTGTGCTCCACATGGGACACATGCTTAATAATACCATCCAAGATATCCTTGTACGCCGTGCCCGTATGGAAGGCAAGAACGCCTGCTGGGTTCCGGGTACGGACCATGCTTCCATTGCCACCGAAGCCAAGGTTGTGAACAAGCTTGCCGCACAGGGCATCAAGAAAACAGACCTTACCCGCGACGAATTCCTGAAGCATGCCTGGGAATGGACGGACGAGCACGGTGGCATCATCCTGAAACAGCTCCGTAAGTTGGGCGCTTCCTGCGATTGGGACCGCACTGCCTTCACCATGGATGAGAAACGCAGTGAAAGCGTGATTAAAGTGTTTGTAGACCTTTACAACAAAGGGCTGATTTATCGCGGTGTGCGTATGGTGAACTGGGACCCGAAAGCCCTCACCGCCCTCAGCGATGAAGAGGTTATCTATAAGGAAGAGCACAGCAAGCTGTATTATCTGAAATATTACGTTGCCGACGATGACATGTCCGGTGAGACGGGAGCCGAAGGCGAAGTGGTTCATCGCGACGCTTCCGGCAAGCGTTATGCTGTGGTAGCCACTACGCGTCCCGAAACAATCATGGGTGATACGGCGATGTGTATCAACCCTGCCGACCCGAAGAACCAATGGCTGAAAGGTAAGAAAGTGATTGTGCCGCTGGTGAACCGCGTTATTCCTGTTATCCAGGATGATTATGTAGACGTGGAGTTCGGTACGGGCTGTCTGAAGGTAACTCCTGCACACGATGTCAACGACTATATGCTGGGTGAGAAATACAACCTGCCCGCTATCGACATTTTCAACGACAACGGTACGCTGAGCGAAGCAGCCGGACTGTACGTAGGCATGGACCGCTTCGATGTACGCGAGCAGATTGAGAAAGACCTGCAGGGTGCCGGGTTGCTGGAAAAGGTGGAAGCCTATACCAATAAGGTCGGTTTCTCCGAACGTACCAACGTGGCAATCGAGCCGAAGCTCTCCATGCAGTGGTTCCTCAAGATGCAGCACTTTGCCGATATGGCTCTGCCTCCGGTAATGAATGATGACTTGAAATTCTATCCAGCCAAATATAAGAATACCTATAAGAATTGGCTGGAGAATATCAAGGACTGGTGTATCAGCCGCCAGTTGTGGTGGGGACACCGCATTCCCGCTTACTTCCTGCCGGAAGGCGGATATGTGGTGGCAGCCACTTCCGAAGAGGCCTTGAAGCTGGCACAGGAAAAGACCGGAAATCCTGCCCTTAAAATAGAGGATTTGCGTCAGGACGAGGATTGTCTCGACACCTGGTTCTCTTCCTGGTTGTGGCCTATCTCCCTGTTCGACGGTATCCTGAATCCGGGCAACGAAGAAATCAACTATTATTATCCTACCAGTGACCTGGTAACGGGGCCGGATATTATCTTCTTCTGGGTGGCGCGCATGATTATGGCAGGGTATGAATACGAAGGCAAGATGCCGTTCAAGAACGTTTACTTCACGGGTATTGTCCGCGACAAGCTGGGACGCAAGATGTCCAAATCGCTCGGCAATTCACCCGACCCGCTTGACCTGATAGACCGTTACGGTGCCGATGGTGTGCGTATGGGTATGATGCTTTCGGCTCCTGCCGGCAATGACATCCTTTTTGACGATGCGCTTTGCGAACAGGGACGTAACTTCAACAATAAGATATGGAATGCTTTCCGTCTGGTTAAGGGCTGGGAAGTGAGTGAGGAAGTGCCTGTGCCGGAAGCTGCCGAACTGGCTATGCGCTGGTTCGAGTCCAAACAGAATGCCGTGGCTGCCGAATTGGCAGACCTGTTCGGCAAGTATCGTTTGAGCGAAGCATTGATGGCGGTATACAAGCTCTTCTGGGATGAGTTCTCTTCCTGGTATCTGGAGATGATTAAGCCTGTTTACGGACAGCCCATCAACAAGAAGGTGTACGATACGACTATCGGTTTCTTCGATAATCTGTTGCATCTGCTGCACCCGTTCATGCCGTTCATCACCGAAGAGTTGTGGCAGCACATCGTCGACCGTAAGGATGGAGAAAGCCTTATGGTAAGCCCTATCTCCATGTCGACGGAAGTGGACGAGGCTTTTGTACAGCAGTTCGAGGTGGTGAAAGAGGTTATCAGTAATGTACGTTCTATCCGTTTGCAGAAGAACATCGCCCAAAAAGAACGGTTGGAATTACAAGTTGTCGGTGAAAACCCGGTGGCTGCTTTCGATGCTGTCATTATCAAGATGTGCAACCTTTCTGCCGTAACCGCAGTTGAGGCTAAGGCCGACGGCGCTGCCGCTTTCATGGTAGGCACAACGGAATTTGCCGTTCCTTTGGGCAACATGATTGATGTGGAAGCCGAAATAGCCCGTATGGAAGCTGAATTGAAGCATAAGGAAGGCTTCCTGCAAGGCGTTCTGAAGAAACTGAGTAACGAGAAGTTCGTGAATAATGCTCCTGCTGCCGTTATCGAAATGGAACGCAAGAAACAGGCGGACGCGGAGAGTATCATCAGCTCACTGAGAGAAAGTATTGCCGCTTTGAAGAAAGCGTAAGACAGTATCTCCGATATAAAAGAAAGGTCCGGACTCAATAAAGTCCGGACCTTTTTTATGTACGTTGTACGATTCGTATATGATTCGTTATTTCTCCAGTAAGTCTTTTAGGAAAGCATCCAACTCCTCATCCAATCCCTTCAGCAGCTCTTCGTTTACCAGCAGGGTGTCATCGTCCAGCAACAAGAGTTCGGCTATGGTTTCCTTGTCGTCATCTACCAATACGAAAGAGAAAGGCTTCATGATGGTCAGCTTGTCAAAAGCACCCCGGTTCTTGAGGTTGCAGAGCAGATTGCTCAGGATGCGTTCCATGTTTTCGTAGAAATCATCGCCTTCGTATGTCATCCATTCTTCTATGGTGGTACTGGCGAGTTCTTTGTCATCATCGTCGAATATGGAAAATTCGCCCGAACTTTGGTTGGCTTGCAGATGGATATCCGTAACGACTGTCTGCTCACAACCGCAAGCGTACTTGCCGATTGCCTGTTTGATAGTTTCTTCGAGAAGAGATAATGCCGGTTGACTGAGTTTCATAATTGCTTTTCTTTACTTAATGGATGTTCAAAGGTATAAAAAAAACCAATTACATTTACAGTATTTGACTAAAAACTCATTATTAAATCGCTGCATTTGCATATTTAGGCGCGATAAGCCTTCTTTCCGTTCCTTTAATTCGGTGGCGTAAAGTGTTGTAAGGACGTAGTAGGGGATATCTGCTTTTGCCAAAGGTGAGTCAAATCTTTTTTAATCCACGCCGTCTACGATACGTGCTTCGGCTTGCGCTTTCAATGCCCAGTCGAGAGCGGCGGCAATACTGTCCTGCATTTCATAGCCGACAGCAAGGTTATAGGCTGCCTGCATCTTTTTCTTTCCTTTTTGGGTGGCGTAGGTTTGCTTCCATAGCCCGATGGCTGTGTTCCATTGCTTGTCCCGGGCATATACGGCGGCATCGCGCATGTTTACGGAACCGCCGCAGAACAGATAGCGGTTGGCGGTTTTCCAATATGGCAGCAGTTTTTTTAACCGGTATGGTTCCGGCAAAATCAGAAGCTTGTTTTATCAGTTCTTCTTCACTGATGAGGTTGCCTTGTACAAAGGGACCGTTTCCGGTTTCTTCCCAGAAAATGCTGTCGTTAGCGTTGATTGTAGCCATAGGGGTACTGCGGTTGGGCAGGTAAATCCTGACAGTAGGATATATCCGGGCATCTACCGTGCCGTAATAAATGCCCCAGTCGCGCATGTACTTTATTTTGCGGACAGAGCGTATCTGTACGTTTTCCAATGCGATGAGGAAATCTACGTCCAAGTCATGCACCAACCGGTTTGTTTCTTCTTGTGACAGCGCTCCTTCGCGGGGAGTGACATCGTGGGCACGTAAGGCCGAATCGCAGATAACCACTTCGTTGAAGTAGTTCTCGTGGGCAAGGGCTTCGGCAAGGGATTCCGTGGCAATAGCGGCATTGCCGTTGTAATAATCTGTTTTGCTGGCTATCTCAAAATCGTCTTTTTTCTTCTCTTTGGCAAGAATAGGCTTGTTGTCCGGAACTTCAGGCATGTTATTGACAATGGCTACCCGTTTCAAACTCGGTGGGAAACTTACATCCGCCGGTAACATATAATCTATGGCAAGCGGTTCGACGGTTTGGCAACCCGCCAAAAACATCAAACAAGACAGTAACAGGTAATAAGAGTATTTAGTCATAGTCTTTTATTCTTAGTTCTGAAAAACAAAAGTAATCTTTTACTTGAATAAATAAAAGCCTCGAACAGTTTTTAACCGTTCGAGGCTCTTATTATAGTGATTAGCGATTAGTGGTTAGTGATTAAGATTGGTACTCAATGAACCCTTAATCACTAATCTCTAACCACTAATCGTTATTTTACGCGTTCTTTCCGTGACAGTTCTTGTACTTCTTACCGCTTCCGCACGGACAAGGGTCGTTACGTCCCACCGTCTTTTCTACGCGGATAGGTTCGCGTTTCTGCTGTTCGCGCGTATCTTGCTGGGCGGCGGCTTGCTGGTTCGGGTCGGTCAGGTCTTGCTTTTGCTCGCGATACTTGCTTAAATCCTGACGTTGTTCGGGGGCTGCCTGACGAACTTCCTGCGGTTCCTGTACCGGGATTTGTCCGCGCATCAGGATGGAAACTGTCTGATTGTTTATCTTGTCTACCATTGTATCGAACAGGTTTACAGACTCCAGCTTGTAAATTAACAGCGGGTCTTTCTGTTCGTAGCTGGCATTCTGTACGGAGTGTTTCAAGTCATCCAGTTCGCGCAGGTTCTCTTTCCATGCTTCATCGATGACATGCAGCAGGATAGACTTCTCAAACGCTTTCACTACTTCCTTGCATTCGCTTTCATAAGCGGCTTTCAGGTTGCAGGAGATGTTATACATGCGCTTGCCGTCTGTAATGGGAATCAGGATGTTTTCGTACATGTGTCCTTGATTCTCGTATACCTGCTTGATAACCGGATAAGCGATTTGTGCCATACGTTCGGTTTTGCGTTTGAAAAGTTCCATGGCAGCATCGAAAGCCTTATCGGCAAGTTTCTCCTTTTTCTCGTTGCGGAACTCCTCTTCCGTGAACGGAGTTTCCATGGCAAGTGTCTGGAGAAGATCCATCTTGCAGTCTTCATAGGTAGGAGCTTCGATCGCATTGACACAACGGTCCCAAATCATGTTCACAATGTCCATACCGATACGTTCGCCCATCAAAGCGTGGCGGCGTTTGGTGTAGACTACGGTACGCTGTTTGTTCATCACATCGTCGTATTCCAGCAGGCGTTTACGGATACCGAAGTTGTTTTCTTCCACTTTCTTCTGTGCACGTTCAATAGACTTTGAAATCATGCTGTGCTCAATCATTTCGCCTTCCTTGAAACCGAGCTTGTCCATAACGCCGGCAATACGGTCGGAAGAGAACAGACGCATCAGGTCGTCTTCCAAAGAGACGAAGAATACGGATGAACCGGGGTCACCCTGACGTCCGGCACGACCACGCAACTGGCGGTCTACACGGCGCGATTCGTGACGCTCCGTACCGATAATGGCAAGACCGCCCGCAGCTTTTACTTCCGGGCTCAGCTTGATGTCCGTACCACGACCCGCCATATTAGTGGCAATGGTTACGGCGCAACTCAAACCGGCCTTGGCTACGATGTCGGCTTCCTTTTGGTGCAGCTTCGCATTCAGTACGCTGTGCTCGATATGGCGCATAGTCAGCATCTTGCTCAGCATTTCGGAGATTTCAACGGAAGTAGTACCCACCAGGACAGGACGTCCGGCTGCCACCATTTTCTCAATCTCTTCGATAACGGCTTTATATTTTTCGCGTTTGGTCTTGTAAACGCGGTCGTTCATATCGTTGCGGGCAATGGGGCGGTTGGTCGGGATAACGACTACATCCAGTTTGTAGATGTCCCAAAGTTCGCCTGCTTCCGTTTCGGCAGTACCGGTCATACCGGACAGCTTGTGATACATACGGAAGTAATTTTGCAGTGTAATCGTTGCAAAGGTCTGTGTAGCGGCTTCCACTTTCACGCCTTCTTTGGCTTCGATGGCCTGATGCAAGCCGTCGGAGTAGCGGCGGCCTTCCATGATACGTCCGGTCTGTTCGTCCACAATCTTCACCTGACCGTCGATAACCACGTATTCGTCGTCTTTCTCGAACATGGTGTAAGCTTTCAACAGTTGGTTGATGGTATGTACACGCTCGCTCTTGATGGCGAAGTTGGTCATAAGGGCGTCATTTTTTGGCAAGGCGTTCCTCATTCGTCAGGTCTTTTTCATTTTCCAGTTCGGAGAGCTGGGCGGTGATGTCGGGAAGTACGAAGAACGTAGGGTCGGCGGAGTTACCGCTAATTAAGTCTACACCCTTGTCGGTGAGGTCTACGCTGTTCAACTTTTCATCGATTACGAAATACAGCGGGTCGGTAACCTCGTGCATACGCTTGTTGTTCTGCTCCATGTAGATTTCCTCGGTTTTGAGCATACCGGCTTTGATACCCTGCTCGCTGAGGAACTTAATCAATGCCTTGTTCTTCGGCAAGCACTTGTGGCTGCGGTACAGGGCAAGGAATCCTTCTTCCTGTTCTTTCTTGTCGTTTGAAGCTATCAGGCGTTTGGCGTCGGCAAGGTATTGCGTGGCAAGTTTCTTCTGTGCTTCTACCAGGCGTTCTACCTGCGGACGGAGTTGCTCGAAGAGCTGGTCGTCGCCTTTGGGTACCGGACCGGAGATAATCAGCGGAGTACGGGCGTCGTCAATCAATACGGAGTCCACCTCATCGACGATGGCGTAATTGTGCTGGCGTTGTACCAGGTCTTTCGGGCTGATAGCCATGTTGTCGCGCAGATAGTCGAAACCGAATTCGTTGTTCGTACCGAAGGTGATGTCTGCGAGATAAGCCTGGCGGCGTGCATCGGAGTTGGGCTGGTGCTTGTCGATGCAATCCACGCTCAAACCGTGGAACATATAAAGAGGACCCATCCATTCGGAGTCACGCTTTGCCAGATAGTCGTTCACGGTTACCACGTGTACACCGTTTCCGGTCAGTGCATTGAGGAATACGGGCAGAGTAGCCACCAAAGTCTTACCTTCACCGGTTGCCATTTCCGCAATCTTGCCTTTGTGCAGTACCACACCGCCGAACAACTGTACGTCGTAGTGTACCATGTTCCATACCGTATCATTGCCGCCTGCTACCCAGTGGTTCTGGTAGATGGCCTTATCGCCTTCAATACGTACGAAATCTTTGGTAGCAGCCAGATGGCGGTCGAACTCCGTAGCGGTTACCGTGATTTCTTCATTTTCGGAGAAACGCTTGGCGGTTTCCTTTACGATGGAAAAAGCAGCGGGCAGCACCTCGTCCAATGCTTTTTTCCGTAAATATCCAATATCTCTTTTTCCAGTTTGTCTATTTGAGCAAAGAGTTCTTCGCGTTCTTCCAGTTCCGTGTTTTCAACGCTTGCTTTCAGTTCTTCCACTTTGGAGCGTTGTTCCGCTGCCGAGTTACGGATGTATGCTTCAGTTCTTCGGTTTTGGCACGCAGGGCATCATTGTCCAATGCGGCTATTTCCGGATAAGCGGCTTTTACTTTGTCTACCCACGGCTTTATTTCCTTCATGTCACGGGTAGCCTTATTTCCGAAATCGAGCTTTAAAAAATTCCATTAAATCCCATTATGTATTTGTTTTTTATTATTCATTTACTAAAGTTTATATGGCGTGCAAAGTTACTGATTTTGCAATAGATAATGTAAAGTTGCACTGATTATTTTAAGGACTTGCCACGGAGAATGCGGAGTTTGTTCCTTAATTGAGCGGTGCGGCTGTGCACGCATTGGGGGCGCGGATGCGCATCGCACTCGATAGGGTGGGAGCAACGCGGTCTATGGCAACCGGCATGCGGATAATTTCCGGCTTTATTCCTTTGCCAAGAAGAATAAGGGGAGTGGCTATGGTGGCAGCGCGTACTACGCGGTTGTCATTGCTGTTTTCCTGCATAACGGTCCAGCCCGGCAAGACTTCGATAATCAAGTCGCCGGAGCGGTGGCGGTGGAACCCGTTGCGTATGTGCTCCATCTGCGGAGCCCAGGAACCCAGCAGTAGTTGGTAGGCGGAATATACTTTGTTAACTCCGCTGAACTGCACCAGAAATTCTGCCGACTTTTGTTGTATTTCGGCAAGATTCAACTGCTTCTCCTCTATTAATTTATGATTGAGATATATCTGTTGATTATAAAAGCCTTCTACATATTGTCCTTCACCGTAAGTAGCCATCAGATACATGTTCAGCAAAGTGGCGCAACGGTTCAGATGGAATTCTCCTCCGGGAATACGGTAGATGCCTATGTCTGCTCCGTCCGGGTCGGCATATCCTGTGGACGCGATGCATAACAGTACGTTTTGCAGGCCTACTTTGCTTTCCAGCATATCCAGCAAGCGGGCGATGCTTTGGTCTAAGCGGGCGTAGGTGTCTTGCATTTCCATGGCACACTCTTGCGTGCTGCGGTGATTGTAGTTGCCTGCATAATAAGTGATTGCAAGCAAATCAGTGATGTCGTCCTTGCCGATATTGCTTTTATCCAGCAAATCCTCTGTCACACGGTTCACTTCATCGTTGATGAGCGGGCTGGTTATCAACCGGCGGTACTTGTTGTCCTTTTCTGTTTCAAACCTATACTTGAAAGGGATGGTACGCCATTCGGGCAGGAATGTATAGCTTGTGATGGGGTGAAGAGGATTCCACTCCATCTCCTTGATGCGGAAGTCGGGTGATTGCCCGTCGTTGTATTGGCTCAGCCACCAGGGATACTCGCCGTAATAGGTTGTGCCGCACCATTTGCCGGTTTGATGATTCAGCCAGAATGCGCCGTTACCGCTATGTCCGGCCGAAAGGACAGCAGCATCGCGAAAGGGGGCAATGGCATACACCAGTGCGGCGTTTTTAGTGGCTATTTTAAGTTCGTCGGCAAAAGTGGAAGTCAACAGTTGGGTAGGGGCGGTGTTCTGGTCGGTATAGTTACCCATGAAAGCGGAGTCGTCTACACAATTCTTCGGACGCAGGGTTTTGGGGTCAAACCAACGTTCGGCTATGATGCCGTTCATGGACGGTGTGGTACCCGTGTAGAGAGCGGCAATGGCAGAAGCGCGGTCGGCGACATTGAAAGAATAGTCAGCTTGGCGGAATACTTTCCCTTCCCTTAACAGCCGTTTAAACCCCTTTTCTCCATACAATGACGAGAATGCTTCCATGTAGTCTGTACGCAGTTGGTCTATTGTCAACGTCACCACCAGTTTCGGAGATGGCGGCAGTGGCTGGGCTTGCAGGCTACCGAATGTCAGTGCGAGTATGGAAGTTATCAGTCCTTTCTTCATTATTTCTTATCGTATGTGAGAATTAGGTTGCTTGCAGAACGTATCAGCAAACAAAGTGCCAAAGGTAACACTGCTAACGGAAATCTTTGCGGTATTACGAGCCAAAGCAATATAAAAAGTGTTAAAACAATAAAGTTCGCCAGCATATAACGGCTTCTTTTCCTTTTTCGCACTCTGTTCAGCATACAAGGCAGGCAGAAAAGATGAAGCGGATGGAACACAAACAGCAGATAATTGGGACTGACGGCAGGATGTTGGGAGAACAAGGCAAGGAACGCCAATATACATCCCGCCGTTCCGGCGGCAAAGAACAGCGCGAAATCAATTCCCCAAAGCGTTTTCTTCCGGCGTATGCCGTAGATGGTGGCGGCTGCGGTCAGTATAAGAAGGAGCAGGGCGGCCTGCATAGGGGTGAAGCCATCGGAAGGCTGTTCCGCTTCTTCGCTGCCGGTTACTATTATTTTCTCTTCATTCAGTACCAAAGGGCGTGTTTCTCCTTCTTTGTTTACAATGCGGGCTTGGTTGAAGTACTCTTGTACATAGAAAGGTACAAACATCATCAGTCTGCGGTTGATGGTTTTGTCGGCTTGGCTGCCCATACATAAGTCCATGCCGAAACGCGACCAGGGATGCCCCTTGCTGTATTTGTGCAGCAGGTCTCGGAAAGAAATGCCGGAATCAGTGTCTGTCATGTCGCCTGCGTATTGCAGCGTGCCGTCAATGGATTTTTCTATTAAATCGCGCGGACGTGTGGCACAGTTGTCGTAAAAGAAGTTATAACGATATATCCGGTTTTCGGGGCGGTAATTCTCTTCAAGTAACATAACCAACTTTCCTTTCTCTTGTACAGTGAGATTCAGCTCTTGCTGCCAGACATCGCGTTCCAGGTAATAATATTCTGCGGCAAAGCGTTCATAATCGGTTACTCCCAATTGGTAGTCCGTTTCACCCAAGGCAAAACGAAGGATGAAGTTGGGAGCATTGAAGTTGAATATGCCGTAATTGAATACTGCGTCAATGCCGCGGGTATAGTTTTCGTACCGTATGGCCGTATGTCCGAAAAGGGAATATATTTCTTCTCCCGAGGCACATGTCAACAGACTGATACGTATAGAGTCCGGAATAACTCTTTTTGATTCTTGTGCCTGCATAGTGACGACGGACAGGCTGAGAAAAGAAAATAAGTGAACGGAAACCGATGGAGATAACTTCATTTGTCTTTTTTCATTATCATTGATTTAATCAAGAGTGTATCTTGTAATTCGTTACAAAGATAGACTTTAAATTCTTAAAACAGCAATTGTCATAGGAGAACTTTTCTTTTATGCA
>ENA-OQBD01001286-OQBD01001286.1-human-gut-metagenome-genome-assembly--contig:-NODE-1286-length-11778-cov-3.310531_pt1 | contig 11778 bp, 4 predicted proteins | sample MGYA00242742_ERZ504543 | MGnify/ENA primary metagenome ERZ504543 (study PRJEB26092, sample SAMD00036239) | human gut metagenome | host: Homo sapiens | study: EMG produced TPA metagenomics assembly of... | reverse complement strand
ATGGGAACATGTAAATCTGCCTCATGACTACAGTATTGAACAAGAGTATTCAACGAAGATGGAAGCAGAAAGCGGATATCTTCCGGGTGGAATTGGCTGGTACAGAAAGAGTTTCACGCTTGGGAAAAACAGCGGAGAATAAACGTGTGCGAATTGATTTTGGTGGCGTATATATGGATGCTACAGTTTGGGTCAATGGAACACAGGTGGGAAGCCATCCGTATGGATATACTCCATTCTCATTTGATATCACTGATTTGGTGAAATTTGATGGTGAGAATGTAATTACGGTAAAGGTAAATCATCAGACACCATCCAGCCGTTGGTATTCAGGAAGTGGTATTTATAGAAGTGTAGATTTGAATATTGTAAATCCTGTACATGTTGACTTATATGGGACAAAGGTAGAAACTCCAAATTTGGAAACAGAAAAAGACGGAGCGGTGACTACTAATATTAAGACAACTGTAGCCAACGATTCAGACAGAGAACAGAATGTGACATTGACTCATACCATTTTCAAAAAGGTGGGGAGCCAAGCGCTAATATCGGAACTGTGACAACAGAAACAAAAGCGATTGCGGCAGGTGAAACCGCAGCGATTGATGCAACAGTAAATGCACAGAATCCAGAATTATGGAGTACTACAAATCCGGCGCTTTATACAGTGCGTACAGAAGTAAAGATTGGTGAAGAGGTTGTAGATACTTACGATACAGAATATGGATTCCGTTATTTTAAATTTGATGAAAATAGTGGATTTTCATTAAACGGAACAAATATGAAACTGAAAGGTGTGTGTATGCACCACGATCAGGGAGCGCTTGGAGCAGAGGCATGGAAACGTGCAATTGAGCGTCAGGTGGAAATCTTAAAGGAAATGGGATGTAACTCCATTCGTGTTACACATAACCCGGCAGCAGAAGAACTGATAAATATTTGTAATGAAAAAGGTATCCTTGTTGTAGAAGAGATGTTTGATGGCTGGCAAAATGCTAAGAATGGAAATAACAATGATTATGCCAGAATTTTTCAATCAGACAATAGATGAAAGCAATCAGATTCTTGGAAAAGAAAATGGAATGACTTGGGCAAAATATGACTTAACAGCAACAGTAAAACGTGGTTGGAATGCTCCGTCAGTTATTATGTGGTCCCTCGGAAATGAAGTTCAGGAAGGTGCAACCGGTGTATTGACACAGGCGTATGCAAATGTTCAGGCGAATTTGATTGATTGGACAACTGCGTTGGATACCACAAGACCGGCAACACGTGGCGACAACGTGTTAAAAGGTAATAAGATTGGAATACCGAAAAACATGATGGATGCTATGACAACTGCAAATGGTACGGTTGGTTTGAATTATTGTTCTGGAAATGATTATGATACGCTTCATAATAGTAACCCAAATTGGAAGTTGTATGGTTCTGAAACTGCTTCAGCAGTCAATAGTCGAGGTGTATATGACAGAATAGATGGAAGTAAGACGGGTCAGAAGTTAACATCCTATGATAATTCAGCAGTTAACTGGGGGGCAGTTGCCAGCAGTGCCTGGTACGAGGTTATTAAGAGAGATTTTGTGGCAGGCGAATATGTATGGACCGGTTTTGATTATATTGGAGAGCCGACACCATGGAACGGAACTGGAAAAGGAGCACAAGGAACATGGCCGTCTCCAAAGAATTCATATTTTGGAATTATTGACACTGCAGGATTTCCAAAAGATAGTTACTACTTCTATCAGAGCCAGTGGAATGACGAAGTAAATACCCTTCATATTTTACCGGCATGGAATGAAGATGCAGTGAAGAAAGATAGCAGTGGAAAGGTTCCGGTTGTCGTTTATACAGATGCGAAAAAAGTAGAATTATTCTTTACAGATGCAAAAACGGGTGATAAGAAGAGCCTTGGGACAAAGGAATTTACACAGAAACAGTCAAATACACAAGGGTATACATATCAGTATTATGAAGGCACGGATAAGTCTGGTACAGAACATAAGAATTTATATCTGACATGGCAGGTTCCGTATAAAGCAGGTACAATTTCAGCAGTAGCTTACGGACAGGATGGACAGAAACTTTCAGAGGAAAAACTGAATGGTCGAACATCTGTAACAACCACCGGTGAGAAGAAGAATTTAAAAGCTACAGTTGACCGCGATACAATTGCAGCAGATGGAGCGGACTTAACTTATGTAACTGTAGATGTAACAGATAAAGATGGAAATATTATTCCGAATGCGGAAGATAAAGTAAGCTTTAAAGTAGAAGGCGAAGGTAAACTGGTGGGTATTGATAACGGAAGACAAGACGATCATACCTCCTATCAGGCAAATAGCAGAAATGCATTTGCAGGAAAAGTACTGGCAATTGTACAGTCTACAAAAAAAGCGGGAAGTTTCACAGTAACAGCCAGTGCAAAAGGTCTGGAAACTTCTTCAGTGACAGTAACAACGACTTCGGTAGAACAGGATACAACAGGAGAAAAGGCTATCAGTTATTACGAAATGTCTAAAAACTACTATGTAAAAACCGGTAATATGCCACAGCTTCCGAGTACTGTTAAAGCAGTGTATACAGATGGAAGTGAAAAAGAGATTCCTGTAACATGGGATGCAATTACAGAAGAACAGATTGCACAGAGTGGTACATTTTCTGTAGCAGGTACAACAGAGGCAGGAGATACTCTTACAGTAATCGTCAATATGATTGACCAGGTAGTTTCCCTGCTGAACTATTCAACAACTGTTCCGCTTGGAACGAAACCGACACTTCCGGAATCTAGACCGGCGGTACTTCAAGATGGTGAAGTAATGAATGCGTCCTTCCCAGTTGCTTGGGGAGAACCGAATGGAAGTTACGATGCAGAAGGAATTGTGACAGTGAAAGGAACAGCAGATGTTCTAGGACAGAATGTAGAGGTTACAGCGACCATTCGTGTAGAAAAACAGAAGATAGAGCTAGGCTCCAGTGTAAGTAGCGCAGCATACTTAAGTCAGGATGTACCGGAAGGACAACAGTCAGATACACTGGATGCAATTAAGGATGGAAAGAAAGAAATTGGAGACAACAACAGTGGAGGCGCAAATCCAACTTGTTGGTCAAACTGGGCAACTAGAAATACAGATCCAACTTCTGAAATCACATTCCGCTATGCTACTCAGCAGCGTGTAGGAAAAATTGTTGTATATTATTCCAAAGATAATGGTGCAATGACATTCCCTCGGGAAGGAAGAACAAAACTCTTTGTATCTGAAACAGGAGATGAAGGAAGTTGGAAAGAACTTTCAGTGGAAGAAACAATTGCGGAAAATGAAAGTCCAGAACGTGTAAAAGCATATACATATACATTTGATCCAACTGTAGCAACTTTTGTAAAACTGCAAGTAACAAATACAACTCCTCAAGAGGCAGGAAAAACAGAAACATGTACTGGTATTACAGAAGTAGAGATTATTGAGTGGAATGGTTCATATACGACCAATTCTACTGCAAATCTTTCTAAATTAACGGTAAATGGTCTTGAGTTAAGTGAGGAAGAACTTGCTGCAGGAAGTTTTGATACAGAAGCTATTGTTATTGATACAATAGACTATGTGGCAGCTGATAATGCAGCGGTAACTTATGTACCGCCGTATGAAAATAAAGCGAAGCTAATCATTGAATCAGAAGATCATACAACCAGAAATGAATTTGTCATCAACTTAGACGGAAAAGGTGTTGGAAATACAGATCCAGTTTATGCAGGACGGGATTATGATACCCAAAAAATGTCGGTGACAGCTGGAAGTGAACAGAGTGGACAAGGCAATGAAGGTCCGGCAAGATATGTTTTAGATGGCAATGAAGGTACTATCTGGCATACATCATGGAATCCGCAAGCGAGTCGTGATACATTTTGGATTAAATTTGAGTTAAATGAAATTACTAGCCTAGATGCATTACGCTACAAAGGACGTGGTGGTGCTTCAAATGGACGTATCAGTAAGTATCGAGTAGAGGTAAGTAAGGACGATCAAAATTGGACAGAAGTTTCTGTTGGAAATTGGGATAATACAGATGACTGGTATATCGCAATGTTTAATGAACCGACAGAAGCAAAATATGTTCGACTTACCGGCGTTGAAACTTATGGTGAAGGATCACAGCAGAATAAATTTGCAAGTGCTGCAGAGATTCGCTTGCGTAAAGCAGATTCAAAGACAGACATTTCAGATGCAACTGTTTCTCTTACAAATGAGAAAAAACTGGTTTCTGTTGTAGATAAAGATCATCCGGTAACATTGTCAAAAGAAGACATTGAAGTTACCTTGGGAGATAAGGTGCTCAGATATGGAATAGACTACAAACTTACTTATAATAATAATGAGGCACCAGGAACTGCAACTGCAATCGTAACAGGTATTGGACAGTATGGATATACAGGAAGTCAAGAGGTATCATTTACAATTGAGTTGAAAAAACCGGAAATGAATAATATTTCCATAAAGAGCTTCCCGACAAAAACAACATATAAAGAAGGAGAAACCTTAGATCCTACAGGTCTTGTACTTACTACATCATATGACAATGGTACAACGGCGGATGTTGTATATTCAGAAGAGACTGCAAAAGACTTTGCATTTAATCCAGATACAAAGACAGCGTTGTCTAAAGGAAATACAAAAGTAACAGTGACCTATGGTGGTTTTGAAACAGAGTTTGCAATCACAGTGACAGAAGCTAAGAAACCAGATCCAGAAAAGCCGGATCCAGAAAAGCCGGGTCCGGAAAAGCCGGATCCAGAAAAGCCGGATCCAGAAAAGCCGAGTCCAGAAAAGCCGAATCCAGAAAAACCGAATCCAGAAAAACCGGATTCAGGAAACCAGGGTTCAGGTAAACCGGACGGAAATGGTAGCTCCAAAGGAAATACAGGCAATACAAACAATTCAAATAATGCAGTACAAACAGGGGATACTGCATCAGTAGGAATTTGCGTAGTTGCATTAGCAGCAGCTGGTATAGTAGGAATAGTAGGAGCTATAATGATTGGAAAGAAAAGGAAAGATGTTAAATAATCAATTTGAAGAGTATTATGTGACAATCCTTTTAAGGAGGAAATTTTGAAAAAATTACGAATTGATAGAAAGAACAAAAAAGGCTTTCAGAAATTCGCTGCAGGAGTCATGGCATTAGTAATGACTGTTTCCGGACTGACAATATCGCCAGTCCGGAGTGAAGCTGCGGCTGCAGAGTATGAAATTTATCCGAATCCACAGGTGGTTCAATATACGGAAGGTGACTATGTTATCAAAAACGAGGTCAATGTAGTATATGAATCAGGAATCGATCAGGCAACGAAAGATCGATTAGCAGAAGCACTTGCGTTGAAAGACGGGGTAACAGTGACCACATCCGAGTCAATTGAAGAGGGCAAGACGAATATTCTTGTTGGAATTGATGGTTCGGGAGAAGTTGCAGATACTTATGCAAATGAACATGTGAATATGCAGTCAGCGGATTTGTATGAAAAGCTGGACGCCTATGTATTGGATAGTAATAATGATGTGATTACTGTAGTAGGTGCAGACACAGATGCAAGTTATTATGGATTGACGACGTTGTATCATATTTTGAAGCAGATGGATAGTAATACCATCCGGAATTTTCACATTGAGGACTGGGCAGATGTTGCAAGTCGTGGATTTATTGAAGGGTATTATGGAAATCCATGGTCTACAGAAGATAGAATCAATCTTATGAAATGGGGCGGTTATTATAAACTGAATTCCTATTTCTATGCACCGAAAAATGATCCAAAGCATAATGCAAAATGGAGAGAATTATATACAGAAGAGGAACTGAATACATTAATCAGACCTTTGGCAGAAGCTGGGAATGCATCTAAATGCCGTTTTGTGTATGCACTTCATACGTTTATGTATAATCCGGTTAGATTTGACGGCAATTATCAAGCTGATTTAAAAGCAGTACAAGATAAACTTGCTCAGGTGATTGATGCCGGTGTCAGACAGGTTGCAATTCTGGCAGACGATGCGGGAAACGTAGGTGGAAATAATTATAATAAGTTTTTAACGGATATGACAGCGTGGCTGGCAGAAATGAAAAAAACATATCCGGATTTGAAACAGACGTTGCCGTTTTGTCCACAGGAATATATGTACAACGGACAGGCATATTACAAAAAATTTCCCGGAAAATGTACAGGTTGTTATGACAGGCGGTAGAGTATGGGGCGAAGTAAACCAGAACTTTACCAATACATTTACGAATAATGCGGGACGCGGTCCTTATATGTGGATTAACTGGCCTTGTACAGATAATTCTAAAAGCCATCTGATCATGGGCGGATATACAACATTCCTACATCCAGGAGTTGATCCGGCAAAGATTCAAGGTATCGTACTTAATCCGATGCAGCAGTCAGAGCCAAGTAAAGTGGCAATTTTCGGAAATGCATGTTATTCATGGAATATTTGGGAAAATGCAGATATAGCAAACAAGGCATGGCAGGATTCTTTCAAATATGTAGACCACAATTCAGCAGCGAAAACGGAAGCCTCTACAGCGTTGTATGAATTGTCTAAACATATGATGAATCAGAACATGGATTCTCGAGTAACAGCATTGCAGGAATCCGTAGATTTAGCTCCGAAACTGACGGATTTTCGTGATAAATTAAAGACAGGTACAGTTACTGTAGAAGAAGCGGATGCATTGATTGCGGAATTCCAGATTTTACAGAATGCAGCTGCTGTTTATAGAGAACAGGCTGTAGACATAAAGATTAGAGATCAGATTGTATATTGGCTGGATTGCTGGGATGATACAACTGTTTCAGCAATTGGATATTTGAATGCTATTAAGGCAATTGTCAATGAGGATGCAGATACTGCACTTCGTTATAATGCAGAAGCAAAAGCTGCATTCGAGCAGTCAAAGACACATGAACTCTGGTATCTGGATCATTATGAAAAAGCAGAAGTCGGAGTACAGCATATTGTTCCGTTTATTAAAGCGATGGCAAAATATGTAACTGATTATATTGACACCGGAATCAATCCAAATACACAGAAAAGATATACAGGAACTGTTACATATGAGCAGATATCTATACAAAATAACGCATCGGAAGATAAATATTTTGATGGAGATAACAGCAGTGAAGTATGGCTGGCAAAAGGACCATACGAAAACCCCGGAAGAGATACAATTCCAGCAGGAGCAACATTGACAGTTACTTTCCCGGAGCCAAAAACAATTGGTTCCTTCCGTTTGGTGCAGGGAGTTTCAGCAAAGAGTGATAAGTTCAGCAATGCAGATGTAGAGTATCAGATTGAGGGAACGAGTACATGGACAAAAGCGGGTACATTGTCGGATAAAGGTGATCAGACCATTTCATTCGGAAATGTTGCTAATGTAAAAGCGGTGCGTATTCATAATAATACAGTAACAGGAGGCTGGGTAAGAATTGGTGAAATAGAGATTCTTTCTCCGGCAAATGAAGATGCAAGTGGTGCGAGAGCAGGGCTTTATACGAACGTTGATACAAATATCACTGCAAGTCTGGAGGAAGGCAGTGTTTCATTAAGTAACGGAACAGTTACATTGAACAAAGACGAGTATATCGGAGTGAAACTTGGCGATATCAAAGCAATACAGAATATTACAATTCCGGCACTTTCGGAAAATGTAGTTCTGGAGACGTCTATGAATGAAATCACATGGCAGCCTTACGCAGCAGATGCAAAAAATGTAGATGCAGCGTATATACGCATTAAAAATAATGGCGAAGAAGCAAGCCAGATTACTTTGAATGATTTTAAAGTGACTTATAAGTTTGTCGGAGCTAAAAAGTAGATACAGACTTTGAAAAAGCACAGGATGCAAATGATATGCGTGTGGCAGGAACTGTTGGAAATGTATTTGATGGAAAATTAAGTACATTGGGTATGATCAATGGAAAACAGGAAGCTGGCAAACATATCACATTTGATCTGGGACAAGTTATTCACTTTAACTCTCTGCGTTACTATATTGTAGAAACACAGTTGAATTATTTGAGAAATGCAAAATTTGAAGTGTCAACAGATGGTGAAAACTGGACAGAGGTTATGACGGTTGGAAAACCAACTCAAAATGTGCATGATAATACAGTAGCGAAAGACATGCAAGGCATTACTCTGACCCATGATGATAAAAATCCGGGATATATGTATAAAGAAGCAACAGGGCTGAATGTAGATGGAAGATATATCCGCATCATGCCGAATGAAACATATAATCATAGATGGGTTGCAATTAATGAACTGCAGATCAATGGAGGAGAATATATTTCTCCTGAGCAGAGTAGACAGATTGTGTCAGAAGCAATTGAAGAAGTAGGAAAGCTTCCGTATAATATGCGGGATGGAAGTTATGGTACAACTTATAAGTCTTCTAAAAAGAACAGTTCATTTACCTGGAGAGTGTTAGATCCAACATCAATCGCATCTGTTCGTCTGATACAGATCGGCGATATTTCTAAAGCAGATGTTACAGCAACTTATTTAGATAAAAGTAATGTTACAAAAGCTAGTGAAAAAGTAAACCTTGGAAAACTGAATCAAGTAATCAATGAGTTTGTTATTCCAGAAGGAAAAATGCTGGAAACACTGACGGTTACTTGGAAAGATGTAATTCCGGAAATTGCTGAGATTGAAACTTCATCAGAACGTGGCGGAGAAGTAAACAAAGAAACATTAAAAGCAGAACTTGCAAAAGCAGAGGATGACACATGGACAGCTGATAGCAAAACAGCTTACACACAGGCAAAAGAAACTGCACAGGAAATCTATGATAATGAAAATGCAAGTCAGGCAATGGTGGATTCAGCGATTAAAGCATTAGAGTCAGCACGTACAAATGCAAAGACAAAAGCGAATGAAGAAACCGTCGCAAAGATGAATGAAGTGTTGGCTGAAAAAATCAGTAATGAGGAAACAATTTATACAAAAGTTACTTATTCTGCATATGCAAATGTAATTGGCAAGTTGGAAAAGGCAATGAAAACTCCGGATAATTTGTCGCAGACAGATGCAGATGAGCTGATGAAAAATGTGACAGAAGCGCAGAATAATCTTGTCTATTCTACAAGAAACAGAGAACTTGCAGAGCTGGAAACGAAAAAATATGATTTGGTTGAAGCAGATCCGTATACAAAAGCTAGTTATCAGGCGTTGACAGCGATTAAATCAGAAATTGATACGTTGGTGGCTACGGATAAAGAGGCAGAAATAGCCGGAACAGAACGTGTAAATCCAAAAGAATTTATTGCTAAGAGAACTGCTTTCCAGAATAGAATGTCAAATCTAGTTGATATCAGTACTCTGAAGGCAGCGATTAAACAGTCAGAAAGCGTAGACGGTACTTTATATACGAACGAAAGTTATCAGTCTTATGTTGCAGCTGTAGAAGCAGGAAAACAACTTCTTGATGCAGGTACAAAAGAACAGGTTGCACAGGCGCTGAAACTAATCGAAGAAAAATATAATGGATTGACTACAAGTGATAAAGCAGCTTTGGAGCAGATGATTCAGGCAGCGAAGGCATTGAAGGCTGAATCTTATACAGAAGACTCTTATAAGGAATTGATGGATATTGTCGCAGAGGCAGAAAAGAGCGCTGATGATAAATATATTGATAAGATTCAAGAGGCAATGAAAAAACTGGTTAATGTAGAAGCATTAAAGGATAAGATTCAGGCGGCTGAAAAAGTGGATAAGGAGTTGTATACAGAAGACTCTTATCAGAGATTAGAAGATGCATTGAAAAAAGCGAAAAAACTTCTGAAGTCAGGTAGTGCAAAAGAAGTAAAAGCAGCAACAGAAGAATTAGAAAATGCACGTCGCGCATTGGTACAGAAAACTACAGTAGATGTAGGAGGAAATCAAAATAATGCAGGTCAAAATACAAATCAAAAAGGTCAGGCAGTGCAAACTGGTGATGAAGGAAATCTTCTTCCGATAGTTTTGGTCATGGTAGCTTGCATAGCAATAATTACAGTAGTGATTATTCGCAGGAAAAGGAAATAGGGGGTAAGAAATAAAAGCTCACTGTTGGTATTTTTTGAACCAGCAGTGAGCTTTTGTAGAGAAATTTAAATGAATTTAACAGTGTAGTCATCTATACCTGAAAGGAAGTATTAATAATCCTGAAGCTATTTCCTTAATTTTTTTCATGTGTATTTTCTCCTTTAAATTTACATTATATTTTGCATTATAGCCATGCAGTAACTAAAGAATGTACTGATTGTGGTAGATGATATAGAAAAATCCATAGAGTTTTATAGGGATTTATTTGGCTTGCAAGTGATTCTTCAGAATGAAGGAAATGTGATTTTATCGGAGGGCCTTGTGTTGCAGGATGCGGACGTATGGGGGAAGACTTTGGATGAGATCTCGATGCCATTCAATAATATGATGAGCAACATTGATGTGTATGTCACCGGAAGCAATTCTAAGTTTCTGTCCAGCGACATTGTGACCGAGTTCCGTGGCAGAGGTGATGAGATCAGAATCTATCCCCTCTCTTTTGCAGAGTTTTATTCTGTCTATGAAGGTGATTACGACGATGCCTGGGATGACTACATGACCTATGGCGGATTGCCGCAGGTCGTAGGTTTACAGAGTGAACGACAGAAGGCAGATTACCTGAAAAATATCTTTGCAAATGTTTATCTGAAGGACGTAATTGAAAGAAACAAGATCCAAAATGTGGATGAAATTGGCATTCTGGTTGATGTGCTTGCATCTGCAATCGGCGCACCGACCAACCCTTCAAAGATTGCCAATACCTTTGCCAGTGAGCGTCAGATGAGTTATACAAACAAAACGATTTCCAATCATATCGACTATTTGGCAGATGCGTTTTTGATTTCTAAAGCAAGCCGATACGATATTAAGGGCAGAAAGTATATCGGTGCAAATCTGAAATACTACTTTACTGATCCAGGCCTGAAAAATGCCCGTTTGAATTTCAGACAGCAGGAACCTACTAACATCATGGAGAACATTGTTTATAACGAGCTTCTGATTCGTGGCTACAATGTTGATGTGGGTGTTGTGCAAATCTTTGATAAAGATAAAGAGGGCAAGCGTGTCCGTAAGCAGCTGGAAGTTGATTTTGTAGTTAACCAAGGAAATCAGAGATACTACATCCAGGTTGCTTATGACATGACTTCAGAAGAAAAGCAGACTCAGGAGTTCAATTCTCTGCGTAATATCCCGGACTCTTTCAAGAAGGTTGTCATTGTAAATGGAAGCAAAAGACCTTGGAGAAATGATGAGGGATTTGTCATCATGGGAATGAAATATTTCCTTTTGAACGCGGATAGCTTAGAGTTTTGACATTGGATGGAACACATTGGTGACAGGCACTATGAAGCATAAGTAAATAGTGATTCAAATTTCAGTGTAGATAGTTGAAAGGAAGGTGTTTTGCATGGCAAAAATAGAAAGATATATAAATGAAGATTTTGATCAGTTGCTTTCTAAAATTGAAGACGGAATAATAAATGGTAGTATGTCTGCAACGCTAGAAGATGCTAGTGACTTTCGAAGTGGAACTGCGCGTTGCAGCGTTCGTGTTTTTGAGCGTTACAGCTATGCAGGAGGAAACAGAGTGAGTCTTAATATTACACTTTTTCAAAATGACAAAGATCCAGTTCAACTTTCCGCAATTACAGCGGGAGGAAGCCAAGCTGTATTTTTCAAAATTAATACATGGGGGGAAGAG
>ENA-OQBD01001285-OQBD01001285.1-human-gut-metagenome-genome-assembly--contig:-NODE-1285-length-11786-cov-2.412128_pt1 | contig 11786 bp, 11 predicted proteins | sample MGYA00242742_ERZ504543 | MGnify/ENA primary metagenome ERZ504543 (study PRJEB26092, sample SAMD00036239) | human gut metagenome | host: Homo sapiens | study: EMG produced TPA metagenomics assembly of... | reverse complement strand
AGATTCGCCTCGTTCTGTTCATCCGAAACAGTGGGGTCGTTTTACAAAAATACCCGCAAGGCAAGTCCGGACAATCACCGCAATTCTTTTTTCCTCTTGGTGCGGCAGCAGTCATAAATGCGGCAGACATCATCACCCGTATACCGCAACCAGAATACTTTCCTTTTATTTTCCTGCATCCGCCGCATTCCAGCGGAAAAGAAGCACACTCCACGCAAACCGCACCGCAGGGAGAAGGCTCAACAAAATCATCTTTCCAGAACCACCACTTGCACTTCATCGGATCGGGATTCCCGGTGTTTACAAAGTATTCCACGGCACGATAAAGATACAACTGGCAGCGGTCAAGAGTGCAACCGCGCAACCGGCACTCCTCGGCATAAAGTTCTTCGGCGCTCTTGCCACGCAATGAGGCGATAGTGGTATACCCCATCAGTATCAAGTCCTGCTCCGTGCAGGCACCTATATTGGGAATCGTTCTCAGTTCACTCATTAAAATTATTGTATTAGGATGTAAATCAATGAACAAAAATAACGTTATCAATCCATCCAACCTAACAAATCACAACCCAAATTTGAGCATATCGCTTGAAATCACTAATTTTGCGCCTGTTATCCCGACGGTAACAATAAAGAAACCTAAAAAGTAAAAGAATATGGCTGAATCGAATTTTGTTGACTACGTAAAAATCTATTGCCGCTCCGGTAAGGGCGGTCGAGGCTCCACGCACATGAGACGTGAAAAATACATTCCCAATGGCGGCCCCGACGGAGGTGACGGAGGACGAGGCGGCCACGTGATTCTCCGCGGCAACCGCAACTACTGGACCCTGCTGCACCTGCGCTACGACCGCCACATCATGGCAGGCCACGGCGAGTCGGGCTCCAAGAACCGCAGCTTCGGCAAGGACGGAGAGGATAAAATAATCGAAGTGCCCTGCGGCACGGTAGTGTACAATGCCGAAACCGGTGAATACATCTGCGATGTAACCGAGCATGGTCAGGAAGTCATTCTGCTGAAAGGCGGACGCGGCGGACTGGGTAACTGGCACTTCAAAACCGCCACCCGTCAGGCTCCCCGCTTCGCACAGCCGGGCGAACCGATGCAGGAAATGACGGTTATCATGGAGCTGAAACTGCTGGCGGACGTCGGTCTGGTAGGCTTCCCCAATGCCGGAAAGTCGACACTGCTCTCGGCTGTGTCTTCGGCAAAACCGAAAATCGCCAACTATCCCTTCACTACATTGGAGCCCAATCTGGGTATCGTGTCCTATCGCGACGGAAAGTCATTCGTTATGGCGGACATTCCCGGTATCATCGAAGGGGCAAGTGCGGGCAAAGGTTTGGGACTCCGTTTTCTGCGCCACATCGAACGCAACTCACTGTTGCTGTTCATGGTTCCTGCCGACAGCAACGACATCCGTAAGGAATATGAAATTCTGTTGAACGAATTGCGTACTTTCAATCCCGAAATGCTGGACAAGCAGCGTGTGCTTGCCATCACGAAATGCGATATGCTGGATCAGGAGCTGATGGACGAGATAGAGCCTACACTGCCCGAAAGCATTCCGCACGTATTCATTTCGGCCATTTCCGGTCTGGGCATCTCCACACTGAAAGATATGCTGTGGGAAGAGCTGAATAAGGAAAGCAACAAGATAGAAGGCAAGATTGAAAGCATTGCCCATCGCGCCAAAGACATGAGCCACCTGAAAGAAGAACTGAAAGATGAAGGCGAGGACGAAGACCTCAGCTACGAATACGTTGACGACGAGGACATCGAGGACCTTGAAGACTTTGAATACGAGGAAGAGGATTGGGAGGATGACAGAAAATGATTCCTCTCACAAAAGATAAAAGAATGTTGGGATATGAGGTACTTGCCCCATATCCCGACATTTCTTGTTTTGTAACCACCCGGCATGGCGGATGCAGCACCGGCAGCTATGCTTCTTTCAACTGCACTCCTTACACCGGAGACAATGCGGATTGCGTACGCAAAAACCGGGAACTGTTATGTGCCGCCTTGCCTGTGCGGCCCCAGGAACTTATCATCCCCTTTCAGACCCACGGCACCGATTCCCTCATCATCGACGATACCTATCTGAACGCAACGCATAGCGAACGGCAAGCCATGCTGCAAGGCATCGATGCACTCATTACCCGCATGCCCGGCTGCTGCATCTGCATCTCCACTGCCGATTGCATTCCCGTATTATTATATGACAGGCAACGCCGCATTGTTGCCGCAGTCCATGCAGGCTGGCGGGGAACGGTAAACCGCATTCTTGCCAAAACCCTTCACCGGATGCAGTCTGCCTACGGAACAAGGGGAACGGATGTCATTGCCTGCATAGGTCCGGGCATCTCTCTCGACTCGTTCGAGGTGGGCGATGAGGTATATGAAGCGTTTCGCACCGAAAATTTTCCCGATGGAATACATATCCGTATGGAAGCCCGAAACGCACAAATACCATATAGATTTGTGGGCAGCCAACCGTTTGCAACTCTCCGACTTCGGAGTGCCGCCCCGGCAGATAGAGAATGCAGGCATCTGTACCTACCGGCAGCATGAGGACTTCTTCTCGGCACGGCGTCTGGGCATCAAGTCGGGACGTATCCTGTCGGGAATTATGTTGAACGGACAGGAAAAGGGAGAAAGAAAGTAACGCCTATATTTGAAAGAGTTGCAGTTTATGGCTACTTTTGTACCGTGCCGATAAGTTGAAGCAGCTCCAATTCTCGACTCACATTATACGAACAAACCAATACCTCCAATGATATGAAACAAAACCGGGAAGACATTCCTTTCAAATACGCCATTGTTTTGCCACAGACGGGCAGTGTCCGCAACGTTCGGGATGCCTGCATGCCCTGATAACGGAGCTTCCGATGAAAACATCGCAATACGCAAGCAATATCATAATCCGCCATAGAACCCGCGCTACGTTGCTTCGCTGCATGGCAAGGGCGGCTGTACCTTCTACCGTAGCTCCGACCTCAAGCGTTATGCCTGCGGAATGTCCCGGATGTTCGATGCCGTGCCCAGCAGAATCGTAAGCGAAGTCAGAAGATGTGTACAGAACTGCTTCACCTGCCGCAGCTATTACTTTGCCAGCCGCAAAGGCAAGAGACTTATCTCGCCCGCAGAACAGGCGGAGATTGCATCCGTTTTCCGTGCCCTTTGCCCGGAGCTACGTCCCATATACGACAGCTTTGAGGAAAGATACGAATGGTGACCGGAGAAGTACAGGCGGGTGATACTGCAAACCTGCCTGTGCCAGATCTATCCCACACTTAGTTTATTTTTATTTATCCACAATAAACTTCGAGTTTAATCCTATTAAACTCCGGGTTCATTAGGATTAAACCTGAAGTTTAACGCCGTTAAATTCCAAGTTTATCCACGACGAACCGACAGTAAACCATACACAATGAAAAGCCTCATGTACCACATCACCTTATCCGAAGAGATTAAGCGCCTCTGCCCCGCCTTTCAGGGCGTTGCCGTCATGGCGCAAGTAACCAACTCCGCACACAACGCAGAGCTGTGGCGGGAAATCGACGCTTTCACCCGCGAACTGAGAGCCGGTGAAACCGCGGAAAGCATCAAACAGCAACCCGCCATCGCGCCACCCGCGAAGCCTACAAGCGTTGCGGCAAAGATCCCAGCCGTTACCGTCCTTCCGCCGAAGCATTGCGCCGCCGTCTTATGCGGGGACTCGAACTGTACCAAATCGACACACTGGTAGACCTCATCAACCTCGTATCGCTCCGCACCGGATATTCCATCGGCGGCTTCGATGCGGACAAGATACAGGGAGACAGCCTTGAACTCGGCATCGGACGTGCGGAAGAACCCTGCGAAGGCATCGGCGCGGAACGCTGAACATTGAGGGGCTTCCCGTCTACCGCGACCGGGCAGGCGGCATAGGCACTCCCACCAGCGACAACGAACGTACCAAAATGGGACTCGAAACCCGGCGTATCCTTGCCATTGTCAACGGATACAACGGACGCGAAGGGCTGGCGGAAGCCGCCGGAATGATACAGGAACTCCTGCGGAAATACGCAGACTCCGACGGCGGAACAATACTCTATTTTGAATAAACAATGACAACAAAGGGATGCCGCCATGCAAGCCGGTGCAAAAAAATAACACGCAGAACCGTCCAAGTATTCAAACGTTTCACTACATTTGCAAAACGTTTTACCTGAAAAAAGAATTGAACTTTAAAACATATCGATGATAGAAAAACTGATTGTTCTTGAGGATATCGACCCGGTTATCTTTTACGGCGTAAACAACGCCAATATGCAACTGATAAAAGCTTTGTATCCCAAACTCCGCATCGTTGCCCGCGGCAATGTCATCAAAGTGCTGGGAGATGAAGAGGAGATGTGCGCGTTTGAAGAAAACATCACCAAACTCGAAAAATATTGTGCCGAATATAATTCTCTGAAAGAGGAAGTCATCATCGATATCGTCAAAGGGAACGCCCCGCAAGCTGAGAAGTCGGGCAATGTCATCGTGTTCAGCGTAACGGGAAAGCCCATTATTCCGCGCAGCGAAAACCAGTTGAAACTGGTAGAGGCATTTAGCAGGAACGACATGGTATTTGCCATAGGCCCTGCCGGGGCGGGCAAGACCTATACGGCCATCGCCCTTGCCGTACGCGCGTTGAAGAACAAGGAGATAAAGAAAATAATCCTCAGCCGTCCCGCCGTAGAGGCCGGAGAGAAACTCGGTTTCCTGCCCGGCGACATGAAGGACAAGATAGACCCGTACCTGCAACCGCTTTACGACGCCTTGCAGGACATGGTTCCCGCCGCCAAACTGAAAGAGTACATGGAGTTGAACATCATTCAGATTGCTCCCCTCGCTTTCATGCGCGGACGCACGCTGAACGATGCCGTAGTGATTCTGGATGAAGCGCAGAACACCACCACCCAACAGATAAAGATGTTCCTCACCCGTATGGGCATGAATACCAAAATGATTGTAACGGGGGATATGACGCAAATCGACCTTCCCCAGTCACAGACTTCCGGACTGGTGCAAGCGCTCCGCATCCTGAAGGGCGTGAAAGGAATCAGCTTCATCGAGCTGAACAAAAAAGACATTGTACGCCACAAACTGGTTACTCAGATTGTGGAAGCCTACGAAAAGTTTGACAAAGAAGCGAAAGCCGAACGGGAGAAACGGAAAGCAGAACAAGCCGCCGGACAGCAACTCCCGGCATAGACAGTAAATATCCAACTCATAAATATCACTAAAATGAATGCATTAACAGCAACAGATTTCAACTTTCCCGGACAGCAAAGTGTCTATCATGGAAAAGTGCGCGATGTGTACAACATCAATGGCGAAAAGTTAGTTATGGTCGCTACCGACCGCATTTCAGCCTTCGACGTAGTATTGCCGAAAGGTATTCCTTTCAAAGGACAGATGCTGAACCAGATTGCAGCCAAGTTCCTCGATGCCACCACCGACATCTGCCCCAACTGGAAAACAGCCACCCCCGACCCTATGGTAACCGTGGGCGTAATGTGCGAAGGCTTCCCGGTTGAGATGATTGTACGCGGCTATCTCTGCGGCAGTGCATGGCGCGCCTACAAGAGCGGTGTCCGCGAAATCTGCGGCGTAAAGCTGCCCGAAGGCATGAAGGAGAACCAGAAATTCCCCGAACCCATCATCACCCCGACCACAAAAGCTGAAATCGGCGAGCATGACGCCGACATCTCCAAAGAGGAGATTCTTGCCAAAGGCCTGGCCACTCCCGAAGAGTATGCAATTCTGGAGAAATATACAATGGCGCTCTTCAAACGCGGCACGGAAATCGCTGCAGAACGCGGCCTGATTCTCGTCGACACCAAGTACGAATTCGGCAAGCACAACGGCACTATCTACCTGATGGACGAAATCCACACACCGGACTCCAGCCGCTATTTCTACTCCGAAAGCTACGAAGAACGCTTTGCCAAAGGCGAACCGCAAAAACAGCTTTCAAAGGAATTCGTGCGCGAATGGCTAATGGACAACGGTTTCCAGGGCAAAGAGGGACAGCAGGTTCCGGAAATGACCGATGAAATCGTGACTTCCATCAGCGAACGTTACATCGAGCTGTACGAGCACATCACCGGCGAGAAGTTCGTTAAAGAGGACACAAGCAACATCGCCGAACGTATTGAAAAGAACGTAACGGAGTACTTAAAGTAACGATTGACGGATGGACTACCCCCAAGAACACATCAAGCCTTACGGCAACGACGGCAAGAAGAGCGAACAGGTTGAAGAGATGTTCGACAACATCGCCCCCGCTTACGACAAGCTGAACCATACCCTGTCGATGGGCATAGACCGCAGCTGGCGCAAGAAGGCGATTGACACGCTCCGCCCTTTCAGCCCCCGGCGCATCATGGACGTAGCGACCGGAACCGGAGACTTTGCCATACTTGCCTGCCGCGAATTGCAGCCCGATATGCTCATCGGGACCGACATATCCGAAGGCATGATGAATGTGGGACGTGAAAAAGTAAAACAGGCGCACCTCTCGGACAGGATTTCCTTTGCCCGGGAGGACTGCACCTCTCTCTCGTTTGCCGATGAAAGCTTCGATGCCGTGACTGTGGCGTTCGGCATCCGTAACTTTGACGGACTGGATAAAGGATTGTCCGAAATGTGCCGCGTACTCGTACCCGGCGGACATCTCGTCATTCTGGAACTCTCCACGCCGGACCGCTTCCCGATGAAACAACTCTTTACCGTCTACTCCAAAGCTGTCAATCCCGCTGCTCGGCAAGTTCACTTTCGAAAGACAACAGCGCCTACACCTATCTGTCCCCCAAAGCATCCGCGCCCTTTCCGCAAGGCGAAATCATGCAGGGAGTAATCCGCAAGGCAGGGTTCAGCGAGGTACGCTTCAAGCGATTGACTTTCGGAATATGCACCTTATACATTGCTAAGAAATAGTCACTTATATTCCCCCCTTTAACACATTTTGGATATGCAGAAATACGGTTTAATCGGTTACCCGCTGAAACATTCGTTCTCCATCGGCTACTTCAACGAGAAATTTAAAGCAGAGAACATCGACGCCGAATATGTGAACTTCGAGATTCCCCGTATCGAAGACTTCATGGAAGTGATTGAAGAAACCCCAATCTCTGTGGACTTAATGTAACCATTCCCTATAAAGAACAGGTTATACCCTACCTCGACGAACTGGATAAGGACACCGCCAAGATTGGTGCGGTCAACGTTATCAAGATTGTCCGCCTTCCCAAAGGCAAAATCAAGCTGATAGGCTGCAACTCGGACATCATCGGATTTACGCAATCCATCGAACCCCTGCTGCAACCCCAGCACAAGAAAGCGCTTATCCTGGGCACAGGCGGGGCATCCAAAGCCGTATATCGCGGCCTGGAGAATTTAGGAATAGAAAGCACTTTCGTGTCACGTACCAAAAAGGACGACAAGTTCCTGACCTACGGGGAACTGACTCCCGAAATCATGGCCGGACATACGGTCATCGTAAACTGTACGCCCGTGGGCATGTTCCCCAAAGTGGATTTCTGCCCGGACATACCCTACGAACTGCTTACTCCCAACCATTTGCTCTACGATTTGTTGTATAATCCAAATGAAACACTCTTCATGAAGAAAGGCAAAGCGCAGGGAGCCGTCACCAAGAACGGACTTGAAATGTTGCTGCTGCAAGCCTTTGCCGCATGGGAAATTTGGAACAAGTAACATGAAAAAAATTACTTCCTGAAGAATTCATAAGCGTCACTATTGCCATGACTGGCATGCCTTTCGGTCGCTCTTCACAACCGAAGTCCAGGTCTTCCTCAATTCGTTTTACTGTGTATATCATAGCAATCCCCCTAAAAATAATATTTGAAATCAGTTCTCCATGTTCCTTCGAATTTTCTCTATCAAAGTAACATCTGCCGGTAGCCAGCCAACGCTACCCAGTTGATCCTTTGTAAGCCATTTTGCAGCTTCCGCTTCTTTTAGTTCCAGGTGACCGGCTGTGACCTCTGCCCAGAAGCAATCCATAGAAAGGTGAAAAGTGGGATAGTCATACTCTATAGTGTCAACCAAATCCCCTACCTTAATTTCTGTATCCAGTTCTTCCATGATTTCTCGCTTTAATGCTTCCTGAGGAGTTTCTCCTGCTTCGATTTTTCCTCCAGGAAACTCCCAGCCGCCTTTCAGCTCACCGTAACCACGAGCCGTTGCAAAAATTTTATTCTTTTCTTTCATATTGTCGCAGATAACTGCTGCAACTACTTTTATTGTCTTCATTTGTTTCGTACCTCAAATCATTTATGCTGTAATATTTGACTGTAAATACCGTAATAAATCTTCTCTCACTGGATGCTGCATTTTCATCGTTACTTTCGTGATCGGTTGCATACGTCCGCGATTATCTTCTTTCCGGGCATTTCTGGCTTCCACCAATCCCATTGTCACTTTCTTATCAAAAACTTTTTCAAAAGATTTTTTAGCCTGCTTCGCAAGTGTTACACGATGAACCAGAAACAACACTCTTTTGAAACCAAGCTCACGCATAGCAAGTGCGGATGCATATATCTTTCCTGTTCCCGAATTTGTCAAGAGAGTACGCACATCTTTTTATTTCTAATCACATAGAATTACAAAGCAATGCTCTTGTTTGCCTTTGGAAGCATATTCGCAGGAATCGAATTATGCAGCTTCCATACGAAACTGACAGGTCTCTCTCCTTCATGCTTCACATAATCTGCATTTCCTAAAAAAGTATATGGTGCTGTATATGAACCAATTCTTTTAAATTCACGAACAAATAATGATATGATATCACCTGTATTCTTGTGATTAATATATCTCTGTATTTTTGCACTCGCTTGCCTATCCTGACTTTGGCTTTGCCAATGAAAGAGCTTATCGTTAATTGCATAATCCTCATACATAGTAGATGGAGAGAAATCCTTCTCTGATTTGTTCAAATTAATAAAAAAGATATCTGTTTTTTATTTTCAAAACGTTTTACACCCTCTCTGAATTCCGGCGATTCTGTCTCTGTAAATAATCCAAATGCAGCCATAATCTGATTTGTGTTATAACGGCAGTGTAAATCCAGAGGACAAAGATAAGAGTATTCATTTCTCCCTGCAACAAAACTGATATGTTTACGATTGTATTTCAAAATCTGCAGAACTTCATCTCTTACAAAAGTTTCCTTTAGGACTGACTCAATTCCTTCATCGATACTTTGGAAACCGCATTTAGCCGGATTCTTTTTATAAAATGTATAATAAAGCATATTTCGCATGATGCGTTCTTCTTCGCTATTTGCAACTTTATTACCGTCAATATATCTGATCCAATAATCCAGTAGTCTGGCTGAGTTCACATGGAAAAATCCGGTCATCATACTGTAAATTTTATCATCTACATCTCTGTCATCTTCAATAATGCCTGCCCACTTTTTTAAGCGGAACAAAGATCTGGCACCTGTATTCTGATAGAAATCATACAGAGACATATTATATTCCAGCAAAAAGTTTTCCAGATTAAGCGGTAATCCGGTATCTTCTTCAAAAGTTCTCACCATTTCAATCAGTGCTCTTTTGTTATTATCTGTCTGCTTCAGGTTCTCCAGAATATATTCTTTTGCATACTTTTCAAGTTCGATATAGCAACCTCTTGGCAGATTGCTGAATCCATCCTCCACCTGTTTGCGAATGGATTTTCGGCCTTTCCCTACAATTGCCTCAAATTTCATTGCAAAATTATACTTTTTGTTTGCCCGTCCAATAAAATCAAGAACCGTAAGGCAATCTTTCCCTGGACTTAAACGTAACCCTCGTCCTAGCTGCTGTAAAAATACAGTCGCACTTTCTGTTGGCCTCAAGAATAAGACGGTGTCTATAGCCGGGATATCCACACCCTCATTATACAAATCCACAACGAAAATAAAGTTTATCTTTCCACTTAACAAATCTGTTTTTGCATCATTTCGAATATCGTCTGCACTTTTCGAAGATAATGCAATGGACGGGATTCCTTTATCATTAAAATATTTCGCCATGTAATTTGCGTGAGCAACACTGACACAAAATCCAAGACCTTTCACAGACGAAATATCTGTCACATATTTTTTTCACACTGTTTAAAATCAAAGCGCAACGTCTTGTATCTGCCGTATATACTTTTTCCAGCTCTGACACATCATATTTACCACGCGTCCATTTGAAATTCCTATAATCTGTGTCATCTGTTACACCAAAATACTGAAAAGAACTTAACAGATTTCGATCAATCGCTTCACCCAACAGTAATTTTGATGCAATACGTCCATCAAAATACTTCAGGATATCCTTACCATCCATTCGGTCAGGAGTAGCAGTCAATCCTAATAGAATCTTCGGCTCATAGTATGCCAGTAATTCCTGATAAGAATCAGCTGCTGCATGGTGGAATTCATCCACTATGATAAAGTCATAATAGTCCTTGCTTGTCCACTGAGAAAGCTTTGCAGAATTGAATGACTGGATACTGATAAACAAATGCTCAATATCCGTTGGTTTATAACCATCTACGTACAACTCACCAAAATTAAAGTCATTCAAAACTTCCTGGAATTTCTGAATGCTCTGTTCAAGAATCTCCTTTCTGTGAGCCACAAATAACAAGCGTGCTCTTGGGTTCTTCTCCTTAAAAGCTTTATAATCAAATGCGGCAATAATTGTTTTTCCAACACCTGTCGCTGCAGAAACCAGATTACGATAATGTCCGTATACTTCTCGTTCTGCAGCAAGATTATCCAAAATTTCCTGCTGATATGCATATGGTCGAATCGAAACCTGAAGACTACGTTTTGACTTTCTATCAAATGCAGCCCTCGTTAATTCTTTTTTCAGCTTTTCATGACAGTCTGGGTTTTCAGGGTCAAAGGTTTCAAAAGAGGCATCATTCCAGTAGCTCTCAAAGGAAACCGAAAACTTTTTCACAATATCAAATGACTCTTTCTCAGTCACCTTCACATTCCACTCCAATCCCCCAGCCAAAGCTGGATTTGAAAGATTTGATGAGCCAATATATGCAGTTGAAAATCCAGTGTCTCTTTTAAACAAATAAGATTTTGCATGCATACGTGCATGATTCGTTTCATAATTAATCTTCACTTCCGTATTTGGAAGCTCTGCAAGAGCAACAATCGCTTTATAATCTGTAGCCTGTGTGTAAGTCGTTGCAATCACACGTAAACGAACACCCTCTCGTTTCGTGAATGCAGTCAATTCCACAAGAAGTGGACGTATTGCACTCCACTTAATAAATGAAACCAAAAGATCAATAGAATCAGAGGACAAGATTTCTTTCTTCAATTCCGAAAGCATACTTGGCTCATTTTTAGATCCTGTAAACAAGGCATTCTCTACAATTGACGTTTCCGGATGCACAGCTTTGATTGTATTAATGCTTCTTGCTGAATTCATTTTTTCATATAATGAGGTCAATACTTCTCCTTTTTCAAGAATGATATTATCCTCAAATTCAGGTTCATTCGTATGCTCTGCTATTTCCTGAACGATTTCATTACATAAACGAATTTGTGCCAGTAACGATTCATTTTCTTTAGATGACGGGAAACTGTCTCTTAAGTATTGCAAACATCGGTGTACAAGGGGTACAAACAAGATAAAATAGAAATGAGGGGCGATAGAGCGGAAATGTCAGATTTTCCACTCTATCTGAACACGGTCGCTGGTGGCCTTGATCGTAGAGATCAAACCAT
>ENA-OQBD01001281-OQBD01001281.1-human-gut-metagenome-genome-assembly--contig:-NODE-1281-length-11795-cov-2.883699_pt1 | contig 11795 bp, 12 predicted proteins | sample MGYA00242742_ERZ504543 | MGnify/ENA primary metagenome ERZ504543 (study PRJEB26092, sample SAMD00036239) | human gut metagenome | host: Homo sapiens | study: EMG produced TPA metagenomics assembly of... | reverse complement strand
ATCCTTCTCCAAAGTATGTTCACACCCCCACAGACTTACGAATGCGCACCGCTTCTACAGGACGAAGATCTATCCCGCGCGCCAAAAATCATAATAGATGTTCCCCCACCTTACCAAACTCGCGCAACAGCATCGCTTGCGAACAGGCACGCAGTTGCCCGCCGGTATGTATCCCCCAAAAACATGCATCTTTCCTTGCCGTCACCGGACCCACTCCCCCAGAAACTCTCTATCGGCAGATGTGCTATAAATCCAAAGCCTGGTCGGGATGAATGGTACACAAACCGTCGGGTTTACGGTAATCGGATGCTATCTTGGCAAGAAACTTATTGTAGGAAACTCCGGCAGAGGCCACCAGACTCAGCCGCTCGCGCACTTTCCGTTTTATTTCTCTGGCTATATCCACAGCCAGAAGAATACCCGGCTTATTTTCCGTCACATCCAGAAACGCCTCATCCAAAGAGATAGGTTCTATGACATCCGTATATTCATGAAATATCTCATGAATTTGACGGGACACCGATTTATAGACGTCCATACGCCCCGGAATAAAAATAAGCTGCGGACACAGCCGCTTTGCCTTCTGTGACGACATTGCCGAACGCACCCCGAACCGACGGGCTTCATAGCTGGCAGCAGCCACCACACCACGCTCTTCCGCATGCCCCACCGCTACGGGTTTGCCACGCAGTTCCGGATTGTCGCGCTGTTCTACGGAAGCATAGAAAGCGTCCATATCAATATGTATAATCTTACGTTCGGTCATTACCTTGCCAACTACCGATACAAAGATACACTAATTTTTGTTCATTCGCAGTATGCGCCGGTAGACATAAACAAAAGCGGGAATGAGGAATAAATCTGCAAAAATCCAGGCAGTCGGGTCACCGAAGCAAACAGCGATATAGCCGAACGCCGGAACTGCCAGCAAACTGATCAGGATACGGGCTATCATTTCGGAAACCCCCGAAAGCATAGCCAGATTGGTATAACCTACTCCCTGAATTGTATAACGCAAAATACAAAGCAAACCAAGTATCGGGAAGAAAGAGACAGATATATGCAGGAAAAGCTCCGCATCTTTCAGAATTTCCACTTCCGAAGCCTCTACAAACAATAGAGTAAACGTTTTGGCTCCAACCATCAGCACTGCAAAAGTGAACGCCCAATAGACTATCATCATCAGCGCGCTTGCCTTGACACCCTGCCATATACGTCCGGGCTTGCCTGCACCGTAGTTTTGTCCGCTATAAGTGGCCATCGCCATACCCAAGCTCTCGAAGGGACACATAAAGAACATCTTGATACGCATGGCAGCCGTAAAAGCCGCTACACATGCCGTACCCAACGCATTGTTGGCACTCTGCAGCATAATACTGCCGATAGCGGTAATGGAAAACTGCAATCCCATAGGCACTCCGATATACATCAGCGTCCGTGCCAACGCACTGTCGAATTTACGTTCGGCAGGAGTAGTTCTCAGAATTTCAAAACGTTTCATCATATAGATGTAGCAAAGCACTGCCGATACTCCTTGAGAAAAGACAGTAGCGATTGCCGCTCCCGCCACACCCCAGTCCAAAACAAGGATGCAAAACAAGTCAAGCAGAATATTCAGGACGGTGGAAAAGAGCAGAAACCAGAACGGCGTCTTGCTATCACCCAAAGCACGTATAATGCTGGACAACAAATTATAGAAGAAGGTACAGGGGACGCCTATAAAAGTTACAAGCAAATAATAATAAGCTCCGGTGAAGATATTGTCCGGCGTACGCATCATGCGCAAAATATCTGCACAACAGACACTTGTAACCACGGCAAGCACCACCGACATCACCGCAGCCAGTTGCAAGCTGACCGCCACATAACGGCGCATTGTAATATAATCCCTCGCTCCGAACTTCTGTGCCACCGGAATGCCGAATCCTCCGCAACATCCGTTGCAGAAACCGAGTATCAGGAATATGACTGATGTACTCGCGCCGACAGAAGCCAGTGCATTTATCCCCAAAAATTTACCGACAATTGCAGCATCCACCAACGAATAGGTCTGTTGCAGCAAATTACCCAACAATAAAGGCAAAGTGAAATTAAATATGAGCGGAAGAGCCCGTCCTTCCGTCATTTCTCTTGATGTTGCCATACAATCTAATCCCCGAAACTCGACGCAAAATTAGTAAAAGAAATGCTGAGGGAAATTGATACATATCAAAAGATACGAAAAATACGGAACGTGAATAAACAGTCGCTTACAACCCGGTCGTTTTCTTCAGTACGGAGCTGTGAGCCAGATAGTCGGGAGCCTCGGCATAGATATACATCACGCTTCCCCCTTTAATGGCGTCGATAATAGGGCGGCTGAGTTTTTGCGGAACAGCCGGACAACCGAAACTCCGTCCCAAACGCCCTCCCCTGCTTGCAACCGAAGGATCGGCATAAGCAGCTCCATGTACCACAATGGCACGCTCGCGGGCACGGTCGTTAATACCTTTTTCCAATCCGTTCAGGATGAGGGAATATCCGTTCCTGCCTTGATAGGTTGTTTCTGTCAGATAAAATCCCAGGGAACTTTTATAAGATCCGTATTCATTGGAAAATGAAGTGGCATACTTGTCGCCGCTGTTTTTTCCGTGCGAGACGACCGATGAGAAAAGCAGCCTGCGCTGCTTCATATCGAATACGAAAAGACGCTTCTCGGTAGAAGGACGTGAAAAATCAATCAGAGTCAATACATCCCGTTTACGGCCTGCTATTTTATGATAGCCCGTTACTGCCTGGCGGAAAGCTTTCCAACTCACTACCCCTTCCAATTGCATGGAACGATACAAATCGGCACATGCTGCCGATTCTGCCGCCAACGAAACATCCGGCTTATCCGTCATGCAGGTAGCAGGTCTGTTTCCCAAAAACAGGAAACAGGGAAAAAACATAAATAAAAAGGAGAGGCAAAATCTCAACATAACTATCCGACCTGAAAAATACCGGCGGCAAAGTTAGCACTTTCCACCCATACGACTATCATACAGATAGTTAAAAAAGAAAGTAATCATTCGATAACAACTACTAAAGAACGCTCCGTCGGCGCCCAGTCAAATACAAACTTAGCATGTGAAGTAGCATTTCGCACACACATGTGCGAACGCGGCGTAGTACCCAGCGACCAGCTATACTCAATCATGGCTGTGCGCGGAACATTCACCGGTACTCCATGAATATAGGCTCCGTTGGTAAAACGGCTGGCATAAGGCGCATATCCGCCCGTTGCCGCAGAGCCGTCTTTCAGAAAGACCATGCGCGATTTCTTCTGTTGCAGTAAATACATGCCCAGCGGCGTTTCCTGTGCATAAGGCGGTGCATGCCGTCCTGTCGTTGCGGGATTCATGCTGCGGATTTTCCATTCACCTTTATCCATGCGCTCCAACGTAGCGATATTCTGGTCAAGACGGTCTACGAAAATAACATGATTAAAGACAGTGCTGTCCGCCAGCAGCTTCAAATAACGGCGGGGAACCAGCCACTCATCTTCCAACGTAATAGGAAGAATACGGCTAAAACCGCCTTCCTCACCCAGCAGGTAAGCCAACGTCCCATCCCTGCCATAACGTTCGGGCACCAACGTATCTCCCGGCAAATACAAGGGAACGGACTGATAACGCTCCACCCCAAGCGTATCCGCCACACGGCGATAGGCATTACGCACGAACTTACGCACCAAAGGGGCTTCCCGATTCAGATTCTTATAATTCTGCAATACCACCCACTTCACACTGTCCCGCTGCATATTCTCTATATAAGCCAGACAATTGCGGATTACATCCCATTTGAAAGAACGCACGGTATCCTTGTACGGATAGGTATCTTCCAGCGTATATGTATCGTAAAGCAAATCTTTGGTAAGCGTCACATCGGCTGCCATCAGCAATTTCTCTCTGAAAGGCACTTCCACTACAGACACAACAGTATCGGCAGGTTCCGATACCTGCGCAACAGAAGACGGGGTATGACCTTGCTGCCCGTTACATCCCGCAAGCACCATGCACACAGCCGCGGCCGCAAAAAGGAAGAATCGTTTCATAAAGATACATTTAAGTTCGTAATCGGGTTCAAACATCTTCATGAATACCTGACACCACGAACAAAGATATAATTTTTTCTTACGTCTACAACGATTCTCCCCCGATAATTGTTGTACCCCACAATCGTTTTCCGGGCAGGGGAATGCCTAAGTGTACGGCTGAAGTAACCTTGAAGGTACAATCGGGATACCCTGAGGATACAACTGAGGTACTCTGAGAATATGACTTAGAGTACCTCAATATATGCCCGAGAAACCATAGTTTTCCCGAAGCGTTCATCAATACTTACATTCTTTGATTACTTCTATCAACTTGCTGAAATCCTCCGGATACACATCTCCGATATTGCCAATACGGAATGTATCCGCCTGCGAAATCTTGCCGGGATAAATCACGAATCCCCTTTCCTTGAGCTGTGCATAGAACGATTTAAAATCAAAATCCGCATTCGGATAAAGGAAAGAAGTTATGACGGGAGACTGTATAGCGTCAGGCAACAGAGTCTTGAAGCCGAGTGAGCGCATACCATCTACCAATACCTCATGATTTTTACAGTATCTTTGATGACGTGCCTCTACCCCTCCTTCTTCAGCCAATTCATCCATAGCCTGTTTAAAGGCTCTCACCACATGGGTAGGCGATGTGAAACGCCACTTTCCATGTCCTTTTTCCATCGTTTCCCACTGATCGTAAATATCGAGCGAAAGAGATTTGGAAACACCCTTGCAGCGCATCAGTTCCGACTTGCGGGCGATGATAAAACCGAATCCCGGTACACCCTGAATACATTTATTGGCGCTGCTGATAAGAAAATCAATACCCAGTTCCTCTACATCCAAAGGCACTCCGCCAAAGCTGCTCATAGCATCTACAATCAGCTTCTTTCCGTGCATCTTTACGATGTGGGCTATCTCCTTCAACGGGTTCAGCACGCCGGTAGTGGTTTCGCAATGTACCACCGATACATGTGTAATCTCCGCATTATGTGCCAGATAATCGTCTACATAGCTGACGGACACCTGCTCCGTTTCGTCAAAGGCCAGCATATCATAGTTGATACCGTGATACTCAGCGATATTTCCCATACGGTCACCATAAGCTCCATTGCTCAAAATCAGCAGTTTATCACCCGGCTTAACGGTACTTCCTATAACGGCTTCCACACAATAGGTTCCACTGCCTTGCAGAAGAACAGAAGTATATTCATCGGTTTGCTTTGTAGCGAGTGCAACGAGGGGATTTTGCGTATTTCCTCTACGATATGCACATTATAATCCGCATCCCATGTACACCAATCGGTGAGCATGGCTTTCTTTTTTACGGTTTTCGGAAGTTAGTAAGAGGTCCGGGAGTCAATAAAATGTAGGTTTCATATTCTTGATAGTTTAAAGTTATTAATATTTATCTATTACGGCAGGAAGTTCTTCAATGGAGTCTACTGTGTAATGGGCTTCCGGCAGCCAGCATACGGTTGCGGACATCCTGTTTGCGGAGCTCCAGTTCGGTAGCAGGCAAAGCATTCACTTCATCCTGGGTAAGACCCAGTTCGTTACTGCCAAGCACTACGCCCACCGTCCACACTTTGGCATTCACTCCTTCTTTGATGTCGGCAATCGTGTCGCCTACCTTCACAACACAATCCACCGAGGGAACGGCAAGTTCCGTCATATTCTTATAAATCATATAAGGAGCAGGCCGTCCTGCGGGAAGTCCGTCGGGCGTGACACAATTATCAACCACATATCCGCGGGCTGCGGCAGCCGGCAACACTACATCCATCATCGCACGGGTATAGCCGGTAGTGGAGCCTATCTTAATTCCTTGCGCACGCAATCCCGATATCGTTTCAACCACACCGGGAATAGGTGTTGCATAATCTTCCAGAGAGGCAAACAACACACGCTGAAAGTCTGCATAGCGCGCCAATATATCTTCCTCGGCATACGAGCGTCCGTATTTCTCCTGAAACTCGTTTCTTACGCGGTCTATATTGAACAAGGCGCGTATTTCCTCTACTTTGGTCAGTCCCATGTGAGCACGCGTTTCAGCAGCCGTTACCGGAGTGCCTATCACATTAAAACTCTCAATGAAAGCGGCAACCGGAGCGAAACAGCCGTAATCGACTGCCGTACCTGCCCAATCCATAATAATACATTCAATTTTCTTCATAATTTATATCTTTGAGTTATTTCCCTATCCGTTTATTTTGCCATATCCGGAAGAAGTTCCAATGCAACACGCTTACCGGATAAACCACCCGCCGGGTGGGGAGTATCGAGTTCTTCACCGGAAACTTCCGCATATTTCTCACGACGATAACGCTGTATCAGATAAACTGCCGAACCTATAAAAGCTACACTGCATGCTATACCCACATAACCGGACATCAGATTGTAAAAGTCCAGCCAGTTGACAGCAGGATTAAAGAACTCCTTGAATATCAGCACCACCACTGTACCCGTATAACCGATGAAATCCAGTGTAATAATGAAAAAGCCCACATTCCCTTTTATCTTGAAACAAGCGATGAAACGCTCGAAAAAGAGTGTCTGGAAACTAAGGTAGACCGTGTAGAGCGACAAGCTTTGAAGGAACAGCCATGTCATGGGCTGCAATTGCAAGGCAGAATAATTGAAAGCCAGAAAACTCAACGTAGCCGTACCGCAAGTGACCAGCCCCAACAGCATACACAACACCTTTATGTTGCTCCGTACTGCGGACATCAGCCCGAACATACACAGAATTATCAATGTAACCGTTGCATCCACCTTGGCAAACGCCCATGACGAGAGTCCCGCCGCATCGACATCGAGTATCTTCACCAGAAAATCTTCCTTGATATCCTGCAATACCGTAACGAACAGATTGGCAAAGAACAACATTACCAGCACAGGCATAAAGTTCTTGAACAGACTTAAACGTGCCTTACTATCCAGGGCAACCCTTTCCGTGCGCAGTTCTTTATCTGCTTGCGTGGGTTGCGGCATCCGTGTCATCAGCCATCCCAGAAACGACAACAGCGGAAAAGCAAATGCACCGATGAAAGCGGGCATCCAGAATTCACTGATATGCAAATTATCCATCACAAAAAGTCCAATCGACTTTGCGGTCCCCGAACTGATAGCGATGCTCAACCCCATAAGACTTGCCAGTAAATCCGTGACACGACGCCCTTCCAGAAAACTGAAAATCACTCCCCACATACACCCTAAGGAAAGCCCGTTGAAAAACAGGGCAAATACATTGAACGGTTGCGGAAGCGCTCCGAAAAGTACAAGGGAAAGTTCGGCAACCGCCACTGACAGGATAATGAACTTCAAGCGGTTTTCCTTCTTCAACTCGGAAATGACCTTGATACCTATCAGCTTGGAAATAAAATAGCCGGATATCTGTACAATGCTGGTTGCAGTCTTATAGTCCATACCGAAAAAATCGAGTCCGTCAAACGTAGCCGCTGTAAATGGTTTACGCAATGCATACACCAAAGAATAAGAGAGCAAAGCAGCTCCACCCGCCCAAAGAATGAATAAGGCATCAGATAAATTCTTATTGGAAACTGTGAGTTCTTTTTACCGATTATCGCATTCATGACATCTATCTTGTTTTTGATTCCGGCAGCAAAAGTAAGGCGGTATTTTAACAGCAAAAATGAATTCCCATTATTAATAATATTCATGAAATCAACATTTTATAATGTAACATTAATGCAATATTAATGTAATGAAAGCATAACATCCCACGGCTTTCTTTGCAGACATTTTGAATAAAGAGCCATTATACCACAACGACATGAACGAACTGCCTGAAATATACAGACGCATTGAATACCTGCGCAACAAAGGTGTAAAAATGAAAGAGATAGCCGACCATACCAATATGGCGGCAAGTGTACTGTCCTCGCTCTACTCAAGCGTATTGCCTACCTATATCGGGTGCATTAAAAAAGGGAATAATGAAGAAGAAGCATTGGACTACGCCCTGTCGCAAGTGAACAATGTATCGAAAAACGCCTTCTCGGCAATCTGAAAGAGTTAAAAGAACAGTTGTATGCACTGGAGCCTGCGGTTGCCACCGGACAGAAAGAAAATCCGTTTCTGGACATGCTGTCGGAAGAGATGCTCCGTTCCGTACAAGACGCATATAACTACAGCGGCATATACATCAGTTACAGCCTTTCCTCTTCGACCAATGCCCTGAAAGTAGAGCCTTATCTTATTACAACATCCGAAAACAACGGCTATGTGAAAGTCGTACACATGAGCGCCTACAATACCACCCATTTCGGAACAGGTATTTTCAGCAACCACCAGAACTCCTACATCATATTCAATGAACGGGAGTCACCGCAAATGGCACTGTTCACAATCTACCTGCAACTGCCTATGTACGATTTTCCGCATATGCTCAAAGGGCTTTACCTCTGCCTCGACTACAACCGCAACCCGATAGCCCGAAGAATACTGTTTATCAAACACTCCGACAGCACCGGCATGGACGACTTCCTGGAACTGAAAGGCACTATCATCCCCAAAGAAGAGCTGACGGAAGAACAGATACCTTATTATAACTATACCTGCCAGCCGGGCGATTATATCAAAACCTGCTCCGTTCCTTCTCCTTTGTTCAACGAAAAAGATTTGGAAAGAGAAAAAAACGATGCTGGAAATCTGAGCATTGCCCGCAACAGAGCGAACTTTGCAACCTGGTTGCATTCCCTATTATCTACCTTTGTATCAAAAACAAGAGATAATATGGGAAATAATAATTGTACATGATTGTTGTGCACACGGTAACGCACAGCCAGACAAACAACCGGAACACACCGGTTTCTTAAAGGAATACGGGAGAATCCTGCTTTCGGCCTCCCTGCTTTTCAGCGGAATCATCATGAAAGCTACAGGTATGGGATTCTTCGCAGATGACACTGTTATGTTTGCCTGGTACCTGGCGGCATACCTGCCTGTAGGTCTGCCCGTACTGAAAGAGGCATGGGAAAGCATCCTGCAAAAGGACATTTTCAGTGAATTCACACTGATGTCCATCGCTACATTAGGAGCTTTCTATATCAAGGAGTATCCGGAAGGCGTAGCCGTAATGCTGTTCTACTCACTGGGAGAGCTATTTCAGGAAAGGGCGGTGAGCAAGGCAAAGCGGAATATCAGCGCACTGATTGACGTACGTCCGGAAACGGCAACGGTCATCAAAGGCAATGAGGCCGTTGTCACATCTCCCCGCCACGTACAGACGGGCGACATCATCGAAGTAAAAACCGGAGAACGTGTTCCGCTGGATGGAAAAATGCTGGATGAAGCTGCCGCCTTCAACACTTCCGCACTCACAGGCGAAAGCATACCGCGCACCATCCGTAAAGGCGGGGAAGTCCTTGCCGGAATGATTTCCACGGATAAGGTTATCAGGGTGGAAGTAACACGGCCTTTTGAGAAGAGCGCGCTCTCACGTATACTGGAACTGGTACAGAATGCGTCTGAACGTAAAGCACCGGCCGAATTGTTCATACGCAAATTCGCCCGCATCTATACGCCGATTGTAACCGGGCTGGCGGCATTGATCGTGCTGCTCCCTTTCCTCTATTCATTGGCAAACGCGCAGTTTTCGTTTATCTTTAACGACTGGATGTATCGGGCACTTGTATTTCTGGTTATCTCATGCCCCTGCGCCCTGGTAGTAAGCATTCCTTTGGGATATTTCGGCGGCATCGGTGCCGCATCCCGTCTGGGAATACTGTTTAAAGGCGGCAATTACTTAGATGCCATTGCCAGAATCAATACGGTGGTCTTCGACAAGACGGGCACGCTGACCAAAGGAACGTTTGAAGTACAGTCTTGCCATACCCCGCAAGGCATATCGAAGAGAAGCTGCTTCAAGTCACAGCTTCTGCGGAACAAAACAGTACACACCCCATAGCCAAAGCTATCACCGGGTATGCAAAGCAAAGGCATATACTCTTGTCTCCGGCAACAGAAGTTACAGAAATTGCAGGTCGCGGACTCGAAGCAAGGATAGACGGACAGCGTGTCTTGGCAGGAAACACCCGCTTATTGTCCGAATATAAGGTGGAATACCCGCAGGAATTATCCGAAACCGCCGATACGGTGGTAGTCTGCGCCATAGATTCAGCCTACTCAGGTTATCTGCTGCTATCCGATACACTGAAAGACGATGCCTGTACAGCCATAGAAGAGCTGAAAGCTTTAAATATCAATAATATTCAGATATTATCGGGAGACAAGCAGGCAATTGTCACTAACTTTGCAGAGAAGTTAGGGGTGGCGCGAGCGTATGGCGACCTGCTGCCCGACGGTAAAGTAGAGCACATAGAGGAACTGAAACGAAACACTGCCAACCGGATAGCCTTTGTGGGCGACGGCATCAACGATGCTCCCGTCCTTGCCCTCAGCCATGTAGGTATCGCAATGGGCGGACTGGGCAGCGACGCAGCCATCGAGACTGCCGATGTCGTAATACAAACCGACCAGCCCTCAAAAGTAGCTACAGCCATTTGTGCCGGCAAGCAGACACGCCGGATTGTATGGCAGAACATTTCGCTGGCTTTCGGAGTTAAACTATTGGTACTGGCTTTAGGTGCCGGCGGACTGGCTACCCTGTGGGAAGCTGTCTTTGCAGATGTCGGCGTGGCTCTTATCGCCATAGTAAATGCCATCCGCGTACAGAAACTGATAAAATAGAAAGGGAAAAGCATATGAAAGAAAAGGATTATTTAGCCTTGTTGGCAAAGAGAGAGATACAGCCTACCGCCATACGCATATTAGTATTGCAGGCCATGCTCAAGGCAGGACGCTCCGTCTCTTTACTCGATTTGGAAAATATGCTGGATACGGTTGACAAATCCTCTATCTTCCGCACCATCACCCTTTTCCTTTCTCACCACCTGATACACAGCATCGATGACGGGACAGGTTCTTTTAAATATGCGGTATGCAGTGCAAGCTGCTCTTGCGAAGTCAACGACCTGCACACTCATTTTCATTGCGAGAGTTGCAACAAGACATTCTGCTTCCAGAATATCCCTACACCGGTAGTACAAGTACCGGAAGGGTTTACGCTGAACAGTATCAATTATGTACTGAAAGGGCTTTGTCCGGAATGTGCGGCAAAAGACAAGCAGAAACAAAATTTCAAGACGCAGTGAAGAAAACAGTATACCTGTCGCTTATGAAGATTATATTATCTCCCTGCATTCTTTTGTAATCTAAAGTATTTTGCCTATCTTTGTAAGAATCAATATATTAAATAATGACAAATAGCAACGAAAATCAGATAATCCGTTTTGACTGGGCGATGAAACGCCTGCTCAGGAACAAGGCTAATTTCAGTGTACTGGAAGGTCTGCTCACTACGTTATTGGGTGAAAAAGATCATTATCCGGCGGCTTCTTGAGAGCGAAAGCAATCAGGAGGACGAGTATGACAAGTATAACCGCGTCGACATGCTTGCCGAGAATTCCAAAGGTGAGCTGGTATTGATAGAGGTACAGAACAATAATGAATACGCCTACTTCCAGCGTATGCTGTTCGGCACTTCCAAATTGGTGACCGAGTATATCAATAGAGGGGAAAGCTATGACAAGGTCCGCAAGGTCTATAGCGTTAATATCGTCTATTTCTCTCTGGGACATGGAACCGATTTCGTTTATCATGGAAAGACGGAGTTCAGAGGTATCCACACCAATGACCTTCT
>ENA-OQBD01001280-OQBD01001280.1-human-gut-metagenome-genome-assembly--contig:-NODE-1280-length-11798-cov-2.522749_pt1 | contig 11798 bp, 12 predicted proteins | sample MGYA00242742_ERZ504543 | MGnify/ENA primary metagenome ERZ504543 (study PRJEB26092, sample SAMD00036239) | human gut metagenome | host: Homo sapiens | study: EMG produced TPA metagenomics assembly of... | reverse complement strand
GACCTTTGTAAGGCTGCAAAAAAGTTGAAGATAAAAACGCAAGATTTAAACGAACGTTTTTTACTGTCGTTTTAATAGACGTTAACAGCAACTGCATTCCTATCACACAACAGAGGCAAGGCTATCAATAAGGACCAGCGATGATATATTTACCACTCAAATTGACAGGAATAAACCCATTAACATTATTTAATCATCATCCGAAACATGCATCAACAGAGGAATATAGAGGTATAATGATAGTTTTACCCACTTTTTTGATAAAAATACCCATCACAAAAGATACAACCTATGATTTTTATACATACATTTGCGATGTAGTGATAAGGAAAGACCGTTGAGGGGCGGTCAAAAAAACCAAGTCACTTAGATTAAGGGTAAAGCATATAAAAAGTAGGGTCATGAAAAGGGGTAATTTTTTCGCAAATTGCGTATTTGCGGTTTCTGTTATTTTAACAGTTTTGTCATTCTCCGCTTGCACGGATGATTCAAATGACGTAGTAGCAACAACAAGTGAGGTTATTGAACAAGCCGAAGTACCATTCTCCGTGGTATTAAAAGCAATGAATTCAGATGGTAACGACATTACGACCAAGGGAGAGGTGAATGGAGCTACATTATTTGTCTTCGATCAAAACAAACGATTTCTTCGAGCAGATTAATGTAAACAAATCTACAATTTTATCTCGCCGGGCTATAGACATTAACTGTCCGAACAGTAATGACATAAACCGTGATCGCATGGAGTGGAATCAATTCTGGAAACGAAGAGATTTCAAACATGAGCAAAGCCAATATTATATCCGATTTGCAAGTCAGCCTAAAAGAGAATAACGGCATAGCTAATATTCCGAGCGATTTGTTCTATGGACAAGTTACGCTTCATAAGAAACTCATTCAACAAAATCCACCGTATCAAACGAATTACAAATCATTCGCAAAACTTCAATTTTCCAGCTTTCAACAAAAGGACTGATCAAGTATCTAGGGAGTAATGCCGGAAATTTTGAATATCGAATTAAAATACAAAAAGCTCATTGGACTACAATGGCACCCAACAGGAGAAGAGGTTGAATTCGCTTTCCCCGCTTCATTTTGACGAAAAAGGTAATTTGACAACAGAAACCCAAGCCATTTTTCCGGCTCAAAATATAACGGTAGAGCTTTACAAGGACGGCAATCTTATTTTTTCTAGCGAAAAAGACAAAAATGGAGAATTATTCGCTGCAACCCCCGGAAAACGCACCGAGATCACTTTCAAGTACTCCGGAGAAGTTTCGGCTAATATTACAATTGCTGACTGGGCAACCGTTATCCAACATATAACAATGAATTAAGATACCCTCAATTTTTATATGCTTTGGCGCACGTCACGAGATTAGAGAATTTCGGGCGTGCGCTGTTTTTCTCTCAAAAACCGCATTCTCCGTGATAGGAATACCCATGATATTGACACGAACACCGTCTTAACTTTATTTAAACACTAACGAAAACCCGCTTCATCACAAGGTTCACTCCACCTGTTGATAGTTTTACGCACTAAGCTGATATAAATACCGATCAAATAAAGATACAACCTATGAATATTATGAATATATTCGCAACAGACATTAGGGTAAGCATATAAAAATCACAGCAGGGTCACTACATAAACAAGGGTAACTAGATTTAAATTTTATATGCTAAACGCACGCTTCAGATGATTTCCGAGGCGTGCGTTATCTATATGATAGAAATACATTCTCCTATTGAGACAAATACCATCACTCAAAACATTTAGACATACATATCTTTGTATTTATAAATCAAGCAAAGCAATTTGCGAAATTTTACCCTATGACCCTGCTTACATATATAATTACCCTTAAATTATGATGTAGGCAAACCTAATTAACATAACCGCCGAGGTACATAATTATTTGCCTGAACAATCAAGATCGTTTACGAGAAAGATTGTTCAGGTTTTTTTATCCTCCCAAAAGACCATCTGATAGCAAAAGAAAAAAGGACATAAAAAAAGGAGATCGAAAAATCGACCTCCTTTTCTAGGTAGCGAGACCCGGGATTGAACCGGGGACCTCATGATTATGAATCATGCGCTCTAACCAGCTGAGCTATCTCGCCATCATTTTATTGTCACTGTTTCTCTTATTGACGGTGCAAAAGTAGGGGTTATTTTTGAATTACACAACATTTTCAATAAAAAAAATTCGCTTAATTTTTTAAGGTCTCCACCTAAACAGTTAGTTATTAGATACATTTTTTCATCATTAAAATTAGTCGTTTTCAAATCTTTTACGTATCTTGCGGCAAATATAAGGATAAGAACAATGAAGAAAGAGAAGTTTCATATCGAATACATTTTCGATAAAGTTTCACGACGAAGCCTGTGGAATCACCTAACCACCGCTTTGGGACTTTCCGCTTGGTTCGCCGACGAGGTCATTATAAATGATAATCTCTATACCTTTAAATGGAGTAAAGAGGCCCAAGAGGCAACAGTGATCGACTCCAAGCCGGAGAACTTTATCCGTTACCGCTGGGTAGACGAGGAAGATGAGAACGCTTATTTCGAATTTATAATCCACACGATCGAATTAACAGGTTCTACGGCACTTGAGATTACGGATTTCTCCGAACCCGGGGAGAAAAAAGATTCCATTAATTTATGGGACTCGCAAGTGGAAGATTTGAAGCGAACGCTTGGTATTTAGAGTAGTTTTACAGAAATCTGTGGGGTGTTATCGTTTTTTACACTACTTTTGCCACTTCAACCAGATTAGGCAATGTTGAGAATAAAACGATTATATACATTTATGCTGCAGACATTCCTGCCGTTGTTTCTTATGACATTCGGTATTTGTCTGTTTATTGTATTGATGCAATTTCTTTGGCGATACATCGACGATATGGTGGGAAAAGGCCTTGGTATCCCTGTATTAGCGGAGATGTTTATGTATGCGGCCTTGTTTCTTGTCCCGATGGCACTTCCCTTGGCTATTCTATTAGCCTCATTAATGACTTTTGGAAATTTAGGGGAACGTCTGGAATTACTGGCCATGAAGTCTGCCGGGGTATCATTGATACATATCATGCGTCCTTTGATCGTAACGCTCCTATTCGTGAGCGTGGGCGCCTTTTTCTTCCAAAACAACGTAATGCCCGTTGTCCAAGTCAAGCTATATACATTATTATATTCCATGCGCCAGAAATCACCGGAATTGGATATTCCGGAAGGTTCATTCTACAAAGATATTCCCGGATTCAACGTATATGTGAAGAAAAAGGACCCGAAGGACGGTTTATTAAAAGACGTGATGATCTATGATTATTCGGAAGGATTCAATAACGCCCGTGTAATCGTAGCGGACTCCGGACGGCTAAAGACATCCGCCGATAAATTATTCCTTGTCCTATCTTTATTTAACGGAGAATCTTTCGAGAACGTAGGTAAAAGCCAAGCCAACACGACGCAAGCGAGAACCGCCGTCCCCTATCGACGAGAATCATTCAGCAGCAAAGATATCTTGATTGAATTCGACGCGAATTTCAACCGTACCGACGAATCTTTCATGCAGAACCAATATATGGGAAAAAACTTGAAGGATTTACAAACCTCTATCGATTCGATGGGCGTACGCTTGGATAGCATCAAGGACGTGAACGCAAAAAGCATTTACGATGCCTCATACGTAAAAACACTAAAGTCCTTACGGGCTAAAAAAAGAGAGTGAAGCCGAGGGGGCAACCAGACGAGCAGCAGGAAAAAATTGCCGGTAATCACTCCTACCATCCAGTTGGATTTCGACAGTCTTTACCTAGCGCAAGCAGCGAGTAGCCAAGCCGCCTTATTAGGTCGGGCCAAATCCTCGATCGAGAATATCAAGACCGACTATTATTTCCGCGCGGCCACGGTTGGCGACGAGGCCTATAAGGTACGCCGCCACTTGACGGAATGGCATAAGAAATTCACGGTATCGTTCGCTTGCATCATGTTCTTCTTTATCGGAGCGCCCTTAGGAGCCATCATCCGTAAAGGAGGGTTGGGCGTGCCGGTCGTTATCTCGGTAATCTTGTTTATCTTCTATTATATTATAGATAATATGGGCTTCAAGATGGCACGCGACGGCGTTTGGGACGCATGGGAAGGTATGTGGCTTAGCTCCGTGGTCCTAACACCTATGGGTATATTCCTAACCTATAAAGCGGTAAAAGATTCTGTTATCTTGAATGCCGACACTTACGTGAATGCCTTGAAGAACTTAATAGGTAAGCGTGAAGGGCGAAAAGTGGAACGGAAAGAGGTGATCATATACACCCCCGATTATGAGGCCACCCTCCCCCAACTGGAGAAATTGGTGGAAGAAAGTACGACTTATCTGACAAACCATAAACGTTGGATCAATTATCTGACATTTTGGAAACAAGGAGGAAAAGATAACACAGCGGAACTGTTAGCTCAAGACACGGAAAATATCGTGGAGGAATTAAGTAATTCCGACCAGAATTTGCTCTTGAATAAATTGATGGACTACCCGGTCATCGGAGGTTACAATAATAAGCTAAGCAAGCATATAAACGGGAAACTTGCTTTGGCTATCGGTATTTTCTTCCCACTGGGATTGCCGATCTACCTATTGGCTACGTACCAACGTAAATTGCTACGGCATGATATCGTTATGGTACAAAAGACCAGTAAGGAGCTGATCAATATGATATATTCATTACATTTGCTAAAAAAATAACTCGGATATAAATAATCAATAAATATGAGCGAGATTCAATTAAACACCATCGAAGAAGCTATCGAGGATTTCCGTGAAGGAAAGTTCTTAATCGTTGTAGACGACGAGGACCGGGAGAATGAAAGGAGACTTTATCATCGCGGCCGAGAAAGTAACCCCGGAAAAAATCAACTTCATGTTGAAAAAACGGACGAGGTGTATTATGCGCCCCGATCACGGAAGAACGTTGCCAAGAGTTGGAGCTGGATATGCAAGTTGCCAATAACACCTCTTTACTAGGAACTCCTTTCACGATAACAGTAGATAAATTAGGAGGGAAATGTACGACCGGCGTTTCCATGTACGACCGTGCGGAAACGATCTTGGCGCTGGCTGATCCAAAGACCAAGCCATCCGATCTGGGACGTCCCGGACATATCAATCCGCTCCGTGCCCGCTCCCGTGGCGTACTTCGCCGTGCGGGTCATACAGAGGCTGCCGTGGATTTGGCCCGGTTAGCCGGTTTATATCCCGCCGGAGCCTTGATCGAGATCATCAACGAGGATGGAACCATGGCACGTCTGCCGCAATTAATTGAGGTAGCCAAGAAATTCGATATCAAGATTATTTGCATCAAGGACCTGATCGCTTATCGCCTCCGGACCGAATCGATCGTAGAGAACGGCGTAGAGGTAGATCTCCTACCGAGTACGGACATTTCCGTCTCATTCCTTTCCGCCAGAAAAGCAATGGATTAGAACATATCGCTTTGATAAAGGGTAAATTCGAAAAAGACGAGCCTATCTTAGTACGCGTGCACTCATCTTGCGCTACAGGTGATATCTTCGGTTCCATGCGTTGCGAGTGCGGAGAGCAACTGCACGAGGCTATGCGCCGCATCGACCAAGAAGGTAAAGGGGTTATCGTTTACCTGAACCAAGAAGGACGAGGCATCGGATTGATGGAGAAGATGAAAGCATACAAGCTCCAAGAGGATGGTTTGGATACGGTGGACGCGAACTTGCATTTAGGCCATCAAGCGGATGAGCGAGATTATGGTGTCGGAGCACAGATCTTACGTCATATCGGCGTAACGAAAATGCGCCTGATGAGCAATAATCCGGTAAAACGCGTAGGTCTGGAAGCATACGGACTTGAGGTAGTAGAGAACGTTCCTATCGAGGTGAAACCAAATCCATACAACGAATTCTACATGAAAACGAAGAAAGAACGTATGGGGCATGTGCTGCATAACATTAAATAGTTATCAGAACGTTGCAAGAATTCCGATTATTGATTACTTTTGTCGCATAATAATAAAACAACCTATACAAAAAGCAATGTCATGACACAAGTCTCAGATCGTTTAGCGAGTTTATCGCCTTCAGCAACATTGGCGATGTCACAAAAGAGCGGTGAGTTGAAAGCTCAAGGTATCGATGTTATCAACTTAAGTGTGGGAGAACCCGATTTCAATACTCCCGACTTCATTAAAGAAGCCGCGAAGAAGGCGATTGACGATAATTTCTCACGTTATTCTCCCGTAGCGGGTTATCCGGCATTACGTAATGCTATCGTTGCCAAATTGAAGAACGAGAATGGACTGGAATATACAGCAGGCCAGATCTCTTGTGCAAACGGTGCCAAACAATCCGTTTGTAACACGGTCATGGTATTGGTAAATCCGGGGGACGAGGTTATCATCCCTGCCCCTTTCTGGGTAAGCTATCCGGAGATGGTGAAGTTAGCGGAAGGAACTCCCGTTATCGTTCCGGCTGGTATCGAGCAAGATTTCAAGATCACTCCAGCTCAGCTGGAAGCCGCTATTACGCCTAAGACAAAAGCGTTAATCCTTTGCTCCCCCTCCAACCCGACGGGTTCTGTTTACAGCGCCGAGGAATTGGCAGGTTTAGCGGAAGTATTGAAAAAACATCCGGATATCATCGTTATAGCGGATGAGATCTACGAACATATTAACTATATTGGTAAACACAACAGCATCGCTTCTATCGAAGGAATGAAAGACCGTACGGTTATCGTAAACGGCGTTTCCAAAGCGTATGCGATGACTGGCTGGCGTATCGGTTTCATCGCCGGACCGGAATGGATCGTGAAAGCGGTTAATAAATTACAAGGACAATATACCTCTGGCCCTTGCTCCGTATCTCAAAAAGCGGCGGAAGCGGCTTATACAGGCTCACAAGAACCCGTTGAGGAAATGCGTAAGGCCTTCGAACGTCGTCGTGACTTAATCGTTAATTTAGCGAAAGAAGTTCCGGGCTTCGAGGTGAATAAGCCGGAAGGCGCCTTCTACTTATTCCCCAAATGTAGTTATTATTACGGCAAGACAGATGGAACCCGTGTAATCAACAACGCTGATGACTTAGCTATGTATCTCTTAGAAGTAGCGCACGTAGCTTGCGTAGGTGGTACCTCTTTCGGGGCACCCGAGTGTATCCGCATGAGTTACGCTACCAGCGATGAGAATATCGCAGAGGCGATCAAACGTATTAAGGATGCGTTGGCCGCATTGAAATAAGAAAAAATTAAACAGATATACTTACTTGGCAAAGTAAGATATACTGCATTGGACAAGTAAGTATATCTTCTATGGGCAAGTAAGCTATACTTCATAAAAAAGGCGATACATTGGGTTGTATCGCCTTTTTCTTTATATCAAATATGTTACCGCAATTACTCAGCACGCAAAGTGAAACGTTTGAACGCCAAGATTTGTAACTCAGGATCGATCTCCTTCATTGTCTCTCTTACAGTCTTCTTGCCATCCATAATGTCTTCTTGGTTCAACAAGCAAACCTCTTTCAAGAACTTGCCCAGACGACCCTTAGCGATATTCTCGATCATCTGTTGAGGCAAGTTAGCAGCCTTCTCAGCAGAAACAGTAGCGATGATTTCTTTAGCCTTAGCTACATCCTCTGCCGTAATCCAGCCCTTATCCATGTTACTTTCCATGTGAGCCTCGCTGTCTACATGTGAAGGATTGATACCAGCCTTCTTCAATGCAGCCTCTACAGCCTTCTGTACCTGCTCAGCCTTCGTCTTCTCGATAGCAACCTGGATCTCTTTCTCTTTTACAGACTCAGGAACACCAGCCTCATCGATAGCGATCGGGTTCATAGCGGCGATCTGCATAACAATATTGTGAGCGGCTTCCTCAGACTCCTTGTTGAAAGCGGCGATCGTACAAAGTTGGTTCTTACCCATATGGTTGTATACAGTAGTGTAAGCACCTTCAACTACGCAGTAGCCATCCAACTCCATTTTCTCGCCAGTGATACCACTACGATCCGTAACAGCTTCTTGGATAGTACCCTTGCCCATAGGCAAAGCTTTCACCTCGTCCAAAGTACGGCATTTGTTAGCCACGGCAGCGTCCAAGATAGCTTGAGTCAAAGCCACGAAGTCCTCATTCTTAGCCACGAAGTCCGTTTCGCACTTCAAAGCGATGATAGCGGCGAACTCGCCATCCTTCTTAGCCAACACACAACCCTCGGCAGCCTCACGATCAGAACGTTTAGCGGCGATAGCCTGTCCTTTTTTACGGATAATTTCCATTGCTTTCTCGATGTCACCGTCAGACTCTGTCAAAGCCTTCTTACAGTCCATCATACCAGCTCCACTCATTTTGCGCAGCTTGGTAATATCAGCCATTGTTACAGCCATAATCTTATTTCCTTTATCTTTAAAATGTTTATACTTTCAAAAATTGACAATGGACAGTTGCCAATTGACAAATCCTGTCAAAAGCCAACTGCCCATTGTATTTGTATTCTAATTGTCAATTGTCAACGTCAATTGTCAATCGAATTATTCTTCGTCTTTTGCGAACTTACCGGCAACGTTAGCGTTCAACGCATCGTCGTCTTCTTTCTTCGTACGTTCTTTCTTAACAGCAGCTTTTTGCCTTACGCTCTCTTTTCGGAGCTTCCTCAGCAGCCTCTGCGTCAATTTTCTCAGCCTTACGCTCTTGCAAGCCTTCGTTCATAGCCTCGCAGATAGCGCCCAAGATAACCTCTACAGACTTTGTAGCGTCATCGTTAGCCGGGATAACGTAGTCGATATTGTTCGGATTAGAGTTCGTATCAACCATACCGAATACAGGGATACCCAAACGGTTAGCCTCGCGAACAGCGATATGCTCTTTCATCACGTCTACAACGAACAACGCTGACGGAAGACGAGTAAGGTCTACGATAGAACCTAAAGTCTTCTCCAACTTAGCGCGTTGGCGAGTGATTTGAAGTTTTTCTCTCTTAGAAAGATTATCAAATGTACCATCTTTTGTCATCTTATCGATAGTAGCCATCTTCTTGATAGCTTTACGGATCGTCGGGAAGTTGGTCAACATACCACCCGGCCAGCGCTCGATAACGTAAGGCATACCTACGGAAGCAGCCTTATCAGCGACAACTTGTTTAGCTTGTTTTTTGGTAGCCACGAAAAGAACTTTCTTGCCTTGTTTAGCCAAGTTCTTCATAACTTCAGCGGCTTCGTCTACTTTAGCAACTGTTTTATAAAGGTCAATGATATGAATACCATTGCGCTCCATGAAGATATAAGGAGCCATAGCGGGATTCCACTTTCTTTTTAAGTGTCCGAAGTGTACACCAGCCTCTAATAATTGATCAAAATTTACTCTTGACATTGTTTTTTTCTTAAATCGTTTACTTTCTTTGTTTAATTTCAACCATCAGGTAGTCTTTCCGCATGTCCACATGTAAAAAGAATCCCGATAATTTAGATACTAAACGCTTCGCTTTACTTGTAAGGGACTCACAAATAACATTAACGTTTACTGAACTGGAATCTCTTACGAGCTTTCGGACGACCCGGTTTCTTACGCTCAACAGCACGAGGATCGCGAGTTACGAATCCTTCCGCTCTCAAGACAGCCTTATCTTCCGGATTAATCTTTATCAACGCACGAGAGATAGCCAAACGGGCAGCCTCAGACTGACCTTTGAAACCACCACCGTCAAGGTTGATCTTAATATCATATTGCTCAGCGACGTTCAACTTTGCTAACGGCTGCTTTACGATAAACTGAAGGATTGAAGAAGGAAAGTATTTTTCCAGCTCACGTTTGTTGATCGTGATCTTTCCCGTACCTTCGCTAACGAATACGCGAGCGACTGCCGCTTTACGTCTTCCTATTGCATTTACTACTTCCATCGTGATTATTTATATGAGTTTATATCGATTAACTTAGGTTGTTGAGCCTCGTGCTTGTGCTCAGTTCCCTCATAAACGTACATGTTGTTCAACAACTTTGCACCCAGACGGTTCTTAGGCAACATACCTTTTACTACTTTACGGAACAGACGGTCACCACCTTTCTTCAAAAGATCAGCCGGAGTATACTCGATCTGTCCACCGGGATATCCGGTATATCTCAAATAAATACGATCGTTCCACTTGTTACCAGTCAGAACGACTTTGTCTGCATTGATGATGATTACATTATCACCACAGTCAACGTGCGGAGTGAAATTGGGTTTGTACTTACCGCGCAAAAGCTTCGCTACTTTAGCGCAAAGGCGACCTAACGTCTGGCCTTCAGCATCAACAATGACCCACTCTTTGTTTACAGTTGCCTTGTTTGCAGAAATGGTCTTAAAACTTAAAGTATCCACTGCTTAAAAATTAAATTAATTAATAACTCAAAAAACTAGCCTTACCAACATTGTCACAACGGACACATGATGCAACAACGTGCTAAGAACTAAACTCTTAGTACAATTTGATAATAATCGGCTTGCAAAGGTACGGGTTTTATCCGAAATACCAAACAAATCTAATTATTTTTCAAGTTATTATGAAGATACTCATCACTTACGGAAGTAATACCCCAAAGAGAATGTCACGTTATTTTGATAAACGGAAGTCTCGCCGTCACGCTTCAAGGCACGGCGGTCTATCATGCCGCATAGGGAGCTTACGGAAAAGAAAAAGTTACTATATTCTACCGATAGGCCGACGTTCATGCCAAAATCGCAAGGTTTCAAATCCTTCTCCTCGGATACGCCGAAATGGAGATCCGGATTGGTCTCTCGGCTCTTCATCTTGCCAAACAAGGACCAATCAAAGGTAGGACCGGCGAATACGGACAGATGAACGTCCGTGAAGGTAAACGTATAAGCCACATTCACGGGAATCTGCAAAGAGTAATACCAACATTTATTATGAAGCGCCATCCCATGTATATCCTGATTCGAATAATAAGCGCCACCTTGGTTTACGAACGCCACCTCAGGACGAAGCGACCATTTTTTATTCTTACTCAAAGGAATATCCGCCAAACCCGCTATGCTGAAACCGAAGCGGGCTCCCGCCTCATACGTATCCTCCACTTTCTGGATCAACGAAGAATAAGCGCCTCCGGCACGTACGCCGAAAGAAACCTGAGCCATCGCCGGTAAAATCATCATCACGGCAATCAACAACAATCCGATCTTTCTCATAAACTTCCTCATTTGCTTTTCCTTCTAATAGCAAGCAAAGATATACATTTTTCAATAACATCTACATTTATCCTACTGAAACATACAGGAAAGCTACATAAAAAGAACAACTCATGAAAGGGCCGCTCAAAAGTTAGCCCCGATCGCAGAAACGACCGAGGCTATTTTTTTCCCACCTTCCCTCCTCACGGAGGCAACGGTGGATGAACTTTAATTTATTACTTTAGTATTAATATTAATCCATTCCCGCCTATTCGCCCTCACGGGGTACTTGAATCACTACAACTCCCGCAGGAATGATTTTCGATTTATGTTATTTATCGTCATTATTCTTATTTAACGACTGCCTTAACAGCTTCCTCGCCTTCTACAGACACCACAACGATACCTGCCGGAGCAGCGATCGTAGCGTTATCGGAAGTAAGAACCGTGTTAGCGATAGACTTGCCAAGAACGTTCGTTACAGAAACCATCTTGCCAGCCGCACCTTGGATCTCGATCGTACCGTTGCCTACGATAACCTTGATGCCTTCGGCAGCATCAGCGATAGACTCATTGGAAGTAGGATCACCAGCAGCGATAGTGAAACGCA
>ENA-OQBD01001279-OQBD01001279.1-human-gut-metagenome-genome-assembly--contig:-NODE-1279-length-11804-cov-3.840713_pt1 | contig 11804 bp, 14 predicted proteins | sample MGYA00242742_ERZ504543 | MGnify/ENA primary metagenome ERZ504543 (study PRJEB26092, sample SAMD00036239) | human gut metagenome | host: Homo sapiens | study: EMG produced TPA metagenomics assembly of... | reverse complement strand
AAAGTTATCCTTACACCAGAGCAGGAAGAACGCCTGCTTGCCTTTATGGAAAAGGACAAGATTTACAGCAAGTATTATGATGAGGTTGTGCTTCTGCTGGAAACGGGACTTCGTATTTCTGAATTTTTGCGGACTGACGACGCATATTGATATGCAGAACAGAATACTCAATATAGACCACCAGTTATTGAAAGACAGCGAAATCGGCTACTATATTGAAACGCCAAAGACCAAAAACGGAAAACGGGAACTTCCATTGACAGAACGGGCTTATCAAGCAATCCAAAGAATACTAAAGAACAGAGGAAAAGCACAACCGCTGATCGTAGGTGGTTACAGCAATTTCCTATTCTTAAACCGTGAGGGCTTGCCTAAAGTTGCAGGAAACTATGAGGGCATGGTGCGAGGACTAATTAAGAAGTATAACAAGTATCACACGGACAAGTTACCGAACATCACACCACATTCATTCCGACATACTTACTGTACGAATATGGCAAATAAAGGAATGAACCCAAACACTCTGCAATATCTCATGGGACACGCCAACATAACCATGACACTTGGTTATTACGCACACGGTACATTTCAATCTGCAAAAGCGGAACTGGAAAGACTGGCTTGCTAATATCGGAGCTTATATTTACTACTCATTTACTACTTTTGGTTGCATTTTCATGCTGGTAAATGCCAGCTTATGCAAGGTATCTTCCAAAAAGAAAATACCGATAAAGCCCTAAAATACGGGATATATCGGCATTTACCAACTTATGAAAAGATAATCAGAAATTTAGTAAGTTTTTATGTAAAAAAACGAAAAATCCTCTTTACTTTCTAAAGTTAATATAATAAAATTTATAAATATGTGTAAAACTGGTTTAAAAGCAGAAAGCATGGGGATGCATAAGCAAAATCCCTCATGTTTTGTGATTTTAAAGCAGAAACATGGAAGGGAGAGAAACAATGACAACAGCACATATTTGTATAATGGCAGCCATTATCGTCTATCTGGGTGCAATGATCTTTGTAGGTTATCTTTGCTCCAAGAACAATAATGACAGTTCTGATTTCTATCTTGGAGGACGAAAGCTTGGCCCACTTGTCACAGCTATGAGTGCAGAGGCTTCTGACATGAGCAGCTGGCTTCTGATGGGCCTGCCGGGACTTGCTTATCTTACCGGTATTGCAGATGCAGGCTGGACAGCCATTGGCCTTGCGATCGGAACTTACGTAAACTGGAGGATCGTGGCAAAAAGAATCCGCCGCTACACACATGTGGCAGGAAATTCTATTACATTGCCATCCTTTTTCAGTAATCGTTACAGAGATGAAAAAAATGATCCTGCAGTCTATCGGAGCGATTTTTATCGTGATCTTTTTTTATTCCGTATACAGCTTCCGGATTTGCAGCCTGTGGTAAACTTTTTGCAAGTCTCTTCGGTGTAAAATATCTGCCAGCTATGATCATCAGTGCACTGGTCATCGTTGGATACACCACACTGGGAGGATTCCTGGCAGCATCTACCACGGACTTTATCCAGAGTATCATCATGTCCATCGCTCTTGTGATCGTATTTGTATTCGGGATCAGCACAGCAGGTGGTATTGAAGCAGTTGCAGACCATGCAAGATCACTGCCCGGATATCTGACTATGTTTACTACATATGATCCAACAACCGGAACAGAACAGGCATATCCACTGCTTAATATTATTTCCATGCTTGCATGGGGACTTGGATATTTCGGAATGCCGCATATTCTTCTTCGTTTCATGGCGATCGAAGACGAAGAGAAGCTTACACTTTCCAGAAGAGTAGCAACTACATGGGTAGTGATCTCACTGGCAGTAGCAGTACTGATCGGTGTGGTAGGACTTGGAATGACAGCAGCAGGAGAGTTTGACCTTCTGGAAGGCTCCGCATCTGAGACAATTATCGTTCAGATCGCAGATCTTCTCAGTAAACATGGTGTAATTGCAGCAATCCTTGCAGGACTCATCCTTGCAGGAATCCTGGCATCCACCATGTCAACTGCAGATTCTCAGCTCCTGGCAGCATCCTCAGCAGTTTCTTCCGACCTTCTCGGAAGTATACTGAAGGATAAAGAAACAAAAAAAGAAAGCATGGTAGCCGATAAGATCACGCTTCTTCTCATCGCAGTAGTAGCTATGTTTATTGCCCGCGACCCGAACAGTTCTGTGTTTACTATCGTATCCTTTGCCTGGGCAGGCTTCGGAGCCGTATTCGGCCCGGTGGTACTTCTGGCATTATTCTGGAGACGTTCCAACTGGCAGGGAGCCCTGGCAGGAATGATCTGTGGAGGTTCCATGGTATTTATCTGGAAATACGGAATCAGCACGCTCGGCGGCGCCTGGGGAATCTATGAACTTCTTCCCGCATTCTTGGTGGCCATCGCAGCAAACATCATCGTCAGCCTCATTACCAAGGCACCATCCAAAGAGATCACTGACGAATTTGATCTGGTAAACCAGAAATAAAATATTTTTCGATAATAGTCAATAATTCACACTGATACAAAACAAGCCCGATACAGATTGTAGTAAAGATATCTGTATCGGGCTTGTTATCTTTTTATTATTTAATAAATAAAGTCACACCGCCAAAGTTTTTCCCTCAAGCTTTTTTAACAACTGCTCCATTGTTAAATTCAACACCGGATGCCGAAGATACGGTGCGATCTCCACCATAGGCTTCAAAACAAAATCCCTGTTTTCCATATCAATATGAGGCACATGTAGTTCCACTGTATCAATGATCTCATTATCGTAAAACAGAATATCCAGATCCAGTGTCCTTGGCCCCCAGTGAATGATCCTTTTCCGGTCCGCAGCCTGTTCCAGCACATGCAGCCTGTCAAGAAGCTCCTCCGGAGAAAGCAGCGTCCGGACTCTTAAGGCTCCGTTGAGAAACTCATCCTGCTCCACATCTCCGTAAGGCTCCGTTACAAGATACTCGGAAACCTTTTCAACAACAATCTCTTTCATATCCCGAAGACCCTGGATCGCATTGTCCAGGTATTTCTTCTTATCCCCCATATTGGAACCAAAAGCAATATAAGCCGTATGCCAGCCTCGGGTAATTTCCACAGCAACGGTTTTCAGCGGAAGGCCTACCGGAGCCCAGGGCTTTTCAATACGGAGGGTGATCTTTTTAAGAAGAGGGAGAGAAAGCAGCAGCGTCTCTGCCAGATTCTCCACAGCAGCCTCCAGAAGTTTATAAGTATTTTTCTGAAGAAAATCGGTGATCATATGACTGACTTCTCCATAATTGATGGAAGCAGAAAGATCATCTGTCAGCCCTGCCGGACGTGTTTCTGTATACATAACAGCAGAAACAACAAATTTCTGTCCGAGAGCTGTTTCTTCCGGAAACACACCATGGTTTGCAAAAATCTCAAGATCTCTGATTTCGATTTTATCCATCAGTTCCTCCTAACGTCCCAGAATAGCTTCTGTCATCTGGATGACGCGTTTATTTTCTTTGATGTCATGAACACGGACAAATGCACAACCCTTCATAACACCGATCACCGATGTGGCAAGAGTTCCCTCTACACGCTGATCTACAGGAAGATCAAGGGCAAGTCCGATCATGGATTTTCTGGAGGTACCAAGAAGTACCGGATATCCCAGCTTCCGGAAAAGCTCCAGATTATCCATGGTCATCAGGTTCATCTCATAGGTTTTACCAAATCCGACACCAGGATCAAGGATGATCTTATCATCGGCAATACCGGCACGTTTGGCAATATTGACACATTCCTGGGTTTCTGCCAGCATATCCACAATAAAATTATTGTATTCAGTATTATCTTTGTTATGCATCAGACAGCAGGGAGCCTGATATCTGGCAATAACAGGAGCCATTTCAGGATCATATTTCAGTCCCCAGATGTCATTGATAAGATCTGCTCCGTGTTTCAGGGCTTCTTCCGCAACACGTCCCTTATAGGTATCTACAGAGATGGGGATATCAAAACGCCCTTTTACTGCTTCGATAACAGGAAGAATACGCTCGATTTCCTCCTGTGCGCCAACCGGTGTATGCCCCGGACGTGTGGATTCTCCACCGATATCAAGAATATCAGCACCTTCGGCGATCATAGCTTCTGTATGTTTCAGGGCATGATCCATATCGTTCCATTTTCCGCCATCTGAGAAAGAATCCGGTGTAACATTTAGGATACCCATAATATATGTTTTGTTTTTTACATCAAACTCACGATTTCCGATTTTCATGGAAAAACCTCCTAATATTGGATCGTCATACTTTTTTTTGGCAGGAGACCAGTAACATTCCGGCTCTGCTTTACAGGAAAAACAGTTTCTGGAGCTTTTGTCCGCAGTATAGAGCAGTTTTCCAAGAACTGTCGGATCCGTCTGAGCTCTGTGACCACGTATTGCCGCAATGATCGCTTCCATTTCTTCCATAGAAAATCCAAGCTCGTTTAAGATCTGTCCTGCGATAGCAGCACCGGCCTCATCATGAGGAGTGCCATCTTCATACTGTCTGGCCCGTCCGATATCGTGAAGAAGGGCAGTACAGTAGATCAGTTCCTTTGAAACAGGAGCATTTTCCTCAAGTGCCCGGATATAGGCAAGGCGTGCCACATCCAAAAAATGCTCCGGTGTATGTCTGCAGAATTCACGGTCAGTCTCCAGAAGCTGAAGCTTATTAAGCTCATTCTGATAGAGCGGATGATTCCAGATTTGATTCACTCTGTCCATCAGTCCTTGACCATAGCAAGAAACTGTTTCTGAAGCTCCATATTTTCTTTAAATTCACCTCTGGTAACAGTCGTAACCGTTTTGCTTCCTGGCTTTTTGATCCCTCGCATGGTCATGCAGGTATGCTCCGCTTCCAGCATAACCATGATTCCCTTTGGAGCGAGAACACGTTCCAGCGCATCTGCGATCTGCACAGTCAGACGTTCCTGGATCTGCGGTCTTCTTGCATACACATCAACGGTACGGGCCAGCTTGCTTAAGCCGGTAACCTTGCCATTTGGGATATATGCGATATGAGCTTTTCCGTAAAAGGGCATAAGATGATGTTCACACATGGAATAAAAGGTAATATCCTTTTCCAGAACCATTTCATTATTCTCTACATGAAACTGTTTCTGAAGATGTTCATCCGCTTCATTATCAAGTCCGCCATAAATTTCCTCGCACATGCGGGCGATACGTTCCGGAGTTCCCTGCAGTCCCTCTCTGTTTACATCCTCGCCGATTCCCTCGAGAAGAAGCTTGATCGCCTCTTCAACTTTTGCTTTGTCTACCATAAATAACAACCTCCATTTGTTAAAAAAATCACGTTTTTCGGAGACTGTCTCTTTTATTTTTGCGCATAAAAAAAGATATCTCCAATTGTAATAGAACGTATGTCGAAAAAGCCCTACACAATATGAGATATTCTCTTATATTGCTGCAACGGGTGCGGATTTCATACCGTAAGACGTACTTTTCGTTCTGGCGACAACTCCCCATTCGCCAAACACTTGACGCATAAAATCCTATTTTGCATATCATTCATTTCACGGACAAGTATACCATATACTGATATAAGAAGAAAGGGAAAATGATAAAAAAATATCACAAAAATAGGGAATATGTTCTATGAATTATGCGATAGAATCTATGGATATGTCAGATTTTTGCAGATTATATTCCGACAAATATAAAAAAGAATTACAAAGTAGAAAATCCCGGAACAGAAAACCGCTGTTCCGGGATCACAGAGCTGTTAATGACGTATCATTTTCATCAAATTCACAATTCTGTCAAGCTTAGCTGCCTCTGCCGGACTTTTCCCCATTTTCAGAACTTCTATGATAGTGGAGATCTCATCAGAGCTGAAATTTAAGCCCGCATTTTTTCCTTTAGAAGCTGCGCCCATGATAAAAGGCAGAAGTTCGGACGGATTTTTCCCCAATCCCTGATCTGCCAGACCCTGAAGCATGGAAAGCTTCTGAGGGTCCATTCCAGAAAGCCGGGGATTATTTTTCCAGTCATCACTCATGGATTCTCACCTCCTGACGAATCTTCATTCATGATCTGAAGCATCTGGATCGTAGCCATAAGACTGGTGATATGATCGATCTGACGGCGATTTTCTCCGCCACAGCACTTACGGATATCCTGCAGCATTTCCAGAGGATCGGTGCCGGAAAAACCGGTAGCCTGCAGATCGGCTGTTCTACGGCTGCTTTGAAAAAGCGACATGGTATTCCAAAGTTCCCGGACTTTCGTATACACAGATAAAAACCGCTGACCGGAAGAAGGAAGGTACGGGATCATGGCTTTTCAGCATCTGATCCTGGTCACTTTCCACCATTTCATCCAGAGCAGTACGTGCGATAGGCTCCTGTTCCATTAAAAAAATCCTTTTTCCTGAAATCTATGAATTTGCAGAAAGAAATATGACAGAAACCTTCTCTGGTCATATTATATATAGAAGAAATTTTTCAAAGGAATGTGATTATGGAATCTGAAAAAAAACAGGAACTTGTCATTGATGGAAATTCTTTTTATGAAATAGATCTGAAATGTCTGAAAGAGAAAAAACAGAAACAGGAGGAAGCAGAAAAACGGCAGCAGAAAAAGGCAGGAGGAAATAACCTCTGCCTTTTCAAAAGATCAGCAGCAATTGTTGCAGCCGCATCCATTTCCGCACAAAAGCAGAAGAAGGATGATGATCCAACAGCTGTCGTTGCAGCCGTTGTTATTACAGCCACAGCCACTGTTGTTTCCACAGCAACACATCAGACAGATGATCCAAAGGATACAGGAGCAGCTGTTTCCACCGTTTCCAAACAGGGAATTTCCGCAGCCATTATTACAGCCACAGTTATTGTTACATCCACATCCTGTGCTACATCCGGAATCACAACCACATCCGCAATCACATCCACAATTGGTAGCCGCTAAGTCACTCATCGATAAGTCCTCCAGCAAATTTTATTTACACTTCATCATATGGCAGGAGTCCGTCCACAGTTACAAAAAAGTTGACAGTGTTTATTCATTACGATATAATAAACGAAATGTAACATTTTTGTAATTTTTGAGACAAACTAGCTTTTATATCTAAAACAGGAAATGGGGAAAATTATGAAGAGTTTCAGAACAAAAAAATGGCTGAAGGGTCTGATGCTTGCTATGCTGCTGATCGTGGGAAGCACAGTCTTTTCTGCTTCTGCAAAAGAGGTACAGGCTGCCACTGCAGGCTTTAAAACTATCGATGGAAAAACATACTACATAAAAAGTGATGGGAGCAAGCAGAAAGGCTGGCTGACCCTGGGCGGATACAAGTACTACTTTAACACAAAGACCGGAGTACAGGTAAAGGGCTGGATGAAGGTCAATGGCAAATATACCTACTATTTTACAAAAGGCAAGGGTGTTATGGCAACCGGCTGGATGACAGATTCCAAAGGCCATAAGCGCTATTTCAATCCCAAAACAGGTAAGCTTACCACAGGCTGGGTAAACTGCAGCAAGGGAAGGAAACGTTATTTCACAAAAGGCGGAGGCATTATGGCAACCGGCTGGCTCACCAACAGCAAAGGGCAGAAACGTTATTTTTACAAAACTTCCGGTTATATGGCAACCAAATGGGTAAAAACAAATCCAAAAATATCAGCTATTATTTTGCCACCAGTACCGGTTATATGTATACTGGTCTGAAGACGATCAATCAGAAGAACTATTATTTTAAATCCAACGGTGTCATGGCAGTAAGTACCTCCGTGACAGTGAATGGAATTACATACTCCATCGCAGCAAACGGAGTGGCCACTGCGAAGACTACCAAACCTAATGTAAATGTCGGAAACGGAAATGTTAAAATTTATGATACCAGAAACAGCAGATATTACACCATGGTCAAGGAATATAAGAGTCATCCCGGAATTGTAAACGGAAAGACCTCAGATGAAGCACTTCTGGCCGCGCTTTGCGAATCAGAAGCAGGCGATCAGGGCAAGATCGGAATGGAAGCAGTAGCACTTTGTGTTCTGAATCGTACGATCAAATCAGACAAGGAATTTCCATCTACGATACGAGGTGTGATCTATGAGAATATCGGAAGCAGCACAACCCCACAGTATTCTGTAGTGCGGAACGGGGCCCTTCTCAAACGTCTCAATGGTCAGTTTGAAAACCGTACTCTTGCTTATCAGGCTGCAAGAGAAGCAATGACTATTTTCAATAAACATGTCACTTCCGGCAAAGCCAGAACACTCAGAGGATTTAAACAGAAAGATTTTAATTATATGTATTTCATGATGACCAGCTATTTCTGGAACCAGAATCTGAATTTCAGCAAAGTGAAATATGAAACTTATAAAGGCCATACATTTTTTGTAGACTGGGTATAAGCAACATAGTCTCCGGCAGTAAACTTTGAACAAACAGGCGTATGGACATAAAATTGAAAATTTAAGGAGAAGCAAATATGCAGGTAAAAATCTATACGGATGGTGCAGCCCGGGGAAATCCGGACGGACCGGGAGGCTACGGAGCAGTTCTTCAGTACATCGATACCAAAGGCCAGTTACATGAACGTGAACTGTCCAGAGGCTACAAAAAAACCACAAACAACCGGATGGAGCTGATGGCAGCCATCGTAGCACTGGAAGCACTGAACCGCCCCTGCCAGGTGGATCTGTACTCCGATTCCAAATATCTGGTAGATGCTTTTAATCAGCACTGGATCGATGCCTGGCTGAAGAAAAACTGGAAACGTGGAAAAAACGAAGATGTGAAGAACGTAGATCTCTGGAAACGCCTTTTAAAGGCCAAGGAGCAGCATCAGGTAAGCTTCCACTGGGTTAAGGGACATGCAGATAATCCGTTAAATGAACGGTGTGATCAGCTTGCCACATCAGCGGCAGACGGCAATGACCTTTTCGTAGATGAGGGATTAAATGGCTTACAGAAATAAAAGTTCCACAGATCACTCACAGAAAACCCGAAACATACCGCGCGAATTTATGCGATCAGCATAAATTCTGTGCATCGCGAAGCGTGTTACTGAGAACAGAGTAAAAAGTAACATTCTGCCACTTTAAGTTGTCAAAGCAATATTAAAATTTCTTGACAAACAAAAAAGCAGTTTGTATACTTCATATAGTATAGTAAAAGGCTTGGAAGGGAAGAAGTAGCTTGAGGAAAACCCCACAGAGAGCAGCCGGCAGGTGAGAGGCGCAGGGTAGAACTTTTGTGAATACATCCCGGAGCTGCGCACCGAATCGGGACTTGATACTGTAAATTATAAATTTTATAATAATAGCGTATTATAGATAGGCTGCGACGGAATGGCACCCGTTATTGTGCTGAAGTGGTTTTATATCTTGATATATATGGATATAACGGGATGTAGATTCACTTTATGAGGCAGGAAATGCGAGTTTTCTGTAAATTTAGGTGGTAACGCGGGACCCGGTTCTCGTCCTAAACGGACAGGAACCGGGCATTTTTTATATGACTATACAGGAGGAAAGAACAATGACAGTTTGGGAAGAACTGAAAGCACGTGGCCTGATCGCACAGGTTACAGACGAAGACGAGATCAAAGAGATGGTAAATAACGGGAAAGCCACATTCTATATTGGCTTTGACCCTACAGCAGACAGCCTTCATGTAGGTCACTTCATGGCTCTTTGCCTGATGAAGAGACTGCAGATGGCAGGAAACCGTCCGATCGCCCTTCTCGGCGGCGGAACAGGAATGATCGGTGACCCGTCCGGAAGGACCGATATGCGTCAGATGCTGACAAAAGAAACCATCCAGCACAATATTGACTGCTTCAAGCAGCAGATGAGCCGTTTCATCGATTTCTCTGATGGAAAAGCTCTTATGGTAAACAATGCTGACTGGCTTATGAACCTTAACTATGTAGAGCTTCTCCGTGAGGTAGGTGCTCACTTTTCCGTAAACCGTATGCTGACAGCAGAGTGCTACAAACAGCGTATGGAGCGAGGCTTAAGCTTCCTGGAATTTAACTACATGATCATGCAGAGCTACGACTTCTACATGCTGTACCAGAAATACGGCTGCAACATGCAGTTCGGTGGCGATGACCAGTGGAGCAACATGCTTGGCGGTACCGAGCTGATCCGCCGTAAGCTTGGCAAGGATGCCTATGCCATGACCATCACACTGCTTCTCAATTCTGAGGGCAAAAAGATGGGAAAAACACAGTCCGGAGCTGTATGGCTTGATCCGAATAAGACATCCCCGTTCGATTTCTACCAGTACTGGAGAAATGTAGACGATGCTGACGTTATCAAATGTATGCGTCTTCTTACTTTCCTTCCTCTTGAGGAGATCGACGAGATGGCCAAATGGGAAGGCAGCGAGCTGAACAAAGCCAAGGAGATCCTTGCATACCAGCTGACAGAGCTTGTACACGGTGAGGAGGAAGCCAAGAAAGCACAGGAGGGTGCCCGCGCACTGTTCTCAGGTGCAGATACTTCTCATATGCCTACAACAGAGATTTCAGAGGAAGATTTTGACGAGGAAGGAAAAATCGACCTGATCACACTTCTTGTAAAAACAGAGCTGGTACCAAGCCGTTCCGAGGGTCGCCGTGCGATCCAGCAGGGTGGTGTATCCATCGATGGTGAGAAGCTCACCGATATTTACCATACGGTTGAGAAGGATGCTTTTGCAGGGGACGGGATCGTTCTGAAACGAGGCAAGAAAAAATTTCAAAAAGATCTGTGTAAAATAATTTCCCATATCTGTGACATTTCCGGGATAAAGCTACGGCATTCCGGAAATGCTGACAGGTAGGGTTGACACAAGGAGGATAACAACATGAAAAAGTACGGAGTGAACGAACTTCGTAAGATGTTCCTTGACTTTATGGAGAGCAAGGGCCATCTTGTAATGAAAAGCTTTTCCCTGGTTCCTCAGGGAGATAAGAGTCTTCTGCTGATCAATGCAGGTATGGCTCCGCTGAAACCATATTTTACAGGTGCTGAGAAGCCGCCAAGAACAAGAGTGACAACCTGCCAGAAATGTATCCGTACCGGAGATATCGAAAATGTAGGTAAAACCGCACGTCACGGTACTTTCTTTGAAATGCTTGGTAACTTCTCTTTTGGTGATTACTTCAAGAAAGAAGCCATCCACTGGTCTTGGGAGTTTCTTACTGAGGTTGTAGGGCTTGATGCAGACCGTCTCTACCCATCCATTTACCTGGATGATGATGAAGCCTTCAATATCTGGAACAAAGAAGTAGGGATTCCGTCTGAACGTATTTTCCGTTTCGGAAAAGAGGATAACTTCTGGGAGCATGGCGCAGGTCCATGCGGTCCATGCTCTGAGATCTACTATGACCGTGGCGAAAAATTACGGCTGTGGCAAACCCGGATGTACGGTAGGCTGCGACTGCGACCGTTACATGGAAGTATGGAACAACGTTTTCACACAGTTCGAGAACGATGGAAACGGAAACTACACAACCCTGAAACAGAAAAACATCGATACCGGTATGGGACTTGAGCGTCTTGCTGTAGTTGTTCAGGATGTTGATTCTAATTTTTGATGTAGATACAATTTGTGCACTTCGTAATCTTGTATGCGAGATCGCACATAAAGAATATGAGAAAAACTATGCAGATGACGTTTCCATCCGTCTGATCACAGACCATATCCGTTCCGCAACATTCATGATTTCCGATGGAATCATGCCAACCAATGAGGGACGTGGATATGTTCTCCGCCGTCTGATCCGCCGCGCAGCACGTCACGGACGTCTTCTTGGCATCGAGG
>ENA-OQBD01001275-OQBD01001275.1-human-gut-metagenome-genome-assembly--contig:-NODE-1275-length-11834-cov-4.680704_pt1 | contig 11834 bp, 10 predicted proteins | sample MGYA00242742_ERZ504543 | MGnify/ENA primary metagenome ERZ504543 (study PRJEB26092, sample SAMD00036239) | human gut metagenome | host: Homo sapiens | study: EMG produced TPA metagenomics assembly of... | reverse complement strand
AGGTGTACTCCGGGTCGACGGCGGTGTCCGGCGTGGCGCTCGCGCGGGTGAACGCGGTGGGCGAGCACAGTTACGCGGCGACGTTGACCGCACAGGCCAAGGTATACAAGAAGACGGTGGTCCGACCTGAACAAGGGCATCAACACGATCCTGAAGTTCATGACGTTTCTGGTGGTGCCGCTGTGCGTGCTGCTGGTCTGGTCGCAGATGAGGACCGTGGGCGGGTGGAACGCCGCGATAGCTTCGGGGGAGTGGCGGCAGGCCATCGTGTCAGCTGTAGCGGGCGTTGTCGGCATGATTCCCGAAGGCCTGGTATTGCTCACCTCGCTCAACTTCGCGGTCGCGGCGATGCGGCTCGCCCGCAAGAACACGCTCGTGCAGGAACTCGAATCGGTGGAGACGCTGGCTCGCGTGGACTGCCTCAATCTCGACAAGACCGGCACGATCACCGATGGCGGCATCATGTTCGATCGTCTGGTCATGCTGGAACGCATGGACGGCGACGATCGCGTGGAGAGCGCGGCGACCCAGGCGCTGTATGACCTGTCGAACGAGGAGCAGCCGAACGGCACGGGTCAGGCCGTGCTCGACGGGCTGGGGGAACGCGGTTACCATGCCGGCCCGGTGCGAGCGCGCGTGCCGTTCTCGTCGGCCCGCAAATGGAGCGCCATCGTCACCCCGGCCGCAGCCGCGGAAACGGAATCGGCCGCCGACCGCGAGCCGCCGACCGTCTGGTATATGGGCGCGCCGGAAGTGATGCTCTCCGCGCTTTCCGGAGAGCACGGCGATGTGCTCGAAGCGGTCAATGATTACGCTAATTCCGGCAACCGCGTGCTGCTCATCGCGCGGGCGACGCTCACACGGAAGAGCGACGGCGATGCCGCAATTGGCGATGCCGCAACAGATTCGTCATGGTTCACGCAGTCGCCCGAACTGCTGCCGGACGCCAAGCCGGTCGCGCTCGTATTGTGTTCGGAGTGCGTGCGCGACGACGCGCAGCCCACACTGGCATGGTTCCGCGATCAGGGCGTGCGCTGCCGCATCATCTCCGGCGACAACCCGGTCACCGTCGGCGCGATCGCGGCCAAAGTGCGACTTACAGGAGACCGCGAGCCGCACGCCATCGACGCGCGCACGCTGCCGCAGGACATCAACGAGCTCGCCCGCGTGCTGGAGAACGTCGATGTGATCGGCCGCGTGCTGCCCGACCAGAAGAAGGCGATCGTCCAGGCGCTGCACACCAGTGATCACGTGGTCGCCATGACCGGAGACGGCGTCAACGATTCGCTCGCCATCAAGGAGGCCGATCTCGGCATCGCGATGGGCAACGCCGCGCCCGCCACCAAAGCCGTGGCACAGGTCGTGCTCGTCGATTCGAAGTTCTCGCACCTGCCCGACGTTGTGGCCCGCGGCCGTCAGGTCATGGCGAACATGGAGCGCGTCGCCAGCCTGTTCCTCGTCAAGACCGTCTACTCGGCGCTGATTTCGCTGGGCGTGGTACTCACCGCGATCCCGTTCCCGTACCTGCCCCGGCATATCACGTACGTCGGCGCGCTGACCATCGGCATGCCGGCGTTCATCCTCGCGCTCGCGCCGAACACGCGGCGTTACATCCCCGGCTTCCTGCGGCGTGTCGTGTATTTCGCGCTGCCGGGAGGCGTCGCGATCGCATTGTCCGTGCTGCTGTCGTCGTGGCTGTTGCCCGACGTGATGGGCTGGGATGTGAACAACGCCGCCGATTTGTCCGCGTTGCGCACCACCTGCGCGATCATCGTGTTCGTGCTGGGCGTGTTCATGCTCGCCCGCGTGGCGCAGCCGCTCAATTCGTGGCGCGGCGTGCTGGTTGCCGTATTCGCCGCGGCCGGCGTCATCGGCATGTTCATTCCGTTCGTGGCGAGGTTCTTCGACCTGCATCTGCCGACCGGGCGGGTATTGATCGCCACGGTGGCGGCGCTGCTGATTTCCACGGCCCTGTTCGCGGTCTGTCACGTCATCCTCGCCTCGGTGACGCGAATTTTCCCACATATCAAGCCGACACGCCAGAGCTAAAGTAACGTATCGGTATCGTTGGTAGCGGATAATCTCTTGTGGAATAGCATTTCATTTAATCTCGGAGGAAGCATGTCTGTGCGAGACGACCAGTTGGCGACACTGAACGTGGCCGGCAAGGACTATGACTACTACCGCATCGCCGACCTGCCCGGCGTCGACCATCTGCCGTACTCGCTCAAGGTCCTCGTCGAGAACTTGGTACGCAACATCGACGGCGCGAACATCACGGACGAACACGTCAAGACGCTGCTGAACTGGGCCCCGCAGGCCCAGCCCAGCCATGAAATCCAGTTCACGCCCTCGCGTGTGATCATGCAGGACTTCACCGGCGTGCCCTGCATCGTGGACCTCGCCACCATGCGCGACGCGGTCAAGGATCTCGGCGGCGACCCTGAGGTCATCAACCCGCAGGTCCAGTCCGACATGGTCATCGACCATTCCGTGCAGATCGACAAGTACGGCGTGGCTGACGCGGTCCAGCAGAACATGGACATCGAATACCAGCGCAACGGCGAACGCTACCAGTTCCTGCGCTGGGGCCAGCAGGCGTTCCGCAACTTCCGCGTGGTGCCGCCGGGAACCGGCATCATTCACCAGGTCAACATCGAATACCTGGCGAAGGTCGTCATGACGAAGACCTCCGGATTGGATGATGGCCGCGAGCTCGCCTACCTCGACTCCTGCGTGGGCACCGACTCGCACACCACCACCGAGAACGGCCTGGGCGTGCTCGGCTGGGGCGTGGGCGGCATCGAGGCCGAGGCGGCCATGCTCGGCCAGCCGATCTCCATGCTCGTGCCGCGCGTCGTCGGCTTCAAGCTCACCGGTTCGATCCCCGAGGGCGTCACCGCCACCGACGTGGTCCTGACCATCACCGACATGCTGCGCAAGCACGGCGTGGTCGGCAAGTTCGTCGAGTTCTACGGCGAGGGCATCGCCTCGGTGCCACTGGCCAACCGCGCCACCATCGGCAACATGGGACCTGAGTTCGGCTCCACCTGCGGCATCTTCCCGATTGACGGCGTCACGCTCGACTACCTGCGTCTGACCGGACGTTCCGAGGAGCAGGTCGCGCTTGTCGAGGCGTACGCCAAGGCCAACAAGCTGTGGGGCGACGCCTCCGACCCGGACTATGTCGAGCCGCAGTACTCCGAATACGAGGAGCTCGACCTCGGCACGGTCGTGCCGTCCATCGCCGGCCCGAAGCGCCCGCAGGACCGCATCCTGCTGTCCGAGGCGAAGGACATGTTCGAGAAGACCGCGCCCGCCTACGAGACCGACAAGACCGTCAAGGACCCGGTGGCCGTGTCCACCGACCTTCCGTGGCGATTTCGACATCGAAAACGGCGACGTGGCCATCGCCTCGATCACCTCGTGCACCAACACCTCCAACCCGTCCGTGATGATCGCCGCCGGCCTGATCGCCCGCAACGCGCACGCCAAGGGATTGAGCCCCAAGCCGTGGGTCAAGACCTCGCTCGCCCCCGGCTCGCAGGTCGTGGCCGACTACCTCAAGGCCGCGGGCCTCCAGGACGATCTCGACGCGCTCGGCTACCAGCTGGTCGGCTTCGGCTGCGCCACCTGCATCGGCAACTCCGGACCGCTGCTGCCCGAGATCTCCGAAGCCATCAACGCCAACGACCTGACCGTCACCGCCGTGCTGTCCGGAAACCGCAACTTCGAAGGCCGCATCAGCCCGGACGTCAAGATGAACTACCTGGCCTCCCCGCCGCTGGTCATCGCCTATGCGCTCGCCGGCACGATGGACTTCGACTTCGAGACCCAGCCGCTCGGTACCGACGCAGACGGCAATGACGTGTATCTGAAGGACATCTGGCCGACCAACGAGGAGGTCGCGGCCGTGGTTGACGGTACCGTCAGCCGCGAGATGTTCCTCAAGGACTACGCCTCCGTGTTCGACGGCGACCACCGCTGGAAGGGCCTCGACGTGCCCGAAGGCGAGCTGTTCGCATGGGACGAGCATTCGACGTACGTGCGCAAGCAGACCTTCTTCGACGGCATGAAGGCCACGCCGGAGCCAGTCGCCGACATCCACGGCGCCCGCGTGCTGGCGTTGCTCGGCGACTCGGTCACCACCGACCACATTTCCCCGGCGGGCGCGTTCAAGGCGTCCAGCCCGGCCGGCAAGTACCTGACCGAGCGCGGCGTGGAGCCGAAGAACTTCAACTCCTATGGCTCGCGTCGAGGCAACCACGAGATTATGGTGCGTGGTACCTTCGGCAACATCCGCCTGCGCAACCAGTTGCTCGCCTCCGTCGGCGAGGAGGTCACGCCGGGCGGGTTCACCTACGATTTCACGACTGGAAAGCCTTCGACGATCTTTGACGCCTCACTCAACTACAAGGCCGCCGATATTCCGCTCGTCGTGCTGGCCGGCAAGGAGTACGGCACTGGCTCGTCGCGTGACTGGGCCGCCAAGGGTACGGTGATGCTCGGCGTCAAGGCCGTCATCACCGAGAGCTTCGAGCGCATCCACCGTTCCAACCTCATCGGCATGGGCGTGCTGCCATTGCAGTTCCCGGCGGGGGAGTCCTATGAGTCCCTGGGTCTTGACGGCACCGAGACCTACGACATCGCCGGCGTGGACGAGCTCAACAGCGGCGTCACCCCGAAGACCGTGCACGTCACCGCCACGCACACCGACGGCTCCACCACCGAGTTCGACGCGGTGGTCCGCATCGATACGCCCGGAGAGGCGGACTACTATCGCAACGGCGGCATCCTTCAGTACGTCCTGCGCAACCTCATGAAGTAGCGGCCCGAAGTCCCTTGACCCCATGGTCAAGGGACTTCTTTTCCTTTCTTCCTCTTTCTTCCCCTCCTTCTCTCCCTCTTCCTTTCCTCGTTCCGGGAGTTATCCACAGGCGCGACACGCCCGGACTGCATTGCACAATCCTCGGTAGCATCTCCATAGAACGGCTGTATTGCAATGGTTCGACAACGTGGCATGACTATTGTGCGGCGCAGTCCGGGCGTGTCACGATCGAGCCTTCGACCACATTGCCCGAAAACCTGAAGACCGGGCCGGAAAACCTGTTACCGTTCGTCCATGTTTGAGATGCGAAACGAACCGCCACCGAACCAATACATGCGGCATCAGGCGTGGCTCATCCAGCGCTATTACCTGAAGCGTTGCCGGGCGGTCAGGGATACGCTGGAGCATGAGCCGGTATTCGCGTTGTCGTCGGCGCTGGGGCTGATGGGCATTGCACCACCCGAGACCGCCGTCCTTGATTTGGGCAAGGAACATATCGTCGTTCGGAATCGTGACGCGCGACGCGGTCATCCCGCCAATGTCGCATGTCATGCGTGGTCATTGCTGGACGACCGTATCGTAATCCGCATCTTTGATCTGTACTGCACGTCACCCGCCGCGACGTTCGCCCAATTCGTGCGGTTCAACTGGTTCGAGGAAACAATCATATTGGCGGATCGGCTGACATGCCGTGACGAGCGGCTGAGGCGCGCGACCAAACAGGAACTGATGGATTTCCTTGATGAGCGGAAGGTCTATGGCGGCAAGGCCGCACGCCGGGCGTTGCGTTTGTCTCGTCCTAACACCGATTCCCGGTGGGAACGGGAGCTGCGTCTGGATGCGATGAAATGGGGATTGCCGAATCCGGAGGTGAACCATCCGGTCGATTTGGGGTCTGGATTGGCATGGCTTGACATGGCATACGAGAAGTATCGCGTGGCGATGGAATTTCATGGGCAGCAGCATCTGGAACAGTATGTAGCGGACACGAGGCGCATGAACGCATTGGCGGCCAAGAATTGGGTGGTGCTTCCGGCCTGGCAGAGTACGGTGCTTGACCAGGCTGAACTGCATCGATACTTCAGTCAGGTGGCCGCCGCTTTGGAGCATGCCGGTGCCGTCGATTTTCTGCATCCGCGCATGGATCTGTGGACGTTGAGCGGCAATCCGGAGCTGCTGGAACCGTTTTGACGTAGGAGCGACCGATTGGTATATGGTCCGAGACAGGGATGGCAGTCGTCGTGATACGACACGCCCGGAGTGCGCAGCACGACCGCCGAATAGTCGCTGCGAGGTAACGGTATAAACCCGTTCTGGACTCCGGACACAACGATTGTGCTGCGCAATCCGGGCGTGTCGTGTTATGGAAACACCGGTGTATCGAGGAAAGAGGGGAACTTGAAGAGAGAAAGTCGGGAACAACAGTTGAGGGGGCATGGAACAGATGAAGAGAGACGGCCGGCAGGATGTGGGAGAAGTCGGGATAAAGAAGAACCGTTTCGCTTACGCCGGCGAAACGGTTCTCGAGTAGTGACGGACGATCCCGTCACGCGAGGCCGGAGAGCTTGTTGATGAGCTCGGGGTCTCGTGTGGCGCCCTTGTCGGCGGAGCGCGCGAAGGCGGCGTACGCCTTGAGGGCCTGGCTCACCTTGCGGTCGCGGTGCGCCACGTAGCCATCGCCGCCTCATGTCGCGGCGGCGCTCGGCCAGCTGCTCGTCGGTCAGCTCGACGTTCACCGGAACGGGCCTCGATGTCGATGTCGATGATGTCGCCGTTCTTGATGAGCGCCACCGGGCCCTTGTTCGCCGCCTCGGGAGCCATGTGCCCGATGGCCAGACCCGAGGAGCCGCCGGAGTAGCGACCGTCGGTGAGCATGGCGACCTGCTTGCCGATGCCCTTGCCCTTGACGAAGGACGTCGGGTACAGCATCTCCTGCATGCCCGGGCCGCCCTTCGGACCTTCGTAACGAATCACCAGCGCCATGCCGGGCTTCAGCGTGTCGTCGAGGATCACCTCGATGGCCTGCTCCTGCGAATCGACCACCAGTGCCGGTCCGCGGAACTTCCAGATCTCCTGCGGCACGCCCGCGGTCTTGACGACGCAGCCGTCGGGAGCGAGGTTGCCGCGCAGCACGGCGAGACCGCCCTCGTGGATCTCCGGATGGTCGATGTCGTGGATGGCGCCGTTGGCACGGTCGCGGTCCAGTGAGTCGAACAGCGTGGTGTGCGTCCACGGTTCGGGAGAGATGATGTGGCCGGGAGCCGCCTTGTACATCTGCTGGGCTTCTTCGGTGCAGGTGGGACGCATGATGTCCCAGTCCGCCAGCTTGGCTTCCAGCGTCGGGTAGTCGATGGAGTGCACGTTGGTGTGCAGCTTGCCGGCGCGGTCGAGCTCGCCGAGGATGCCGGTGATGCCGCCAGCGCGGTGAATGTCGGAGATCTCCCACTTGCCGGACGGCGACGCCTTGCAGATACACGGCACGGTGTGCGAGATGCGCTCGATGTCGTCAAGCGTGAAGTCCACGTCGGCGGACTGCGCCATGGCGAGGATGTGCAGCACGGTGTTGGTGGAACCGCCCATAGCGACGTCCATGGTCATGGCGTTCTCGAACGCCTCCTTGGTGGCGATGGAGCGCGGCAGTACGGAGTCGTCGGAGTCGTCATAGTACTGGTGGGCGATCTTGACGACCTGCTGCGCGGCGCGCTTGAACAGGTCCTTGCGGTAGGAGTGGGAGGCGAGGATCGTGCCGTTGCCGGGCAGCGCCAAGCCGATGGCCTCGGTCAGGCAGTTCATCGAGTTGGCGGTGAACATGCCGGCGCAGGAGCCGCAGGTCGGGCAGACGGTCTTCTCGTAGTTGAGCAGCTCCTCGTCGGAGACGGAATCGTCGGCGGTGGCGTACATCACGTCGATGAGGTCGGTGCTCTTGACGGTGCCGTCGGCGAGGATCGTGGTGCCGGCCTCCATCGGGCCGCCGGAGACGAACACGGTGGGGATGTTGAGGCGCAGCGCGGCCATGAGCATGCCGGGGACGACCTTGTCGCAGTTCGGGATGCAGATCAGTGCGTCGGCGCAGTGCGCGTTGCACTGGTATTCGACGGTGTCGGCGATGATGTCGCGGCTGGGCAGGGAGTACAGCATGCCGGTGTGGCCCATGGCGATGCCGTCGTCGACGGCCATGGTGTTGAACTCGCGCGGGATGCCGCCGGCCTCCTTGATGGCCTCGGAGACGATGCGGCCGACCTTGTTGAGGTGGACGTGGCCGGGCAGGAACTCGTCGAACGAGTTGGCGATGGCGATGATGGGCTTCTTGCCCATGTCGTCACCTTTGACGCCAGCTGCACGGTAGAGGGCTCGGGCACCTGCGAAGACGCGCCCGTTCATGATTTTTGCAGATCGCATTTCAGTCATGGTTCTATTCAAGCTCTTGCAAGGGACACGCGACATGTCAAGAGTCGGAATATGGAATTTTCATAAGTGTTACAAAACTCACAGTGGATTAAGCCTATGTAGCCTTTTATGTTGTCTGCAAGTCGGCAACGAACTGGCAGAATCCACCGGACCCGCTCCGGTCGCTGCGTGAGGCTATAATTGCTGCGGTTGAGATAGATTTCCATCATGTGATTCGGAGACTTGCAAAAATGGCAGAAGAAACCAAGGATACCGAGGTCAAGGGCAACGAGGAGTTCGGCACCGCGCCCGTGCCCGAGGGTTTCGCGAACCCGCCGATCGACGATCTGATGAAGCACGCCGATTCCAAGTACGCGCTGGCCATCTTCGCCGCCAAGCGCGCCCGTCAGATCAACTCGTACTTCACCCAGCTCAACGAGGGCCTGCTGCAGAACGTCGGCCCGCTGGTCGAATACCAGAACCAGGAGAAGCCTCTGTCGATCGCTTTCCGCGAGATCGACGAGGGCCTGCTGGAGGAGACTCTGGGCGAGGATGATCTGAGCGAAGGCAACTGATTCGTCTGAATCCGTCCGGTTCGCTGTACGCGGTATTTGCTTTTTCTGGGGCGACACTCTTGCCCTTGACGGCGGTGACGTGTACAACTGAGCGTCAGGAGCGAACGACTTGGGGCTCGCGCCGACCGAAGGTCTGGCACGGGCCCTTTTCGTAGCCTGTTCAGGTCCTGCAACAACAGAATGAACCAACGTATCATTGTGCCTTATCCGCAAAAGGCGGGTAGGGCGATAAGTCCGAAAGAGGGATGATATGACCAATCAGGAGCGTAAGCTCATCTCGGCCGAATCTGTGACCGAAGGCCACCCCGACAAGGTATGCGACCAGATTTCCGACGAAATCCTCGACGAACTGCTTCGGCAGGATCCGCAATCGCACGTCGCCGTCGAGACCTCCGCCGCGACCGGCGTGTTCCTCGTGTTCGGTGAGGTGACGTCAAAGGGGTATGTCGACGTCCAGTCCACCGTGCGCGAGACGCTGCGCCGCATCGGTTACACGTCTTCCGAGGTCGGCCTCGACGCCGACTCCTGCGGCGTGATCGTCGCCATCACCGGCCAGAGCGCCGAGATCAATCAGGGTGTGGCGCGCCTCACCGGCGAGAAGGAGACCGAGGCCAGCCGCGAGGAGCGGTACGAGGCCCAGGGCGCCGGCGACCAGGGCGTGATGTTCGGTTACGCCACCGACGAGACCGACGTGCTGATGCCGCTGCCGATCTATCTGGCCCACCGTCTGGCCTTCCGCCTGACCGAAGTGCGCAAGTCCGGCGAAGTGCCGCACCTGCGCCCGGACGGCAAGACCCAGGTGACCATCGAATACGACGAGAACGACAAGCCGTTGCGCGTCGACACCGTGCTGATCTCCACGCAGCACGACCCGGAGGCGAGCCGGGAATGGCTGGCCGCCCAGCTCAAGGAGCATGTCATCGACCCGGTGCTGGACGAGGTGCTCGGCGACGGCGTCAAGCATGACGATTACCGTCAGCTCGTCAACCCGACCGGCTCGTTCGTCCTCGGCGGTCCGGCCGCCGACGCCGGCCTGACCGGCCGCAAGATCATCGTCGACACGTACGGCGGCGCCGCCCACCATGGCGGCGGCGCGTTCAGCGGCAAGGACCCGTCCAAGGTCGACCGTTCCGCCGCGTACGCGACCCGCTGGGTGGCGAAGAACATCGTCGCCGCGGGGCTGGCGCACCGTGTCGAGCTGCAGGTCGCCTACGCGATTGGCGTGGCCGAACCGGTGTCGGTCAACGTCGAGACGTTCGGCACCGAAATCGGCGTGACCCGCGAGCAGATCCAGCAGGCGGTGCGCAAGGTGTTCGACCTGCGTCCCGCCGCCATCATCGACGAGCTTGACCTCAAGCGCCCGATTTACGCGAAGACCGCCGCATACGGCCACTTCGGCCGCGTCGACGTCGAGTTCCCGTGGGAGCGCACCGACAAGGTCGAAGAGCTCAAGGCCGCCATCCGCTGACTGGCAAATCACAACGATCACCCTCGGTTTCACTTCGTAACGTCCCCGCCAGCGGAGGCTGCCGCGAAGCGAAACCGGGGGTGGTCTTGTCTATACACACAACATGCATACACAGAAAAGCCGCCGGACACCCGAGAAGGTTGCCGCCTGCGGCGGACTTCACCGGCGGCGTGATACAAATGAACCATGAGTACGAATGACGCGCAGCAGTTGGCGTTTGACGGCATGGCGCCGCGCAAACGCCACAAGCGCGCGCCTGCCGAGAAGATTGTGGCCGCGGAAGACCCGATCGCGCAGGTGGTGCTGGACGTGCAGGCGACCCATCTGGGCCAGACATTCGACTATCTCGTGGAGGAGCGGTGGTCGCAGACCGCACGGCCCGGCGTCATGGTGCGGGTCCGGTTCGGGGGCAGGCTCCTCAACGGCGTGATCTGGAAGCGCACGGCAGCCAGCGCCACGCCCCGCTCCGCGCTGAGATTTCTTGAACGGGTGATCAGCCCGCACGTGCTGGTATCCGAATCCATGCGCGACGATATCACGCGCATCGCCGACGCCTATGGCGGCACGCGGGCCAACATACTTCGCCTGGCGGTCCCCCCGCGCGTGGCGCGCATCGACGGCGAACAGCAACTGGCCGCGCGTTCGCTATGGGTGGGAAGGCTCAGATTCTCGCACGTCTCGGACGAACTGATGCAACGGTGCTTCGACACGATACAGGCTTCATATGACGGCGCCGCCATGCTGCGCTCATCCCTGGAGGGCAGCTCGTTCGCCGCCCTGGTGATGGATGCGCGTCCGGGAGCGCGTGCGTGGGCTCGTGACGCCGCGTGGATGATCGCTGCCGCGATGAGGCAGAACCGTGCCGCCGTGGTGGTCCTGCCCGGGATAAGACAGTGCGAGGATCTCGCCGTTGCCCTGGAGGGACTGGGACTGTCCCGTTTCGCGCCGGGCGGCGCCGAGCATGGCGGATACTCCGGTGACTTCGTCGTGCTGGCCGCAGGACTGCCGCCGGCGGAACGGTACCGTGCCTATCTGGCGGCGGCGACCGGTCAGGTCGGGTGCGTCATCGGACTGCGTGCCGCCATGTATGCTCCGGTCGAGGGGCCGGCCTTGTTCATGATGGTGGATGATGCCGCGTACCAGCAGGCTGACGGGATGATGCCGTACGCGCAGGCACGCGGCGTCATGCGTCTGCGCGCTGAGTCGCACGGGGGAGTGTTTGTGGCGCTGTCGTACGCCCGTAGCCCGTTGAGCCAATGGGAATGCGAGGACCACACGGCCGTGACTGCCGTGAGCGGCCCGAGCGCATCCGTCACGCCGTTGCCAGCCGCTCGCAGGGATCAGATGCCGTGGGTGCGGTGGCTGAACCGCGAGGAGCTGGCGCGTCTCGCCGACCCGAGCATAGGCGCCCGCGTGCCGCATACTGCGGTGACGGTGTTGTCGAAGGCCTTGCAGACAGGGCCAGTGCTGCTGTCCATCCCCTCGGACGGCCATGCAGGAGGCGTTGGGCTGCGTGAAATGCCATGCGCAGGCTCGTTGCGCGAAATGCACCGGCCCGCTGGGGCGCATGGGTGAT
>ENA-OQBD01001274-OQBD01001274.1-human-gut-metagenome-genome-assembly--contig:-NODE-1274-length-11837-cov-3.846883_pt1 | contig 11837 bp, 9 predicted proteins | sample MGYA00242742_ERZ504543 | MGnify/ENA primary metagenome ERZ504543 (study PRJEB26092, sample SAMD00036239) | human gut metagenome | host: Homo sapiens | study: EMG produced TPA metagenomics assembly of... | reverse complement strand
GTTAAATCAGATCGGAGCAGAACTGGCAGATACCTTTGGTGTCCGTTATCTGTTTTCGGATTTTAAAAAGAAGGAAGGCTATAAAAAGTCGACCGAAATTTCTAAGGAGTATCACATGTACCGGCAGTACTACTGTGGGTGTGTGTATTCCAAGCGTGACCGCGACCGTGAAATTGTACTGCGCAGACAGCAGGAAGAACAGATTTTATAAAAATAAAACAAAGAATTTAAGAAAGAGAGGAATTTAGATATGGCACAGTTATGGGGCGGAAGATTTACGAAGGAGACAGACCAGCTGGTTTACAATTTTAATGCATCCATTTCGTTTGATCAGAAATTTTACAAGCAGGATATTGAGGGGTCCATTGCACATGTGCGTATGCTTGGAAAGCAGGGCATTCTGACACAGGAAGAGATGCAGGCGATTGTTTCCTGTTTACAGGAAATTCTTGCGGATGTGGAGAGCGGAAAGCTTGCCATCACTTCGGAATATGAGGATATTCACAGTTTTGTGGAAGCAAACCTTATTGACCGTCTGGGAGATACCGGAAAGAAACTGCATACCGGACGAAGCAGAAATGATCAGGTGGCACTGGACATGCGTCTGTATACCCGGCAGCAGGTTCTTGAGACGGATGAACTGCTGGAACAGCTGCTGCAGGTACTGCTTCGCATTATGAAAGAAAATACGCAGACGATTATGCCAGGATTTACCCATTTGCAGAAAGCGCAGCCGATCACACTCGCACATCATATGGGGGCGTACTTTGAAATGTTTAAGCGTGACCGTTCCCGTATGCACGATATTTACGAGCGCATGAATTACTGCCCGCTCGGTTCCGGCGCACTGGCAGGAACAACCTATCCGCTTGACCGCGAATATACTGCAGAGCTTCTTGGCTTTTACGGACCGACCTTAAACAGTATGGACGGTGTTTCCGACCGCGATTACCTGATCGAATATCTGTCTGCCATGGCAACCATTATGATGCATTTAAGCCGCTTCTCCGAGGAAATCATCATCTGGAATTCCAACGAATACAAATTTGTAGAGATTGATGATGCATACAGTACCGGAAGCAGTATCATGCCACAGAAGAAAAATCCGGATATTGCAGAACTTGTCCGAGGCAAGACCGGGCGTGTGTATGGCGCGCTCATGTCGCTTCTGACCACGATGAAGGGGATTCCGCTTGCTTACAATAAAGACATGCAGGAAGACAAGGAACTTTCCTTTGATGCCATTGACACAACGAAAGGCTGTATTGCGTTATTCACGGGCATGCTTGATACCATGAAATTCAATAAGGATGTTATGAGAAAGAGTGCCGCACACGGCTTTACCAACGCGACGGATGCTGCCGATTATCTTGTAAATCACGGGGTTCCGTTCCGCGATGCGCATGGAATTATCGGACGTATTGTTTTGTACTGTCTGGACAAACAGATGCCGATTGACGATATGAGTCTGGAAGAATTAAAACAGTTTTCTCCGGTATTTGAGGAGGATGTCTATGATGCAATCTCCATGGAAACCTGTGTCAACAAGCGTCTGACGATCGGTGCACCAGGGGAAGAGGCGATGAAGAAAGTGATCGCAATCGAAGAGGCATATCTGGAGAAAAAATGAGACAAAAGGAGCACATCGCATGCAGAATCGCTTGTCGATGCGATGTACGTAATTGCGGTACATCTCTGATATATTGCATGAAATACCGCTTAGCCGGTATTTCAGATTGTGCAAGTCCTACATATATTTGAGGAATATTTTATTTATTTAGGACAATTTGTTCCTTGTAATTTTACCTGGTTTCAAGTAATATATTTCCTATAAAGACACATGTTCGTGTAACGCGGACAAAAAACAAAAATGTTTTTCTGTAAAAGACAGGTGTCCGCGTATAAAGAAAAGAACAGAGGAGATTGGAAAAATGAGTGAGAAGTTAAAAGTTGGTATCCTTGGCGGAACAGGTATGGTAGGACAGAGATTTATCTCTTTGCTGGAGAATCATCCATGGTTTGAGGTTACCACGATTGCAGCAAGCCCAAGAAGTGCAGGAAAGACTTATGAGCAGGCAGTAGGAGATCGTTGGAAAATGGATACTCCAATGCCGGAAGCTGTAAAGAATATTGTAGTAATGAATGTAAATGAGGTAGAGCAGGTAGCTTCTCAGGTCGACTTTGTATTTTCTGCTGTAGACATGACCAAAGAAGAGATCAAAAAGATCGAGGAAGATTACGCAAAGACAGAGACACCGGTTGTTTCCAACAACAGTGCTCACCGCTGGACACCGGATGTGCCGATGGTAGTTCCGGAAATCAATCCACAGCACATGGAAGTTATCAAGTATCAGAAAGAGCGTCTTGGTACAAAGCGCGGTTTCGTAGCAGTAAAGCCAAACTGCTCCATCCAGAGTTATGCACCGGTTCTGACTGCATGGAAAGAGTTTGAGCCGTATGAAGTAGTTGCCACTACCTATCAGGCTATTTCCGGAGCAGGAAAGACGTTCAAGGACTGGCCAGAGATGCTTGGAAACATTATTCCATACATCGGTGGTGAGGAAGAAAAGTCTGAGAAAGAGCCTCTGCGTATCTGGGGACATGTAGATGACGAGAAGAAGCAGATTGTTCCTGCAACTTCACCAGTCATTACCTGCCAGTGTATCCGTGTTCCTGTATTAAACGGTCATACAGCAGCTGTATTTGTTAAATTCAAGAAGAAACCTACCAAAGAGCAGCTGATCGAAGCACTGAAGAATTACAGTGGTGTGCCACAGGAGCTGAAGCTCCCAAGTGCACCGGAACATTTCATCCAGTACTTAGAAGAGGACAACCGTCCGCAGGTCAGCCTGGATGTAAACTTTGAGCATGGCATGGGAATCTCTGTCGGACGTCTGAGAGAGGATACCGTATATGACTGGAAATTCGTTGGATTATCTCACAATACCGTTCGTGGTGCAGCCGGTGGTGCAGTTTTATGTGCAGAGCTGTTAAAGGCACAGGGATATATCACAAAGAAATAAGTATTAAATTGAAATACGGATTTTGGGAGAGAAGTGCAAAAACTGCACTTCTTTCTTTTTGCCGAAAACCTTGTGAGAGATATTAATCAGTGATATAATTTCTTTTAGCAGAAGGAATTTTGTACGGAGGAATCGGGATGAACGCAAAAAAAACAGATCTTAAAGAATTGGAAGGCTGGTATGCAAAATCGGGAAACCAGCTGATGCTTTTGTATGGTGGGATGGACTGCCGGAAAGAACAGCTGATCAAAGAATTCTGTGTGGGGAAAAACATTTTTATTATCGGTGCAGACAGCTTTCCGCACAGGAACAGATGCAGAAAATGGGAGAAGAAATTCAAAATTCTTTTCAGATGAAGCTGAGCAGATATTCCTATGATGAATTTTTTAACCGGGTAAAAAGCGGAGATGCATCAAAACTGGTGATTGTGATTGATGAGGCACAGTATGCAATTAAAAGAGATCCGGAATTTGTCAAAAGTATTTTAAAACTGAAGATGAAAAGGCTTTATCCGGGACCGGTGATGATCATTCTGGCGTCTTCTTCCATTGTATGGGCCACACAGGATGCAAAAGATGCGTTCGGGGATGGATTCCGTCGTATTGATGTACTGCATAAAGTGGAAGATCTGAATTTCCTGGAAGTTGTCCGGACATTTCCGGCACTTTCGGTCAGCGACTGTATCCGTATTTATGGATCGATCGGCGGGGTGCCGGGATATATGGAAGCCTGGAATCCGGAAATTTCATACAGGGAGAATATTTACCGGCTTGTGCTGACGGAGGGCGGATATCTGTTTCATATGGCAGAACAGAAAATTTCGGCAGAACTGCGTGAACTTTCCGTCTATAACACAATTTTATCTGCAATTGCACAGGGATATAATAAACTGAATGACCTGTATTTGAAAACCGGATATTCCCGTGCAAAGATCAGTGTTTATATGAAAAATCTCAGCCATTTTGATATTGTAGAGAAAGTGCAGTCATTTCAGACCGGCGGCTGGGAAAATACTAAGAAAGGGGTATACCAGATCAAAGATACATTTATTAATTTCTGGTTTAAATTTGTATTTCCCCACATGTCGGATCTTTATCTGCTGAAACCGTATGAATTTTACGACCGTTACATTGCACCGGAACTTGGCACGTATCTGAAACGTTATTTCCGGAATGTCTGCATGGAGTATATGATGCTTTTGAATCAGATGGGACGCATGCCGTTTCCAGTTCATAAGATCGGAACCTGGGTTGGAAAGACAGGAAACATTGATATTATTGCCCAGAGCACAGACCGCAGAAATATTGTGGGACTATGTAACTGGGATCAGCCACAGCTGACATCGCAGATGTGCGAGGAACTGTATCAGAACATGGAAAAGGCAAAAATCCGTTCGGAGCATAGTTTTTTTATTCTCTGCAACGCGGTTTGAACCGATGCTGGCGGAGCATGCCAAAACGGATGACCGGTTTGAGCTGATTGATATGAACGAATTATAGAAAAAGTTTGCCAATAGGGGATAGAAGATGGGAAAGTCACTGATCATAACGGAGAAACCGTCGGTTGCCCAGGAATTTGCAAAAGTTCTCGGGGTAAGCGGGGGCCGCAGAGATGGCTATCTGGAAAACCAGAAATATGTGATCACCTGGTGCGTGGGACATCTGGTAGCCATGGTATATCCGGAAAGTTATGATATAAAATACAAAAAGTGGAAACTGGAAGATCTGCCATTTCTTCCAAAAGAATATAAATATGATGTGATCAAAGATGTCAGCCGGCAGTATGATGTGGTTCACGGAATGTTGATGCGCGAGGATATCGACCGTGTCTACTGGGCAGGAGATGCCGGAAAAGAAGGACAGACGATTGAGGAAAATATCCGCAATTTCGGCGGTGTGCGAGACGGCATGGAGGAACTCCGGGTCTGGATTGATTCCCAGACAGAGGAAGAGATCCAACGGGGAATCCGGGAAGCAAAACCGATGTCTGCCTATGAAAATCTCGGAAAATCCGGTATTATGCGTACCATTGAAGATTATGCCATGGGCATTAATTTTTCCCGTGTAATGTCGGTAAAATATGGAGGGTTGTTAAACAATGCGGCGGGAACACGTTCCTACACCGCTATTGCGGTCGGGCGCGTGATGACCTGTGTGCTTGGGATGGTCGTGATCCGTGAGCGCGAGATCCGCAATTTTAAGGAGACACCGTTTTACCGTGTTGTCGGAAATTTTACAGATGCACATGTTCAGGGCGAGTGGAAAGCCGTCGAGGGATCAGGGTACTTTGCATCGCCGCTTTTGTATAAGGAAAACGGATTTCGGGAAAAGAAGGATGCACTGGCATTGATTGACCGCGTGCAGGGACATTCTGCGATTGTGGAATCCATGGAAAAGAATATTTCCAGAAAACGGGCGCCGTTACTGTTTAATCTGGCAGAGCTGCAGGCAGAATGTGCAAAACGATTCAAGATCAGCCCGGATGAAACCTTACAGGTGGCGCAGGATCTGTATGAACGGAAACTGACAACGTATCCGCGTACCGATGCGCGTGTGCTTTCTACTCCGGTGGCAAAGGAAATTCATAAAAATATCAGCCGTCTGCGGGGATATGAGCCGACTTCGGATTTTGTGGAGCAGATTCTCGACAGAAAGCTGTATGGAAATATTGCAGGAACGCAGTATACCGATGATGCTAAAGTGACAGACCACTATGCGATCATTCCGACCGGTCAGCTCACGGAGCTTGGGAAACTGAATGCTCTGCAGAAATCGGTATTTGATCTGATCGTGCGGAGATTTCTCAGTGTGTTTTATCCGGCGGCAGAATATCAGAATGTAAAAATGACGGCTGTTGTGGATGTGGGGGAAAATAAGGAACGTTTTTATGCGTCCGCACGTGTATTAAAGATACCCGGTTATTTGGAAATTGCAGGAATTCCAAAGAAAGAGGAAGAAGATTCGGATCCGAAGGAACTGCTACATCTGGCAGATCAGCTGAAAAAGGGCGACGAGATTTCCGTGGATGGATATGAGGTGAAAGAGGGAAAAACTTCACCGCCGAAGCGGTACACCTCCGGTTCCATGGTGCTTGCCATGGAAAATGCAGGACAGCTGATTGAGGATGAGGAGCTTCGGGAACAGATCAAAGGTTCGGGAATCGGTACCTCGGCCACCCGTGCGGAAATTATCAAGAAACTGGTCCGTATCCATTACCTCAATCTGAATAAACGGACGCAGGTGCTCACACCGGAAAATCTCGGGGAGATGGTATTTGAAGTGGTGAGCATGACCGTCCCGGCACTTTTGAACCCGAAGATGACAGCTTCCTGGGAAAAGGGACTTGATGGAATTACACAGGGAACCGTGGATTTCTGGGATTACCGGACGAAACTGGAAGATTTCATCCGGACCGAAACGGAAAAGATGATCGGACAGGATCTGCGGGAACCGCTTGCGGAACGTATCAGTAATTTTGCCGGGAAACATGCAAGAGGTGCCGGTGCGAGAAGAAAGATCGGTGTCAGATGCCCAGCATGCGGTGGAGAACTTGTAACCACGCCATTTGGCTATGGATGTGCAAATTACAAGAATGATAAATCAGGATGTAATTTTAATATTGGCGAAATTGCAGGTGTTCAGCTGAGTGAGGAACAGGTAAAAGAACTTATCGAACAGGGGCATACCCAGACCATTCGCGGGTTTAAATCCAAGGCAGGCAAACGGTTCGATGCAAAACTCAAGGTAAATAAAGACGAAAATGGAAAAGTTAATATTGCATTTGATTTTTCAGACGTAGAACCGGAAATTATTTCGGAGGTAAAGTGCCCAGTATGTGGCGGACAGATGAAAAAGACATCTTTCGGCTATGGATGTGTGAACTTTTCACCGGACGATGAGAACAGCTGCCGGTTTTCCATTGGAACAATCGCTGGAAAAACCCTGCCGGTTACTGCGGTAAAGCAGCTCCTGATGGATGGTCACACAGATACCCTGCGCGGTTTTAAATCGAAAACCGGTAAAAAATTTGACGCCTGCCTGAAACTGGAGAAATCCGAAGAGGGAAAGACGAATATCGTATTTGATTTTGACAGCGTGGAACAGAAAGTGATCCGCGATGTAAAGTGTCCGCTCTGTGGGGGTGAGATCATTGCGACCTCTTTTGGTTATGGATGTGCTAACTATAAGCCGGGCGATGAAAACAGCTGCAGGTTTTCCATTGGGAAGATGGCAGAGAAATCTTTTACGGAAGCACAGGTCCGGCAGCTTTTAAACGATGGCATTACGGAAACCATGCGTGGGTTTAAGTCAAAAACAGGGAAGAAATTTGATGCGCGCGTAGCTCTCGCAAAAGATGAAAACGGGAAAGTAACCGGGCTGAAATTTGATTTTGACAATGTAGAGCCAAAGAAAGTCAAAGATGTGAAGTGCCCGAAGTGTGGTGGGGATATTGTAGTGGCACCGTTTGGATTTATGTGTGCCAATCATAAAAAAGATGATAAGGAAAGCTGCAGCTTTATGATTGGAAGTATCGCAAGTGTCCGGCTGAAAGAAGCGCAGGTGAAAGAACTTCTGACGAAAAAGAGGACAGAGGTAATTTCGGGATTTGTTGCAAAGACCGGTATGAAATTTGATGCGCCGCTGAAACTGACGGAAGAAGGGGAGATCGCATTTGATTTTCCAGAGAAACCGAAACCGGAAGAGACAACCGTGCCGTGCCCGAAATGCGGCAAAATGCTGATGAAGACGCAGTGGAGGTATGAATGTGCGTGCGGATTTAAAATCTGGCATACCGTTGCTAAGGTGGAACTTTCCGAAGAAGTGATGAAAGAACTGCTGACGACCGGAAAGACGAAGCAGAAGATTGCCGGATTTACCTCAAAGGCAGGCAATACATTTGACACCTGCCTGAAATATGAAAATGATCAGATTTCGTTTGATTTTGATAATCCGGGGGAGGCACCACCGAAGGAAGCAGCGACTCCGGAAGAAACGGAGCGTCCAGAAGAAAAAACATTCAGTAATCATGAAAAATAAAAATTTAAGGAGATTTAAAAATGGAAAACGCAAAAATCAAAAACATGTATGATTTATCACAGTCTATCGCGGGAGAGTATCTTTCACAGTTTACATATCCGTGGGAAGCATTAAAAGGAATCAGCGATTTTATCAAAAAGCTCGGTCCGACACTCGATCCGGAAATTTATGAGAAACGTGGAGAAAATATCTGGGTGGCAAAGAGTGCAACCGTTGCGCCTACGGCATGTCTGAACGGACCGCTGATTATTGATGAAGATGCCGAGATCCGTCACTGTGCATTTATTCGCGGGAGTGCGATCATTGGAAAAGGATCGGTTGTCGGAAATTCCACGGAGATCAAAAATGATATCATTTTTAACACGGTACAGGTACCACATTACAATTACGTCGGGGATTCCATTCTTGGTTACAAGTCCCATATGGGAGCCGGTTCAATTACCTCCAATGTAAAATCGGATAAAACACTTGTGGTTGTAAAGGACAACAGAGATTCCGGAGAAGAAATTGAAACAGGACTTAAGAAATTTGGAGCTATGCTCGGAGATCACGTAGAGGTAGGATGCAACTCCGTTTTAAATCCGGGTACGGTTATCTGCCCGAATTGTAATGTCTATCCGCTTTCTTCTGTCCGCGGAGTGATTCCGGCAAACCATATCTACAGGGATGCAGACCATATTGTGGCAAAAAAAGAAAAATAGTAGTTGTATCTAAAAAAGTGCGAATTTGCACTAGACTTTAGGAAAAAAATATGCAAAAATATTAGCGGTATGTCGAATGATAACGAGTTTATCTACAATTAACATGCGAAAGGAGTCTTAAGATGATTTACACTAAGGAAGTTGAAAACATGTGTCCTGTAGCAAAGGGCGCAAAGCATGAGCCAGCTCCTATCCCGGAAGAGGGAAAGTGGGTTCATTCCAAGAAAATTGAGGACATTTCAGGATTTACACACGGTGTCGGCTGGTGTGCACCACAGCAGGGTGCCTGCAAGCTTTCTCTTAACGTAAAGAACGGTATCATTGAGGAAGCATTAGTTGAGACAATCGGTTGCTCTGGTATGACTCATTCAGCTGCCATGGCTGCAGAAGTTTTACAGGGTAAGACAATTCTGGAAGCTTTAAATACAGACTTAGTTTGTGATGCTATCAACACAGCTATGAGAGAACTTTTCTTACAGATCGTATATGGACGTACACAGTCTGCATTCTCTGATGACGGACTTGCTGTAGGTGCTGGTCTGGAAGATTTAGGAAAGGGACTTCGTTCTCAGGTTGGTACTATGTATGCAACAAAAGAGAAGGGTGTTCGTTACCTTGAGATGGCTGAAGGATATGTTACAGGTATCGCTCTTGACGAGAATAACGAGGTAATTGGTTACCAGTTCGTTTCTCTTGGAAAGATGACTGACTTCATTAAGAAGGGTGATGATCCTAACACAGCTTGGGAGAAAGCCAAGGGTCAGTATGGCCGTGTGGACGATGCAGTTAAGATTATCGATCCACGTCAGGAATAATTGGAAAGGAGAACGATATAATGGCATCATTATTTGAAGGATATGAAAGAAGAATTGACCAGATTAACGCTGTTTTAAACAGCTATGGTATCAGCTCTATCGAAGAAGCTGAAAAGATTACAAAGGACGCTGGACTGAACGTTTACGATCAGGTTAAGAAGATTCAGCCAATTTGTTTCGAGAACGCTTGCTGGGCTTACACTGTAGGTGCTGCAATCGCAATCAAGAAGGGATGCAAGAGAGCTGCTGATGCTGCCGCAGCAATCGGTGAAGGACTTCAGGCATTCTGTATTCCTGGATCTGTTGCAGATCATCGTAAAGTAGGTTTAGGACATGGTAACCTTGGAAAGATGCTCCTTGAGGAGGAGACAGAGTGCTTCTGTTTCTTAGCTGGACATGAGTCATTCGCAGCTGCTGAGGGTGCAATCGGTATCGCTGAGAAGGCAAACAAGGTTCGTCAGAAACCTCTTCGTGTTATCTTAAACGGTCTTGGAAAAGACGCAGCACAGATCATTTCCCGTATCAACGGATTTACATTCGTAGAGACAAAGTATGATTACAAGGCTGCAAAGCTTAACATCGTATATGAGAAAGCATACTCTAACGGACTTCGCGCAACTGTAAAATGTTACGGTGCTGATGATGTTCAGGAAGGTGTTGCAATCATGCATCATGAGAACGTAGGTGTTTCCATCACTGGTAACTCTACAAACCCAACACGTTTCCAGCATCCGGTTGCAGGTACATACAAGAAGGAATGTATCGAGCAGGGTAAGAGTACTTCTCCGTAGCATCCGGCGGTGGTACAGGACGTACACTTCACCCAGACAACATGGCAGCAGGTCCTGCTTCTTATGGTATGACAGATACTATGGGACGTATGCACTCTGATGCACAGTTCGCAGGATCTTCTTCCGTACCGGCTCACGTTGAGATGATGGGACTTATCGGAATGGGTAATAACCCAATGGTTGGTGCTACTGTTGCTGTTGCAGTATCTGTTGAGGAAGCTGCAAAGGCTGGTAAGTTCTAAGAAAAAAGTAAGTAATAGCAAGGTTTTGAGGGCCTCCGGAGAAATCCGGAGGTCCTTTTTCTTTTATTATGATAGAATTGTAATTTTAATAACTAAATTGCGATATTTCAAAATTAAATTTCGTTTATTGTAGTATCAAATTGTTTGAAGCGCATTTTTATGGTATGATAATAAATACAAGCTAAATACAATAGTAAATAAAATGTGAATAATAAAAAATATAAGTCAGAGGTAAAAGTATGACCGTTAGTTACAAGAAGTTATGGAAATTATTGATTGATAAGGACATGATGAAGAAAGATCTGCGTGCGATGACAGGTGTTAGTACTACAACAATGTCCAGATTATCAAAGGACGAAAATGTAAGTACAGAAATTTTGTCAAAAATTTGTTCCGCTTTAAATTGTGATGTTGGAGACATCATGGAATTTGTTCCTGATAAAAAAGAGGAACAGTAGGGGGTACGGTAGCATGGATCATTCTTATCCTTATATTGCGTCTTTGACCAGAGAGCCGTTCCTTTTCTATGAGATGCGTTCTACTGCAAAACTGATGACAGAAGGAATTTCTGATGATGCGATTGTAAAAGAAATCGTAGAGCAGAATCTTTTCCAGTACCCAACGGAAAAATCTATTACACGCATGGCGAAAGCCTGTATCAAACGGCTTCATGCACTGGAAGATGATTCTCTGGTTTCTGCGATTGCGTCACAGCCGACGGATGTAGCAAAACAGATTTGTCTGTATGCATTGATGAAGCAGAGCCGACTGGTCTGGGAATTTATGCTGACAGTCATTGGCGAAAAGTACCGTTTAAGGGACACATCTTTTGGTAAGATAGATTTGAATACATTTTTTATGCGTTTGCAGGAACAGAATGATACCGTAGCTTCCTGGAGCGATACCACAATAACAAAGTTAAAACAGATCATTGCCAGAGTGCTTGTCGAAACAGAATATCTCGGCAACATTAAGGCAGATCATTTGAATCCAGTATGGCTGCATCCTGTTTTGGAAAATGCCATCAGAAGCAATGGCGATACGGCAATACTACCGGCGTTTAATTGCTTTTCATAGGAGGTAGTGTAGTCGAATGAGTGATATAAAAGAACGCCTGGACAAAGTTCGGGCATTGATTCAGGAACCGGAGTTTCTGGAAGGCAAGGGACTCAGCAATGAGGTGAATATCAGAATCTTCTGTTATGAACCGGAGAATGAAATGGTTGTCC
>ENA-OQBD01001273-OQBD01001273.1-human-gut-metagenome-genome-assembly--contig:-NODE-1273-length-11844-cov-2.772979_pt1 | contig 11844 bp, 5 predicted proteins | sample MGYA00242742_ERZ504543 | MGnify/ENA primary metagenome ERZ504543 (study PRJEB26092, sample SAMD00036239) | human gut metagenome | host: Homo sapiens | study: EMG produced TPA metagenomics assembly of... | reverse complement strand
GTGTACAACAGAAAGAAATGTCTGAACAAAAGAGGAATGGCACTGGTACAAGTAGAAGCTTATTTGGACAGAAAGAAGAAATACTTTTCAACCAAAGTCTATCTGAAACCGGAACAATGGGATGCAAAAAACTAGTTGTAAAAAACCACCCTAATGCAGATGCTCTCAACCGCCTGATTTACGAATTTGTCGCAGCAATAGAGAAAAAAGAATTGGAATTATGGCAGCAGGGCAAACGTATATCATTGGAATTATTAAAGGATGCTTTAGCTACCAGAGAGAACAATTCTTCATTTATATCTTTCTTTAAGCAAGAGGTTTCGAATTCGTCTTTAAAGGACAGCACCAAACGCAATCATCTTTCTACTCTTCTATTGCTGCAAGAATTCAAAAGGGATATAGTATTTTCCGATTTGACATTCGAGTTTGTTTCATCTTTTGAGTACTTCCTGCAACAGAAAGGATATCATACCAATACCATTGCGAAACATATGAAACATTTAAAACGCCACATAAATATTGCTATTAATAAAGAATATATTGAAATCCAGAAATATGCTTTCAGGAAGTATAAAATAAAAACCGTGGAAAACAAACACACCCATTTAGTACCAGAAGAACTGGAACAATTGGAACGTTTGAGCCTGACGGACAAGCATATGAAACTGCAAAAGTCCTTGGATGCTTTTCTGTTCTGCTGTTATGCAGGAATGCGATACTCTGATTTTACAAATTTATCAAAGAAAAACATTGTAGATATAAATCAGGAAACGTGGCTTATATATAAATCTGTAAAGACCGGAACAGAAGTGCGGTTACCCCTTTATCTCCTTTTTGCAGGCAAAGGAATTGTAATCCTTAATAAATACCGCAATAATCTGGAGGATTTTTTCCGCTTAAGAGATAACTCAAATATTAATAAAGACCTGATAATCATTGCGAAATTGGCAGGGTTATCAAAAAAGATTTCATTTCACACAGCCCGTCACACCAATGCAACTTTACTTATATATAATGGTGTAAATATCACTACTGTACAAAAGCTGCTTGGTCATAAAAGCGTAAAAACGACACAAGTGTATACCAATATTATGGATATGACGATTGTCCATGACCTGGAAAAAACTAAAGCAAGCAGCACTTGGTATCAAAAAAAAGGACAGATAACAGCTTTAATAAGTAGTAAGCAAGTTGTTTTGTAATGCTGGAACTTTTAGTTTTCTCCTATAAAACTAAAAGTTTTACACCGATAACCAATAAATTATTCCGTGCAATCAGGTGTAAATACACATAGGGGTTAGCCCATTTTTAAAGCAATGTGTGGCGTGATAGATAGTTGTAAATAATTTTATCTATCACACCTGTTTTGCACGGATTAATATGCTTGAAATCAGAAGTATATCCCCTATAGTATGATAGCATAACAGATGATTTTCATTTTAAACTTGATAGAGAGGCCGAGTTCAAGTTATAAACGGAAGACTTAAGCTACCAATACTTTTTTGCTTACAAAATGTTATTTCAAAAAGCAATAAGTATATTTATGATATGATTATTATCCAACAGTCGTCCATACAAAGCGCTAATAATCAACAGTTATTATAGATTATAGGTAGCACTTTGGTAATATAATTCGATTATTAGATATGGCCAGAATGATATGTGTAAATACTTTTGCTCTGAATGGTAACTTAACTGTTACTTATAAAACTCTTATTTTTAGCAACTTATATTTTTATGAGTTCTGCGAAAACTTTGCGAATTTCATTCGTTGGCATGCAAATCGCAGGATGTGGCTATCAGACCAAATGTAAGAGTGATACTCAAATCAGATGCCGAACAATTGGATGAAGTAGTAGTAACTGCCATGGGTATCAAACGTGATCGCAAAGCATTAGGCTATGCGGCACAGGATTTGAATTCAGAACAACTGAATAAAGCAGGAACAACCTCGCTTGCCAGCGCTATACAAGGTAAGCTGACGGGTGTAGATATTCGTCAGTCATCGGGTGCACCGGGTGCTTCTTCTCAGATTGTAATTCGTGGTGCTCGCTCGTTTGATGGTAACAACCAGCCGTTATATGTAATTGATGGTATGCCTGTGAATACAACTGCGGATTTTGATACCGGTAAATCTGTAACGGGTGCTAACTACGCCGATCGTAGCATAGACATTAATCCTGAAGATATAGAGTCTGTGAATATACTGAAAGGTCAGGCAGCATCCGCATTGTATGGTATCCGTGCATCCAACGGTGTGATTGTCATTACGACCAAACGCGGTTCCAAAAACAATATGAACAAACCAAGCGTAACGATTTCAACGAACCTGAGTGCACAACGGGTTTCACGCAAATTCGAACGTCAAAATATATATTCGCAGGGCAACAGCATTGCAGCAGGATATGATCCGTCTTCTTCCATGACTTGGGGACCAAAAATCAGCGAATTGGCAAACGACCCCAAATATGGTGGAAACATGAATAATCAATACACTGCGGCAGATGGTATGCGCGAAGGGCAATATTACAATCCCAAACGCGCACAAGCCGGTTTGGACGGTTGGACTACGCCACAGATTTATGATAATGTGGGCGATTTTTTAGGCACAGGATTCACTGAAAACACAAACGTGAATCTATCACAAAGCATCAACGGAATAAACTATTCGTTCGGCGTGAACAATTCGCACCAGAATGGCATCATTCCTTCAACAGGCATGGACCGTTGGGGAGCGCGCGGATTGGTAGATTGGAAAATCAATCCACAGTGGAACACAGGATTCTCCATGAACTATTCATCTACTAAAATTACATCTGCACCGGGAGCCAACGATGGTATCATGAATGTGGTTTACTCTGCTCCGGCCGAATATGATTTGAAGGGTATTCCCAATCATGAACCGGGCAATCCGACAAACCAGATATTGTTCCGTTCCACCTCATTTACCAACCCTTATTGGTGGGCGGAACATAATGAATATCTCCAGCATACCAACCGTGCTTTTGGCAATACCTATTTGGAGTACCAACCGGATTTGGGCTTGGGAGAGAACTTCTCACTCAAGATTAGGGAACAGGCTGGTCTTGACATTTGGACTTCTGACTATGCCACTGTACGGGAAATGGGCAGTACGTCATCGCTGAAAGGTGGAGACATAGAGAATTACGGTTCTCAGCATAATGTATTCAATAATCTGTTCACCGTTAATTTTGACGGTAAATTCGGAAAAAGCGACGAATGGAGGCTGAACGTAATATTAGGAAACGAGTTCAATCATGAGAGTATCCGTAACTGGGATTATTACGGCAGCAACTTCAACTTTCCTGGTTTTACCAACATTGGAAATGCTACTTCACTAACATCTAGTGAGTATAAGCGACAAGAACGTACAGTAGGCTTTTTCGGAAGTCTTTCAATGTCATGGCAAGATCAGGTGTATCTGACCGTAACCGGACGTAACGACTACGTATCAACCATGCCGCGCGGCAGTCGCAGTTTCTTCTATCCTTCAGTATCATTAGGCTGGGAGTTCACCAAATTACCTTTCTTGCAGAACAATAAAATATTAAACTATGGTAAACTCCGTGCTTCGTTCGCACAAGTAGGTCAGGCCGGTAACTATTATGCCAATTATTATTATACTCCCACCTACGGGGGCGGTATGTACTCTTACTATCCGGTTACTTATCCTCTACCCAGCGGAGTATCTACTTTCACACCCTATTACCGCGTGTATGATGAAGAATTGAAACCGCAAAATACAACCAATTATGAAGTAGGTGCCGATTTACATTTCTTTGGCAGCCGTTTGAAAGTGGAATACACATACAGTTTGCAGAATGTAGAAGATCAGATATTTTATGTACCCGTAGATGGAGCGACCGGCTATCAGGAAATGTTGACCAATGCCGGAAAAATGCGCACGCATGCTCACGAACTTTCTATTAATGCTGCTATTCTGCAAGCCAAAGATTTCGACCTGAATTTGGGTATCAACTTTACCAAAGTAAACAACAAGGTTATAGAACTGGCTCCGGGTGTGGAATCCATTATGCTGGGCGGATTTGTAGAACCACAAATTCGTGCACAGGCAGGATGTACTTATCCGAACATATATGGTTTGGGCTTCAAACGCGATGAAGCAGGCAATTTGCTGTTACTGAACGGTCTGCCTCAATCCTCAGGCAATAGCCAAGACTTGGGCAACTGCTCTCCGGACTTCACTACTGGTTTTACGCTGGGTGGTCGTTATAAACGTCTTTCACTCTCTACCACATGGAGTTGGCAACAAGGTGGAAAGATGTATCACGGAACAAACATGACTCTGAATTATTTTGGTGCTACCAAAGAGTCACTTCCTTATCACGAAGGAAGTATGGTTGCTGAAGGCATAGATGAAGCAACGGGACAGCCCAATACAGTTGAAGTAAATAAAGCCGATTACTATCAGGCTTATTACAATATCACCGAATCCGGCGTGTATGACACGAGCTTTATCAAGTTACGCGACCTGACTTTAACTTATCAATTGCCCAAACTCGGTATCTTCGACATTTCGATTTACGGCTTTGCCCGTAATGTACTTGTTTGGGCTAATTTGCCCAACTTCGATCCGGAGTCTTCACAAGGCAATAATAATATGAGCGGATACTTCGAACGGTTCTCAGTTCCCAACACATCCAGCTTCGGCGGTGGTCTTACTATTAATTTCTAAACATACCAACATAAAGATTTCGATTATGAAAAAATACATATTCATGACTTTGACGGTGGCTCTTCTCGGACTGACAGCATGTACAGAAGATGCATTTGACCGTATCAACAAGGACTATGAACACCCTTCACCGGAAGCCGTCCCGGCAGCACTCCAACTGACAGATGCCATTATGTCCACAGGCTTCAGTACCGTATCGGGTGACTTTGCTTTTTACCTTTCTTCGCTCAATGAGCAAGAGATAGGTATGGGTAACAACCAATTAATGTTTGCCGAAATGCGCAACTCAAGCGAATGGGCTGCTTCTACTACCTTTAACAATGTATGGAACTCTATCTATGGCAATTTACAGAATATACGCCAAATGCAGAGTAAAATAGAGAATGAAGTACCGGGTAATGTCGGACAGTTTGATATACTGGGTATGGCACAAGTATTGGAAGCTGTAAACTTCGGTGTCCTGACCGATATGTTCGGTGATATTCCTTATAGCGAAGCTGTGCAAGGGCAAGGTAATTTGCAACCTAAATTAGATGCACAGAAAGATGTTTATACTGGTATTTTGGCTACACTCGACAAGGCTATTGGTAACTTGGAAAAAGGCAAAAGTTTGACAAGTGCCGGTAATCAGGACATAGCCTACAAAGGGGTTGCATCTAAATGGCTCGCAGCTGCTCACGCTCTGAAAGCACGCTATCTGTTGCATAAACTGGCGGTAGAACCTAACGTACTTTCAGAAGTAGCAACAGCCGTACAAAAAGCTATAGACAACGGATTCGAAGGATTTACGGTGACAGGATTTAATGGTTCTACATGTGACAATCCATGGAGTGCCTATGTTTTCAGCCGCCAGTACACAGCACCTTCAAAGACAGTAGCGGACTTGATGGAAGCCACAGATGATCCTCGCTTGGATTATTATCTGAATGCTTTGGGAAAGTCTTATACTCCGGGAGATGAAACTATTGCCAAGACAGTAGATGATGCCAGAGTAATGAAATATCAGCCGGCATGGTATTTGTTCGGTTCACAGCCTATTCATATCATGAGTAAAGCCGAACTCTATTTCATTCAGGCAGAAGTTCAACTGCGTTCAAACATTGATGCCACCTCGGCGTATCAAAAAGCAGTAGAAGCTTCTGTTACGGAAATTCTGACTTGGTTTGGAGATGAATCCACTGTACCGACTGCTGCTACAATAGCAAAAAACTATGCCATGTCTTTGGGCGCACCGACACTCCAAAAACTTTTTGAACAGAAATATGTGGCGCAAGCATTGGACGAGCAAGTGGAAACTTACAACGATCTGCGTCGCTTGAAAGCAATGGGAGAAGAGTATGTAATACTGACTAACCCGAGAAACACCCAAAGCGGTATTAACCGCTATCCGGAACGCTTGCCCTATGGCAACAGTGCGGTCATCGGCAATCCGGATGTGAAAGAAGCCTACGGCGACGGTTCTTATATCTATTCTGAGAAGACGTGGATAAACGGAGGTAAATAAATTCCAGTAAATAAATCCCTTTGTTTTAGGTTGTTTTCACAAATTCAATCTAAAATGGAGGGATTTTTCCGTATTAAAACTCATCTCCAAACATTGTTCTTTCTTTAGGAATAAAGCATTTATAAATATTTACAAAAGAACAATAGTTAATACAAGATATACTATAGTATTCCATAACAATGTATTCGTTTAAGTTCAATATATAATTGATTAAATTATATCAAACAAAAAGATAAAGAAAAAAACAGAAAGTAAATTTTCAATATGATAATAAAACTGCATTATCATCATAAACACCTGAATATCAATGATATATATTAACTTCAAGTAGATAATGGGTATACCTCCAAATCCCGTACCTCTCTTATATTAGCTTTTAAAGAAGACTATACTAATTATAATCAGTTCTATTAAAGATATAATATATTAATAATCAGACATTTGCTTTTATGCAGTTCTGCGAAAACTTTGCAGATTTCATACATCGGTATGCAGACTCAGGAAGTGGCTATCAAACCGAACTTAAAAGTGGTATTGAAGCCTGATACTGAGGTGCTTGATGAAGTTGTCGTTGTTGCTTATGGTACTGCCAGCCGCCAGTCCATTACAGGTGCTGTAGCTTCTATCGACTCAAAGAAACTGGAGATGCGCCCTGTTACTGAAGTAACGGGAACTTTGGAAGGTGCTGCTCCCGGTATTCAGGTGAATAACTCATATGGCGAGCCGGGTAGCGATAAATCCGAAATCCGTATTCGCGGATTTGGTTCTGTAAACGGAACTAATGCTCCGCTGATTGTCGTAGACGGCTCTCCTTATGGCGGAAGCTTGAATGATATCAATCCGCAGGATATTGAATCTATTTCTGTTCTGAAAGATGCTTCATCTGCCGCTCTTTATGGTAATAAGGCTGCTAATGGAGTTATCATGATTACCACTAAAAAAGGTAAAAGTCATAAGTTGAACTTTCGGATTGGTGTGAAGCAGGGTATGTATACCCGTGGTATACCGGAATATGACAAATTGGGCGTAAACCAATGGATGGAAGCTATGCGTTCCGGTATGCAAAGCTATTGGGAAAAAGACGGTGGAGTTACTCCGCAACAAGCATTCGAAGCATCTAAAACAGTCAATGATGACATTGTTTTTTCTCCTATCTTTGATAAGAACGGTGCTGCCATGTTCGATGAAAATGGAAAGTTCGTATCAAAGGTAAAACCCGGTTACAATGATTTGGATTGGTTGAAGGCATTGGAGCGCACAGGTTATCGTCAGGAATACACAGCCAGTGCGGATGCTATGGGAGAAAAGTATGATATTTTCTCTTCTTTCGGCTATTTGAATGAGAAAGGATATATCATTGGCTCGGATTATGACCGTTTCACTGCACGTTTGAAGGCTAACTATCAGCCGACTTCCTGGTTTAAAACAGGTGTAAGTCTGAGCGGAACAATGTCCGGCTCTAATTATCAGGCTAATGCTCATGATGCATATTTTGCTAATCCGTTCTATACAGCCGGTCAGATGGCACCGGTCTATCCTTATTTGATGCATAATGAAGACGGAAGCGTGGCTACAGATGGCACCGGTAACTCTTATGATATAAGTAACTATGATTATTTGGGTGGTCGTAATATTATTTATGAGATTCAGAATGATATCAGCCGTAAGGAACGTAATGCCGTATCAGGTCAGATATATGGTACGATTTCTTTCTTGAAGGATTTTGCGGCTACTGTAAGGGGGGACCTCTATAATGTAAATAACACGGAAAAAGCCTTCAATAACCCCTATTGCGGTGACGGTGCTGCTAACAACGGCCGTCTTTCAAAAGTACATGACCGTACACGCGAATACCGTTTTACACAGGAACTGACATGGGCTCACGATTTTGATAAGCACCATATCGATGTATTGCTGGCTCACGAATCTTTCAAGCACTCCTATAATTATGATTTCATGATGAAGGAGCAGATGAAAGTCAGTGGAAATACGGAGATGAGCAATTTTGCAAAAATGACAAGTATCGATGGTTATAACCAAGAATACACTACGGAAAGCTATCTTTCCCGTGCACGCTATAATTTTGCGGAAAGATACTTCCTGGATGCTTCATTCCGTCGCGACGGTTCTTCACGTTTCTCCGATCCGTGGGGTAATTTCTGGTCGCTGGGTGCAAGCTGGATTATTTCTCAGGAGAAGTTCATGAAAGACCTTACATGGATTGATAATTTGAAGTTCCGTGTTTCTTACGGTGAAGTTGGTAATGATGCCGGTGCCGATTATTATGCTTACAAGGAACTGTTCTATTCGGATGTCAATGCCGGTATCGGTGCGTTCTATAAAATTCAGATACCTAATAAGAACTTGAAATGGGAAACTTCCGGTTCATTGGATATCGCGTTGGAAGGTCGTTTGTTCAACCGTTTCAATTTCTCTTTGGATTTCTTCAATAAAACATCTAAAGATTTGCTTTTCACGGTTTACAATCCGCTTTCTGCCGGTGCAACCGACTGGTTTGCCACTTCTGACGAGACGCCGTCCGGAATGTCACAATATTTTGCTAACATAGGTAGTGTTCGCAATACCGGTCTTGAAGTTGCTATGGATGTAGATGCCATCCGGACTAAAGATTGGAAGTGGAATATCGGTTTGAACCTGACTACTATCCATAACGAAATTACAAAATTGCCCGGCGGTAAAGACATTCTGCATGGAACACAGAATTACAGTGAAGGACACAGCATCTATGAATTCTATACTTATACTTATGCCGGAGTAGACCAAATGAACGGACGTGCGCTTTATAATGCAAACTCACAGCTGGGTGAAAGTACAATCAATGCTTTGAAAGCTCAAGATGAGTATGTTACTATCAACGGTAAAAACTACGTGTACAATACATCATATGCCGAAAAAGAATGGCAAGGCAGTGCACTGCCCGATGTATATGGAAGTATCAATACCTCTTTGACATGGAAAGACCTGACACTTTCCGTACTCTGTACATATTCATTGGGCGGAAAAGTATATGATTATAATTATCAAGGATTAATGTATACTACGACTAATGGTCCGGGAGCCTTGCATAAGGATGTGCTGAATGGCTGGCAAGCTGTTCCGGAAGGTATGACCGAAGATTCTCCCAATCGTTTGAATCCGAACGGTACGCCTCAGTTCGACCTTTCAAGCTTGGCTTCTACTTCTTATGGTGCAAGTTCACGCTGGCTGACGGATGCTTCTTATTTTGTCATCAAAAATATCAATCTGAACTATTCTTTCCCAAAGAAAGTCGTTACAAAATGGGGATTGGGTGGATTGAGCGTTTACGGCTCCATTGAAAAATGCGGCTACTTTTACGGCGCGTAAGGGTATGAATCCTCAATATAGCTTCACCGGTTCTCAAGATAATACATTCGTTGCGGCACGTGTGTTTACGCTCGGACTTAATTTAAACTTCTAAAACGAAACAGATTATGAAATATACATTCAAGAACGTAATGATATTAGGACTCGGCTGTCTGTTGGGATTTACCTCTTGCTCGGACAGTTGGCTCAATACAGACTCCACGCAGACTGCGGAGGGAGATGTGATTTTCTCTACAACGGATAATGCAAAACTTGTTATCAACGGTATTTGCAGGACAATGGTTCAGCAACATGCCTATTATGGACAAAACTTCAACGGCGAAGGTACTATGAAGTTGCTTTATGGCGAATATCCCGGTCAGGATTTCAACTTCCCTTATATGGCACCGGGATGGTCTCCGCTGATGAACAACCAGTCTACCATAACCCAGAGCAGCAGTTCTATCTATGATTCTTACCCCTGGTATTACTATTATCTGATTATCGGAAATGCCAATGCGGTAATCAATCGTATTGATAAAGCAGAAGGTTCGCAGGAGGAGAAAGACTTCTTGAAAGCCGAGGCGCTTACATTCCGTGCTTATTCTTTCTTCCGTTTGGCTGAATTATATTGTGAGCCTTGGGCACGTAGTAATGATGGTGCTACCGATGGTGTGGTACTGCGCATTAAGGAAGTGGCCGAAGCTGGTGAAGAGACAGACTTGAAGTTGTCTACATTGGCCGAAACCTATAAGCAGGTTTATGATGATCTTGATGAAGCCCTTAGATTATATGAGGTTTCCGGACTTACCCGCGATGACATTTACTGGGATGCTACCTCTAATATCAGTTTCCCGGATGCTCCGGTGGCTCATGCCATTTATGCCCGTGCTGCTTTAACACGTCAGGATTATGCCGTGGCCAAGGAACATGCGGCTTTGGCGCGTGCCAATTTCCCCTTGATGGACACGAATACATATTATAGCGGTTTCTGCACTCCCAGCAGTGAGTGGATTTGGGGTGTGTACAATGATGCTTCCGAAACTATCTGGTATTATGGATGGCAGCTCTTCATGGCTTGTAACGGTTACTATGCGCAGCAAAATATCAATGTATGTATCAATCGTGATTTGGTTGAGTCTTTTGCCGACAGCGATATTCGTAAAGGATTGTTCTTGACGGAGTCTACATTCTTGCCGGAAGATGGAAGTAAAACATTCTTGGAGGTCGTAGGTACTGAAAGCCGTAATGCCAATAAATTTAACAGCACAGCGGAGGGTCAGGCCGCTTCTACGAAAGCCAATAAGTATGTAAAGGAGACAGTAGCATCTGCTACGTCACAGGCATATGCTTATGCCAGTCTGAAATTCCAGGCTACGGCACAGCCTGCTGTAGGTTGTCAGCCCATTTTCCGTGCTTCGGAGATGTTGTTGATTGAAGCGGAAGCTAATTACTATCTGAGTTCAGACCCGACTGCTGCACAAAACAGCTTGGTTGAATTGAATAAAGACAGCGGTCGTGACCCTCAATATACGTGCACGGTTACCGGTGAGGATTTACTGAAAGAGATTAAGAAATACCGTCGTCTGGAGTTATGGGGCGAAGGTTTCAGTTGGTATGACTGCAAACGTTGGGGCGATCCGGTGGTTCGTAACTCTTTTAAGGAAGGCGGTAATTACAGTTCGTATATTAGCGGAACATTCGGATTTAAAGATGGCAACTATGTATCGGAGTTCTGGAAATGGATTCTTCCGAACCGTGAAAGCGATTATAACAGTGCTATCGAAATGAAATAAACGGAATCCGTAAATAATTAAGGCGGGTGTGCAAGGCCGAAAGACCGGAAGGTATGGGCTGGCACATCCGCTTTCCGTTTTGTGGCATCTGGCGGCGTTCGGTGGTTTACGACAGGAATCCCTATCCTTATTATTAAAAATGGGAATGAACACTATGAGAATGGTTTTGTTTTTTCTTATATTTGCCGGCACATATAATAAAGATACATATATATAATAAGGTATAAAGTAGAATGAAAGAATTTGTAATTTCCGAAGCGCAGGTTGAAACCGCAGTATTGGTAGGTCTTATCACAAAAACTCAGGATGAGCGTAAGACGAACGAATACCTCGACGAGCTGGCATTCTTGGCTGAGACAGCCGGGGCGGAAGTAGTGAAAAGATTTACTCAGAAGTTAGACCAGGCAAACTCTGTGACATACGTCGGCAAGGGTAAACTGGAAGAAATAAAAGAATATATCCGCAGCGAAGAAGAAGCCGAG
>ENA-OQBD01001270-OQBD01001270.1-human-gut-metagenome-genome-assembly--contig:-NODE-1270-length-11855-cov-2.765348_pt1 | contig 11855 bp, 19 predicted proteins | sample MGYA00242742_ERZ504543 | MGnify/ENA primary metagenome ERZ504543 (study PRJEB26092, sample SAMD00036239) | human gut metagenome | host: Homo sapiens | study: EMG produced TPA metagenomics assembly of... | reverse complement strand
ATCTGCGCACAGAAACAACGAAAGAAGGGGCTACCCGTTTTCATTATAGTTTGGATAATCGCCAATATCATTGTTTCGGTCCTGAAGGTGTTTCTAATTTCTGGGGATTTCTAGGGATACGGCATGCACTCTGTTGTTATAATGTAATGAAAGGAAATCCTTGCGGATATGCCGACTTTGACTCTTTTGAACTGGAAAGTGCGCATCGCGGCAATCATTATGATGCATTTACGGAGATTGACTTCTCTCGTTATGACGACCGGGAAGGGATGACATTGGTTCGTCCTGTCGGCAAACGTCCGATGCAATTTCTAACGGATATAAAGGACGGTGATTGGCTTGTGTTTAATAACTTGACATTTAAGAAAAGACCCGGAAAGGTAACATTGGAATTGCAGGCTTCGAATCCGGGTGGAGTTCTTGAAATGAGAAGAGGCTCTTTACAAGGGGAACTGTTGGCTTCTTGCACTATTCAATCTACTAACGGGGAGTGGACGAAGCAGAGTTTTGAAGTGAAGAAATTACGGAAGAAAGAGAAAGTCTATTTTGTATTCAGAGGTTCAAATAAGGGATTATCTATTAAAAATTTCATATTTGAGTAGATATCCAACAAGATCATATATTGAACCTTTATCGAAATAGAAAATCACTAAAGTAAAGGTTTTAGAGGATAATCATAGCTGGCTTATAGATATTTACTACATTTGCGAACGACTGGTAGTTCTTCTGGTTGTGTATAGAATATCCTTTTGGTACATTGTACGTTGGGGATATTCTCGTTTGTATAAGAAATAATCGTAAATAATGAATATTGGAGGACATAAATGAATAGTGATTATAAAGTTGGCGATTTAATTTATGATGCAAATATTTATGATGGAATGAATACCAGCATGGATGATTTGCAATTTTATAAGCGGTGGTTACCTAAAAACAAGGATGCCCGAATACTTGAACTTTGTTGTGGTACAGGCAGGCTTACTCTTCCCATTGCAAAGGAAGGATATGATATTACTGGAGTTGATTACACCCCTTCAATGCTTGCTCAGGCAAAGATGAAAGCTTCCGAAGCAGGATTAGAAATAAGTTTTATCGAGGCAGATATCAGAACTTTGAATTTGCCGGAAAAATACGACCTTATCTTTATTCCATTTAATTCGATTCATCATTTATATAAGAATGAAGATTTATTTAAGGTATTTAGCGTCGTTAAGAATCACCTCAAAGACGGCGGCTTATTTCTGTTTGATTGTTTTAATCCGAATATCCAATATATAGTTGAAGGTGAAAAAGAGCAGAAGGAAATTGCCACATATACAACTGATGACGGCAGGGAAGTATTGATAAAGCAGACTATGCGATATGAAAATAAAACTCAGATTAACCGTATCGAATGGCATTATTTTATCAATGGCAAGTTTAATTCTATTCAAAATCTGGATATGAGAATGTTCTTCCCTCAAGAGCTGGATTCATATTTGGAATGGAATGGTTTTCATATTATTCATAAGTATGGTGGATTTGAAGAAGAGGCATTTAATGATAATTCGGCAAAACAGATATTTGTTTGCCAGTGCTAGATAACTATTTTTTTGGGGCAATCAAGCTGATATTGGAATTTCGATCCAATACAGCAAGGCTTTTTTACCACTTTTTTCATAGCTGGTATTGCTTCTCTTAGTAATTTATTGCAACGGGGCAGCGAAAATCTCAAATTGGTATGCAGGCACATTTCTTATCCAACCCGCTTTTTATTGTGCTTTCATTTTCTTCATCGCCCAATCATAATGACTAGCTTGTATTACTGATAAAATAATTTCCAATACAGCTTCCGCCCACCCATGGATAATAAGTCCTGGTAAAAAGTTCTTCCTGTGAAAACGTATCTAATGCCTCCATCACTCTTTTGTGTGAATCCTTAAACCGTTCGAGTGCCTCTTCTTCGGAAATATTCTGACAGCGCCGAAAGAATACCATATTCATATCACCATACGTTTTCCAGTTATATCCTTCCAGCAGGAATGGCTTATTGCTGCCGTTTTCACGGTTTTTGACCCATTCTAAAAGCAGCAGATGCCACTCATTCAGATGTATCAGTACGTCTCTTAAATTTCTATCACGTCTCCAGTGTGCTTCCTTTTTCTTTTCATCATCCAGAAAATCATACGGTGCACTTTTCTCCGCTTCTGTTCTCCGTTCAATCATAGAAAGCAGTTTCTCATAATTTGTGTTTGCAGCCTCTATTAACTCCTGTTTATTTTTCGGTCTTGCCATTTTCAATCCCTCCATTTTAGCACGGCAACTATATATCATGTTTAGCATAACATCTTTCAACACATATGAACAGACTTCGACCGGAAACTTCGTATGAAACAAATTTTCTTATTTTCATACAACGGCACAAAACAGCCTCGGCTTAGTGCAATTTTCCACTCAAAAAACTGAAAACCACCATTTAATATCCAAATCCACATACCTCACACAAAAAGCCAGCCCAGTCTGCATCATCTGCAGCCTGGACTGGCTTTCTTCACGTTCTCATATTTGGATAGTGATTAAACTAACTCAAGTAATACCTCTAAAGCGCCATCACCTTTACGCTGACCAATCTTTACGATTCTTGTGTAACCACCGTTACGGTCTGCATATTTCGGAGCGATCTCATCGAATAATTTAGCAACAAGATCAACTTCTTTGGTGTTTTTCTTTCTTCCGGCAGCTTCAGTCGGAACTTCTTTTACGGTGTAGAGAACTTTTAACATCTCTCTACGAGCATGAAGACGGGATGGCTTATCTTTCTTGATAGTCTTCTCAACTTCATCGTATACAGTAACTTTCTTACCGTCTACAACTTCTTTTACTCTCTTACCGTCTTTATCTTTGCGGGCAACTTTTGCTTTTACAGTAACTTCTTCATAGTTGTCTTTCTCTTTTACTGCTAAAGCAATGATTCCCTCAGCGATTTTGCGAACCTCTTTTGCTTTTGCTTCTGTGGTAACAATCTTACCATTGTTTAATAATGCTGTTACCTGACCTCTTAATAAAGCTTTTCTCTGGCTAGAGGTTCTGCTTAATTTACGATACTTTGCCATTTTTAATATCCTCCATTTTGTGGAACATCCGGCCACGCGCTTTGGACTTACTTACCGGACGCCATATTCTTGTTTCGGAGTGACTCTGTGATACCGCACAGTGCCATTCCAAGTGCCACTCATGATCCGTGTGTCAGAATCTCGTCTGCCTCATCCCTCTGACTGTCTCTGACGCATTTCCTCGTCAGGCATATCAGAGCAACAAATGCATACACTCTGCACACCAGACATACTCCATGCCGCATGGTCTTACTGTTTCTGCCTGTATCGGGGAATGTAAAGCGCTCGCTTTACTCCTCTCCCTGGTTTAACTGAAGTCCTAACTCTTTTAATTTAGCAAGAACTTCCTCTAATGATTTACGTCCTAAGTTACGAACCTTCATCATATCTTCCGGTGTTCTGTTTGTCAGTTCTTCGACTGTGTTAATGCCGGCTCTCTTCAAACAGTTATAAGAACGAACGGAAAGCTCTAGTTCATCGATATTCATCTCAAGAACTTTTTCTTTTGCATTGTCCTCTTTCTCGATCATGACATCAGCCTGCTGAGCAGCTTCGGAAAGATCGATGAAAAGACTTAAATGCTCGCTTAAAACCTTAGCAGCTAAGCTGACAGCCTCATCTGGCTCTAAGGTACCGTTTGTATAAACGTCCAAAGTAAGCTTATCATAGTCTGTAATCTGACCAACACGGGTATTTTCAATCAAAAGATTTACTCTTTCTACCGGTGTATAGATAGAGTCGATGGCAATAACGCCGATCGGAATATCCTCTGTCTTATTCTTGTCTGCACTTACATAGCCTCTGCCGTTTGTAATGGTAAGCTCCATGTAAAGCTTGCAGTCAGGTCCGCCATTTAAATTGGCAATTACCAGATCCGGATTTAAAATCTGAATATCAGAATCAACCTGGATATCTGCTGCTGTGACTACACCTTCGCCCTCGAATTCAATGTAAGCAACTTTAGGTTCATTTGTAGAGCTGTTATTTCTGATGGCAAGATTTTTGATATTCATAATAATCTCAGTTACATCTTCCTTAACGCCAGGAATGGAACTGAATTCATGTAAAACACCGTCGATCTTAACCTGGCTGACAGCAGCACCCGGTAAAGAAGAAAGCATGATTCTTCTTAAAGAATTACCAAGTGTCGTACCATAGCCTCTTTCCAAAGGTTCTACAACAAACTTTCCGTACTTCTTGTCTTCTGAAATTTCTGCGATTTCAAATTTTTGGTTTTTGAAAATCGAACACTACAAAGTCCCTCCTTCTCGGGTAATTTGCTTAACTATTACTTAGAATATAACTCGACGATAAGCATCTCATCAACAGGAACGTCGATCTGCTCTCTGGAAGGTAATTCTTTTACAGTTCCCTGTAATTTCTCAGCGTCAACATCTAACCACTCCGGAACTAATCTTCCGCCGGTAACTTCAACGATGTCTTTCATTCTCTGAAGACCTTTGTTCTTCTCTTTGATCTCGATAACATCGCCAGCTTTTACTAAGTAAGAAGGAATGTTAACCTGTTTGCCATTTACTAAGATGAACTTGTGGTCAACGATCTGTCTTGCTTCTTTCTTGTTCTAGCGAATCCCATACGGAATACTACGTTATCTAATCTGGACTCTAACATGGTCATTAAGTTTGTACCAGTCATGCCCTTCATCTGATCAGCTTTCTCATAGTAGTTGTGGAAAGGTTTTTCCAGAACACCATAGATGAATTTAGCTTTCTGTTTTTCTCTTAACTGAAGTCCGTACTCGGAAACTTTCTTATTTGCTCTCTTTAACTCTCTGTTGGATTTTTTATCATATCCAAGGTAACTTGGCTCTAAACCAAGTGATCTACATCTTTTCAGAACAGGAACTTTATTTACTGCCATCTTCGTCTTTCCCTCCTAATTAAACTCTTCTGCGTTTTGGTGGACGACATCCATTGTGAGGTACTGGAGTTACGTCTTTGATGCTGGTAACCTCAAGACCACATGCAGAAAGTGCACGGATCGCTGCTTCTCTTCCTGAACCCGGTCCTTTAACCATAACATCTACGGTCTTTAATCCGTGGATTAAAGCTGCTTTTGTAGCTGTCTCAGCTGCCATCTGTGCAGCATATGGAGTAGATTTCTTTGAACCTCTAAATCCAAGACCACCGGCACTTGCCCATGATAAAGCATTACCTTCAGCATCTGTGATAGTTACGATTGTATTATTAAAAGATGACTGAATATGTGCCTGTCCGCGTTCAACGTTTTTCTTTACACGCTTTTTTGTCACTTTTTTTGTAACTTTAGCCATATCTAAACTAACCTACTTTCTCTAAAATATAAAATATCGACTGATACGAATGATTTCTTCTTGTTTGCTACAATACACAAAGAGAACTTCCTCTATGCTGCATTATTTTTTCTTATTTGCAACGGTGCGCTTTGGACCCTTACGTGTTCTAGCGTTTGTCTTTGTCTTCTGTCCACGAACCGGAAGACCTTTTCTGTGACGGATTCCACGATAGCATCCGATCTCCTGAAGTCTCTTGATGTTGAAAGCGATCTCTCTTCTTAAATCACCTTCTACTAACTGAGTCTCATCGATTACTGCGCTGATTCTCTTTACTTCATCGTCTGTTAAATCTCTGACACGAGTATCAGGATTTACGTTTGCTGCTGCAAGGATACGGCTAGAGCTTGTTCTACCAATTCCGTAGATGTATGTCAAACCGATTTCGATGCGTTTTTCTCTTGGTAAATCTACACCTGCAATACGAGCCATGTGCTTTTTAACCTCCATTAATTCATCCGATGCATTTTGCACCTGTTATATTGTTTCATTTTTCAAATCACCTGACGCTGTGACTTTATTTCAGAAATCATCTGAGACAGCTCCGTTGTCAGCGGCCTGAAATGTGTGTCCCATCCGTCTTTCTTCTTATTTGGATATGTCCCTTCTATGTCCTCGGTATGTAGACATAAAAAAGCAGCTATCCCGGCTGTTTGATTATGATAACAGTGTGAACAACCCTACCAGGCGTTCCACTGCAGCCGCACATAATTTGGCGGGTTTTAGCTCATTAAAAATGCGCATATTACCCCATTCGCACAAATAAGACAAGAACTGAATCAGCCCTGTCTCTGTTTGTGTTTCGGATTCTCACAGATAATTCTGATGCTTCCTTTTCTCTTGATGACTTTGCATTTTTCGCAAATAGGTTTAACTGATGATCTTACCTTCACAGCAAATCCTCCTTTCTTAACAAGGCTCTTTTCTGTGCTGTTGCAGCAAAATGCGCACGCACAAAAAGGCACTATCCAAAAGTGTCCGTTTAGCATTATAGCACGGACACTGTTTAGAAGTCAACTATTTTTTTGAATAAGATCTTTCATAAAAATCTTATTTGTCTCTCCAGATGATTCTTCCCTTTGTCAGGTCATATGGAGACATCTCGATGGTAACTTTATCACCCGGTAAAATACGAATAAAGTTCATACGAAGTTTTCCGCTGATAGTTGCTAAAATCTGATGTCCATTCTCTAACTCCACCTTGAAAAATGCATTCGGGAGTTTCTCAACAACGGTTCCTTCTACTTCAATTACGTCTGCTTTTGACATTGAATAAATCCTCCTGTTTTATGATTCCTGTCTGCCCTCATTCATTTGGCAGTACTGTTTGATTGCTCTTTTTACTGTAAGATCTGATAAGTTTTCTTCCAAAATCTCCGTAACTTCTATCGGTAGATTTTTGATAATCTGAATATGCTTTGCATTTTTTTCTTTGGCATATCCAGGGTACGGGTCGTTCCGTTTACCAGATATACAAATTTTTCATCTTTTTCTTTGATAAGATAAATCTGATTTTTGTCGTGTCCCGACTTGGATCTTGCAAATTCCATTTCTGAAATATCCTCCGGTTCTTTTCTATATGCTTTACAGAATTGGATCATTACTCCAGATTCCTTCGGCGATCTCAGAATCCGTAAGTGATAATATCTCCGGTTTTCCTTCCCGAATCAGGATGGTATTTTCATAATGAGCCGACAGATCCATATCCTGTGTGACGACCGTCCAGTCATCATCCATCCATACGACTCTTTCTGTTCCCAGATTTATCATCGGTTCCACCGCTAATGTCATTCCGGCTCTCAGCTTAATGCCCCTGCGGAATTTGCGGTAATTTGGGATCTCCGGATCCTCATGCATATGTGTACCGATTCCGTGTCCACATAAATCCCGTACCACACCATAGCCAAAACTCTCGGCATAATCACCGATTGCACCGGAAATATCATGCAGATGATTTCCTGCCACCGCATATTTCATTCCTTCAAAAAGCTCTGTCTGGTACGTTCGATCAGAAGTCTTGCATCCTCAGTAATCTCACCTACACCATGTGTTCTTGCGGCATCTGACTGATACCCCTTATAAATCACGCCGGTATCAAGACTCACAATATCTCCCTCTTCAATGATTCTGTCTTTGCGCGGAATCCCGTGTACAACTTCTTCATTGATGGAGACACAGACGGATGCCGGATATCCCTGATAATTCTTAAAAGATGGTTCGCATCCAAAACTCCGAATCATTTCCTCCCCAATCCTGTCAATATCAAGTGTCGACATTCCGGGTTTTAATTCTTTTTTTAATCCCTCATGCACCTTTGCAAGGATTTTTCCTGCCTGGCGCATCAGTTCTATTTCCTGGGAAGATTTTATTGTTACAGCCATTACTCCGGTTCCTCTACTCGCCTAAAATCGCAACGATATCTGCAAATACCTTTTTCCATCGGCTGCGTACCGTCAACTGTTTTTAAGATACTCTGTTTTTTGTAATAATCGATCAATGGCTGGGTCTGCTCATGATATACGGTAAGTCTCTTCTGAACGGTCTCCGGTTTATCATCATCTCTTAAGACAACCGGCTGTCCGCATCTGTCGCAGATTCCCTCCACCTTTGTCGGAATGGAAACAATGTGGTATGTAGCACCACAGTTTAAACAAGCACGTCTTCCGCTCATACGGTTTACGATGTTCTCATCCGGTACATCTACATCAATCGCATAATCCATTTTTTCATTGATCTTCTCAAGTGCAGCTGTAAGTGCTTCTGCCTGTGGAATGGTCCTTGGAAAACCATCAAGTACAAATCCATTCTCACAGTCATCCTGTTTGATTCTGTCCATAACAAGATCGCAGGTCAGCTCATCCGGCACTAATAAGCCCTGATCCATATACTGTTTTGCTTTATTTCCAAGTTCGGTTCCGTTTTTGATGTTCGCACGGAAAATATCTCCTGTTGAGATATGCGGAATATGATATTTATCAGCAATCTGTTTTGCCTGTGTTCCTTTTCCTGCTCCCGGAGCTCCTAACATGATAATCTTCATAAAATTCTCCCTTCCTGCGTTGTTTTTTGCGCATCTCAAGCTTTGTGCGTAAGCACTAATCTTGCGTGTGAAAAATCTTATTTTTCACAGCAATACCTCCATTGTCCAAAATACCTTCATCATACAAATATCGCTTAATAGGAAAGTAACGCTGAACTTAAAAAGCCCAGCGTTGCTCCTTTGCCAATCTGACAGCATGCTGTCAGATTAATCATTTAAAAATCCCTTATAGTAACGAACACGCATCTGTGATTCGATCTGTTTTAATGTCTCAATGACAACACCTACGATAATGATGATAGATGTTCCACCGAACGATACATCTGCACCGAACACTCCGTTGAAGAAAATCGGGACAAATGCGATAAATGCAAGTGCTACTGCTCCTATAAATACGATGTAATTTAACATCCGGTTCAGATAATCACTGGTTGGTTTACCAGGTCTGATACCCGGAATAAATCCGCCGGCTTTCTTCATATTATTAGCAATCTCTAATGGATTGAATGTAATTGAAGTATAGAAGTAAGCGAAAGCAATGATGAGTACGATATATACCACCAGTCCGATGGAATAAACCGGCTCTTTTGGATTGCACCAGTTTGACTGGGACATTCCTTTTAAAATCTTGCTTCCGATACCGGTTCCGTTTCCTTTTCCAAGAAGACTTGCAATGATAACCGGTGTCTGCAACAGAGACTGTGCAAAGATAACCGGGATAACGCCGCCGGTATTAACCTTTAATGGGATATATGTTGACTGTCCGCCAACCTGTTTTCTTCCCTGAATCTTTTTGGAATACTGAACCGGAATTCTTCTCTCACCGCCCTGTAAGAATACGACAAATACAACCATTGCAACAATAATTGCAATAATGATCACTGCCGCAAGAATTCCCTTCGGTATGGATTTTCCTGTGATGAACTGCTGATACAGTGTTCCCATATCATTTGGAACACGGGAGATGATGTTAATGGTAAGTACGATAGAGATACCATTTCCAACACCTTTTTCTGTAATACGTTCACCGATCCACATTAATACTGCTGATCCTGCAGTTAATGTGAAGATAACCATAATAATTGTAAGAATACCATCACTCTGCAGCATCTGACCTCTCTTAAAGCTGATTGCCATTGCAATCGCCTCGATCAAGGCAAGAGCTACGGTAAGATATCTGGTAATCTCTGCAATCTTTTTACGTCCTTCTTCTCCGTCACGCTGCATCTCTTCCAATTTTGGAATTGCGATAGTGAGAAGCTGCATAATAATGGATGAAGTAATATACGGTGTAATGTTCAATGCAAAGATTGACATGTTATAGAATGATCCACCGGTAATTGCATCAAAAAATCCCATTCCATCTGCGGTCTGACTTGCAAACCAGTTTGAAAACAGTTCATTGTTAACACCAGGAATCGGAAGCTGACTTCCGATCCTGATTACAACTAACATGAGAAATGTAAAAATAATTCTGTTTCGAATATCTTTAATCTTGAATGCATTACGGAGTGTTTCCAGCATTAGATCACCTCTGCTTTTCCACCAAGAGCCTCAATTTTTTCTTTTGCAGCTGCGCTGAATGCATTTGCCTGAACGGTGAGTTTCTTAGTAAGTTCGCCATTACCCAGAATCTTAACTCCATCTCTAGGATTCTTAACGATTCCAGCCTCGATTAATGTTTCTACTGAAACAACGGAATCGTTCTCAAATGCCTCAAGAGCAGAAAGGTTGATTCCGATGATTGTCTTAGAGTTTCTGCATGTGAAACCTCTCTTAGGAATTCTTCTGTATAAAGGCATCTGACCACCTTCAAAACCTGGTCTCGGAGCTCCGGAACGAGCTTTCTGTCCCTTGTGTCCCTTACCAGCAGTCTTACCGTTTCCTGAACCGTGTCCACGTCCTCTTCTGAAATTATCGCTATGTGCAGAACCTGCTGCTGCCTGTAAATTGGATAAGTCCATTACTGACACCTCCTTATCTTATTATTAGATCTCTTCTACCTTTACATAAGGTGCTACTTTACGAAGTGCACCTGCTGTTGCTGCATTATCCGGCAGCTCAACAGTTTTATATAACTTATTCAGTCCAAGTGCTTCGATTGTTTTTTTGTTCTTTGGAACAGCACCGATTGTAGATTTTACAAGTGTTACTTTTAATTTCTTATCTGCCATCTTAAAACTCCTCCTTAACCTACAATCTCTTCAACTGATTTTCCACGAAGTTTTGCAACTTCTTCCGGGGATTTTAACTGACTTAAAGCATTGATTGTTGCAAGAACAACGTTCTGCTTGTTGTTAGATCCCAGAGATTTTGTACGGATATTTTTAATACCAGCCAGCTCACATACGTTACGAGCAGGACCACCGGCGATGATACCAGTACCTTCTGGAGATTTCTTTAATAATACAGATGCACCTGTATGTTTTCCGGTAACATCATGTGTAACACTGCCAACCTCATCTAATTTTACAGTAATGAGTTTTTTCATAGCATCTTCTTTTCCTTTGCGGATTGCTTCCGGAATCTCGGATGCTTTTCCTAAGCCAGCACCAACATGGCCATTGCCGTCGCCGACAACAACTAAAGCTGTAAAACGGAAGTTACGTCCACCTTTAACAACTTTTGTTACACGTTTAATTGATACCACTTTTTCGTTTAATTCTAATTGACTAGCATCAATGATTTCACGTTTCATGTTTTGCGTTTCCTCCTATTAAAAGTCTAAACCAGCTTCTCTTGCTGCTTCGGCTAATGCCTTTACCTTACCTGCATATATAAAGCCGCCTCTATCAAAGACAACCGTTGAAATACCCTTGTCTAAAGCTTTCTTTGCAATAACAGTACCAAGCTTAGCTGCTGCTTCGACGTTATTGGTCTTCTCTAACTCTGCTTTTACATCCTTATCAAGTGTAGATGCAGAAACAAGTGTATTTCCAACTGTATCGTCAATAATCTGAGCGTACATATGATTATTACTTCTGAAAACAGCCAGACGTGGTCTCATCGCTGTACCTGCAAGATGATGACGCATTCTTCTATGTTTGTTTTCGCGAACTGCTGTTCTTGATTTCTTACTAACCATTTTTCGTCACTCCTTTAATTATTTCTTACCAGTCTTACCAACTTTACGTCTAATAACCTCATCAGCATATTTGATACCTTTCCTTTGTAAGGCTCAGGTCTTCTCTTATCTCTGATTTCAGCTGCGTATTGGCCAACTTTTTCTTTATCGATACCAGATACAATGATTTTATTTCCATCAACTTTGGATCTCAAGTCCTTCCGGATCTTCATCTCAATCTGATGAGAATATCCTAAGTTCAGTGTGAGTCTACTTTACCAGCTTTTAGAAGCTCTGTAACCAACATCCGTTTAACCTCGATGTTCC
>ENA-OQBD01001266-OQBD01001266.1-human-gut-metagenome-genome-assembly--contig:-NODE-1266-length-11886-cov-2.379964_pt1 | contig 11886 bp, 18 predicted proteins | sample MGYA00242742_ERZ504543 | MGnify/ENA primary metagenome ERZ504543 (study PRJEB26092, sample SAMD00036239) | human gut metagenome | host: Homo sapiens | study: EMG produced TPA metagenomics assembly of... | reverse complement strand
GGTGGCGACGACATCCGCCTGATATGGACGAATATGCAGAAAACGGCGAGAGGTCCGCGAGGGTTTCATCGAAACGGCGAGCAGAGCTATTGAAAACGGTGCGGAACTGATTAACAGGCGTATGGAATTAGCATTAAAACATCAGCGTGAATTGGAAGAACTGATGAACGATGTTCCAGCTGATGAAATGACGGCAACGCAAAAACAGGAATTGCGAGCGAAGATACGGTCATTGGAACTGCACAAGTTGTCTGAAATCAGTACGGCGGTCAATACGTTGTATGACAAACGTGCATTAGCACAGGGACAATCGACTGAAAATACGACGATTGAAATTAAAATGCCACAGGACGTGATGAAATATGCAGAATAGTCTGAAATTAGACCTATCACGCACAAATCCGAAACAGGAACAGTTTTTCACAGCACATAACAGAATGATTATGTACGGCGGAGCAAGAGGCGGCGGAAAGTCGTGGGCGGTCAGAATGAAAGCGGTACTATTGGCTATCAGATATGCAGGTATAAAAATGTTATTTCTGCGACGGACATACAGGGATTTGGAGCGTAACCACGTTCGTGAACTGGAACCGTTGCTGAAAGGCATTGCGAGATACAGCAAACAGGAAAAATGTTTCTATTTCAATAACGGTTCACTGTTGGAAATGGGATATTGCGACAGCGAAAGCGACGTCAATCAATATCAGGGTATCGAATACGATGTCATTTTTATGGACGAAGCAACGCAATTTACTGAATATCAGTATTCAACACTGACTGCGTGTATTCGTGGTGCTAATCCGTTTCCAAAACGAATGTATTTGACCTGTAATCCCGGTGGATGTCGGGTCACGAATGGGTTAAACGTCTGTTTGTGTCCAAAAAAATACCGTAATTCTGAAAATCCTAACGACTATCTAGTTCATTCCAGCGACGGTGTTTGATAATGCGGTGTTATTGGAAACAGATACAGGCTATGTTGATATGTTAAATAACCTGCCCGACGGACTGCGAGAGGCGTGGCGTGACGGCAGTTGGGACTTGCTTGAGGGACGGTATTTCAACGAATTTGATAGGTCAATACACATTGTTAAACCGTTTCAAATTCCTAAACATTGGCGTAAATATCGTGGTATGGATTACGGTTTGGATTGTTTGGCGTGTGTATGGGTGGCTATTGACGAACACGGTAACTACTATGTTTACCGCGAGTACGCTGAAAGCAATAAGGTTATTTCAGTCGGTGCAGGGGAAATAGTCAATCTGACGCCGACTGACGAACGAATAGAATACACCGCCGCCCCACCTGATATGTGGGGACGAACACAAGAAAGCGGTAAGACAAAGGCGGATTTGTTCCGTGAGGGCGGTTTGCCACTGTTGAAAAGTTCAAATAACCGTGAGGCAGGTTGGTTGGCGGTCAAAGATTTATTACAGGTCAAAAACGGCAGTAGCCGATTGATGATATTCGATAACTGCATTGAATTAATCGACTGTTTAACATCGTTGCAACGTGATACCAAACATCCAACGGATTGTGCGACAGAACCGCACGATATAACACATTTACCTGACGCATTGCGATATTTCGTGTTGCAATTCACATCACCGTCAAAACCACCGAAAGAGGAAAAGACAGCGGTACAAAAGTACAGAGAGAAAGCATTAAAAGGCAGATTAGAAAAAAGGAGGAGCTATTTCTAATGAAAATCAAGAAGATAAAGAAAAAATGCGAAGTCAGAGGGTGCAAAAATACCGATACATATTCACTGACAAATACAAACGAATTCGGTAACAGTGTCATTATCTGTGAAGAATGTTTGAAAAAAGCAATTAAAGCTGTTGCGGAATACGACCCGTCAGTAGAAAAAAAGACGGTATCAGTACCACCGCCACCGCTATTTTTCCACGGCGGAATAGAGAAAACAGTTAAAAACGCGGAAGAAACAGTTGAAACAGAGGATAACAACGCAGAAGAATACCCTATTCCGTACACAAAGGAGTATTTGGACAATGTTAAATACAACGATTTAAAGAAAATCGCCAAAGAAATGGGTATCAATGCAAACGCCGACAAAGAAACATTGATTGAGAGTATTTTGCAAGTTAGTTAAGGGGGAGTGGCTATGAATGTAACAGGGTTTCTGCTATGCGTTACAGCTATTCAAACATTAACCATAGTAGGAATGACGATAGTACAACATATCGAACGCAAAGACCTGTATAACAGGTTGATGTGTAGAAATATGACCGAATACAACAACATCAAAGCCGATGAGCCAAAACAGCCTATCAGCAGGCATAAAACCGTTTTGAATAGGTGGCGTAAGAACGACGCAAAGGTGGGTGATGAATAATGAATTTAAGATATTCACCTGTATTGCAGGGCATAAAGGCGAGCGTTAAGAGTATGTTTTCACCACCTAACAGTGAAAGTGCAGACGATGAAGAAGTTGACAGAGTAATTGACACCGACGACGATGGAAATCAGCTGTACAAGGAAGATATTATCGCAAATATTCACGAAGAATTAGAGAAACGCCGTTCAGCACGTTCAGCATTGGAAACGCAATGGCATTTAAACGCTAAATTTTTTAGTCGGTAATCAGTATTGCGATTTTAACCCATACAGTCGCGAAATCGAACAGTTGGAGCCTGTATACGATTGGTTGGAACGTGAAACGTTTAATCAGATTGCACCGTTAATAGATACGCGAATTGCCAATCTGAAAAAGATTAACTATCGAATGAAAGTAAATCCACGAACGAACGAGTTAGAGGACTACGCAAAGGCTGAAACATCAACTACGATATTGCAGTATTTGCAGACTTCAAGCGATTTTGACACCAAGAAAAATACCGCAATACAGTGGAATGAATTGTGCGGTAACTGTTTTTGGTTATCGTGGTGGGATAAGGACAAGGGCGAGAAATACGCCACCGAAAAAGGTCGTTACTGTTGATGAAGAGGGCAATGAGAGAAAGTTTGAGCAAGCGTTCTATCAAGGCGATTTGGAGTACGGATTGATAACACCGTACGAAGTATTCCCAGAAAGCATATTCAAAGAGGGAATAGAGGCACAACGTTCAATTATTTTGGAGCAAGTAAAGACCAAAGAGGAAATATACGACCTATACGGTATCAAAGTTGAGGGTGCAACGGTTGAAACGTTTGAATTGACGCCCGTTGTTGCCGGAGGCGGTTTCGGTTACGAGAATACCGTCACAACATTAGGTACACGTTCGGTAGATAACGCCGCAAAAGTGATTACGTATTTTGAACGTCCGACCAAACACAGACCGGACGGAAAGAATGATAATCATTGTCGGTGACGAACATTTGGTTTACTACGGTCCGCTACCGTATTCACGCATACCGCTAACGCAAATGATGTGTCGTGAAACGGCAGGACAATTTTTCGGTAGGTCAGTAATCGAAGATTTAATACCACGTCAGCGTGCGTATAACGGTTGTCTAAACCGTATACACGAATACATCAAACGCATTGCAATACAGGGTTTCTATGCCGAAGAGGGCAGTATCGACATTGAAGAATTTGAACAGAACGGTGCGGCACCTGGTGCAATGTTAGTGTACAGACAGGGAACAAATGCACCTACACCTATTCCGAATGGCAATTTACCGTCAGAAATAATGACGGAACGCTACAATCTGAAAAATGATATGGAATATGTAGCAGGTGTATCACAGCTGATGATGAACGGTGCAACGCCTGCGGGCGTAACGTCAGGTACAGCTATACAGAACCTTGTTGACATAGACAATACACGTCTATCACTGACAGGCGACCATATCCGAAACAGTATCAAAAATTTAGCGGTAATGTGGCTTGAAATCTATAAAAAATACGCGAATACGCGACGCGTGCTGAATTGCACAGGTAAAAACCGCATCGGTAATGCGATTATTTGGAATAGCGACGATATTAACAGCTATGACGTGGAATACGTCACAGAAAATGAACTGTTGATGTCGGAAGAAGTGCAAAAGGAACGTTTCTTCGACGCATACAAAATGGGACTGTTTACCGACGCAAACGGTCAGATACCTGAACGTGTAAAACAGAGGGCACTGGAGTTTATGAAAGTAGGCAATTACACCGAAATAATGAACATCAATGCACTGCAAATTCAAGCGGCACAACGTGAAAATGTATTTTTTGAGCAGGGTGCAGTACCGAGAGTATCAGAGTTTGACGACCACGATATACACATAGACGAACACCTACGGTATATCTTGCAGTTGGATTTTCAACTGTTAAAACTGAAAAAGCCTGAGTATGCAAAAGCATTAGAGGACCATATCAGACTACATAAACAGGCACAGACACAAGATCAACAGCAGAATGTAATTGCTATGTTGGCACAACAAGGACAAAGATAGAGGACTATACATAATGGATAATTTCTACGACGCAAGACGAGACGACCGAACGATATGTTTCGACAGGTCAAGAGGTATTGGGCGAAGAAAGCACCCCCCAAGATACCCCACAAGAACCACAACAAGAGGGACAAGAGCAAGAACCACAAGCACAAGAACAACCGACACAGGATAATAATGCGGTTGATGAGGCGGCGAATGTAGCACAGGCGGCGGCACAAGCGGCGGCACAAACGTGAACAAGATTATCAACGCATAATGTCAGAAAACGAACAGCTAAGACAGACAAATAACGAATTGCAACAGACTATAACACAGCAATCACAGCAACGTGAGCAAGCAATTATAGAGGACACAATGCAAATGCCAATGTTGGATGTAAACCGTTTAGCTTTCGAGGACGATGCAACTGTTCAGCAAATGCAACAGGACTATGCAAACGCAATGCAAAAATACGTCACACAGCAAGTGCTAAAAGACGTTGAACCTGCCTTGCAATACGCAAAGGACGGTATGCGTGAGAAAGAAAAAAGGGAAATGCTTGAGGCGTTCAACGGTGTTGATGAACTGAAAGGTATTAACGATATGTTGCCACAGCTGGACTACATCATTGAACATAACAAGTGGTTAGACAACGACGATATACCTATGGACGAAAAGTATTTGACGGCGTATATGATTGCAAACGGCGTAAATTCTGCGAATACACCGCCACCGTCAGACCCAACAGCAGAAGAATTAATGAAATACTACGACAGCAATCCTGAATTTCAACAAATGATTGAAAAAAAGAGATTGGACGACATTAAACAAAGTCAGCAAGTGCCTGCAATGTCAGCGTCAAACGGCGCTGTAAACGCGGCATTAACAATAAAGGAAAAACCAACAACTTGGGACGACGCCTCCAAAAGAACAAAAGATATGTTCAGAGGGAAATAACGTACCCACATTACAAAAGAGGGAGAATTTTTAAATGGGAAGAGAACAAAACTTAAAAACTATTGAAGAGGCTCTAAAATCTAACTACTTACCGGTATGGAATAACCTACTCGGTATCGAGCCTACACCACTACTATCAAAAATCATTTCAACTCACACGCTCCGTGGGGAGCGTGACACAATCTTTGCCACTGCCTCGATTATCTTTTTTACATTTCAACTCACACGCTCCGTGGGGAGCGTGACGAAGAAACGTATAACAGAATTAGGACAGGCAATAATTTCAACTCACACGCTCCGTGGGGAGCGTGACACCTATACTATATAGTAGCACAATAGATATTGACGATTTCAACTCACACGCTCCGTGGGGAGCGTGACATGACGGCAACACAAAAAAAAGGAACTGTTAGCCATTTCAACTCACACGCTCCGTGGGGAGCGTGACCACAGACATTTAAGGTAGCAATATCTATTATCAATTTCAACTCACACGCTCCGTGGGGAGCGTGACTCTACATATTGTATATGCGAAGTCACACCACCACAACAGAGCGGAGATTTTACTAAAATCACTTAAAAAAGCGATATTTTTACATAATATGTATTATTTTTTGCAGCTGAACCTCCATATAAAAACCAATATTCACTGCAACGTTCGCATCACTAAAATCAAACTTGCCCTCAGGAATCATATGTTCCTTGCACCTATATGCTCCACTCTCCTCTTCCAATTATTACCCAAATAATAGAATCGAAGGCTATCTTGTTCTTCATCAATAATTTTCATAAGTCTATCTTTTAATTTCAAGAATGTTCCGTAATCAACATCAACTTCAAACACAGAATTTTGCACTCTTTGTCCGTAATTAACACATTCCTTTGCAACCTTGCGAAGTCTTTTCCTACCTGCCGCATCGACAGTTGACACATCATAACTTACCAAAGTCATCATCAATATCACCTACCTCGCCAAATAACACGGATACTCGTCAATTTCACCACGCACAAATTTTGCAAGCAACATACTTTGCACATACGGCAAAAGTCCCATAGGAAATTTTTTCCTTCAAATACGGATGTATCATATCGGTACGCTTTTTTCTCCTGCCATTTTGAGAGCACCTTTTTCCTGCCGTCATCATTCAAGAAAACTGCACCGCTTACCTGTACATCAAAATCTTCAGGTTTAATAATTTTAAGATTTATTAATGTCAACACAAATCTTTCAACAATACATCTCCCCTCCTCGACCAAATCGCACGCAAGCGATTCACGTCCAGGACGAAGCGAATGATAAAATCCCATATAACTGTCCAAGCCCACACTTTCAAGTGCCGCCGCATATTCACGGGTAAAAATCGTATATAAAAACGACAACATTGCATTCACCCTATCGAGCGGAGGTCTTTTACTTCTCATTGCAAAACAGAAATCGTCTTTTTGATGAAGAATAAGGCTGTCAAACACATCAAAATATGCCTTTGCGCCGTTCCCCTCCGTACCGAGTATGCCGTCATAATCATCTGTGATATACACGCTTTTAATACAACCGTCCAAGCGTTCTATACAATGAGTCAGCTTGCCGTCCTCATCAATTTGCGGATAATCTTTAAGCGTTCTTTTCACAACACTTTTTGTATTCGCCAATTTTGCGGCAACGGTATTTTGTCTTAAAAGTGCAGGCGGTTTTGAAAAAGTTCGTATTGACGTTTTCTCAGCAACACATTTCCGTGTGACACACCCTGCACGCGAGCCAAAAATCTGCCTGACGGAGATATGAAGTTAATAGGTATGCCGTAATCGGCACACTTTTCCCATGAGTGCAGGTGAACAGCCAAGATAGCTGAAACAAAATATCGCCTCAATATTTGAAAACGGAAGTCGTAATTTAACCTCATTATTTTCCTTGCACACAACATTTTCGCCGTCGAGAGTCATGTATATATTTTCATTCGTGACATACAAAGTATTCAAAAGTTTTCTCATACGCAATCCTCCTCAATAATCTGTTTAATGCTGTACTTTTTCGTTTTAGGCATACACAAATCTTTAATCGAGCAACCACTGCACTTTTGACCTTTTATTTTTGGAGGAATAACACCGTTTTCCATTACGTTTTGCATTTTACCGACCAAATCATCAAGCAAAGCTTTATACCTGTCATACTCCTCATTAAACGGCATTTTCACACGTTTTCTTGTATCGGCATAATATATGCACCCCTCACTGTTGCATTTCCAAATATAGTCCGCACACAATTTTTGAGCAAACACCTGTATCGCGTCAGTTTCTCTTATAGAGCCGTCTTTAGGCTGTGTAGGCTTGTATTCCACAAGTCTGACAGTGTACTTTCCGTCAAGACCGTCTATCGGTACGCCGTCTTTATTTTTGCAAAACTCTATACAATCCGCAACGCCATACAAATCAAGTTCATCATTATACAAAGTAACCGAGCTTAAAACAACCTTGTTATTGCTTTTGAATTGGTGTTTGCCAGAATGTACGTTTTCGTGCATAATATTCGCCAACACAACCGAAACATTTTCAGCCCAAGCATTCTCAATTTCAAGCAATCCGAATCTTCTCGGGCAATACATATAATGCTGTATTGTCCTTATATTAATCATGCTTTCTCCTGAAGTTCTACTCCTTCAGGCATATTTTTATCGACAGTGATTTCATAATCATTGAAACTTCTCGGAACTTCCACTACGTCTTTTTTACCGATAACAATTTTGTCAAACAACACATTCGCCGGAGCATTTCCAAGTAAGGAATCATGCTTGAATACATAAAGTTTTCTTACGCACATTTTACCTCTTGCGGCACTTCTGTCGTGTTCAAACATATTGATAATGGCCTTCCACAAAAGTTCAAGATCTTCTTCCGAAAACTTAGTAATTTTCTGTGCAAGCATAGCCGACACATATCCGTCCGCTCTGTACAAGCCATACGGTACTATGCTCTTTCTGCCCATAGTAGCACTATCACTTTCATTTGTTCTTGCCTGTCTTGTAATTGTTATATCCTGTGTAAATATCGGATCAACACTCTTTGCAAAACTAATCTGAACAGGACCTCTGACAATACCGCATGGGTCGTTACCTGTACTCATAACCGCACCGAATGTTCTTACATCAAAATAATTTTGACATATGTAATCTCTTGCCGCTCTTACCGCCTCAGGATTTTTACCCTTTTGACCTGTCTTTTCGCCTATTGCCTCATATGCCTCCGTAAATTTTGTGTTAAGTGCCTTATCAGGCTTTACAAGAATATTATAATACGGCTCATCTTCTTTAAAAATTTCCACAAAGTTGCGGATTTTTCTCTTTAAGCACACATCTGTAACAAGGCCTGCCGACGTTTCGGGATCAATTCTCGGCATATTGCCTGCATCGGGATCACCGTTGGGATTGCCGTTTTCTACATCAAAAAATAACTGTAAATTCGTATCTGTTTTTAATTGGTTCCATAATTTTCTACTTCCTTTCATATTTCCTTAGTTTTTGTGTCATTTGGTTTATATAAATCTTGCATTTGCTGATAATAGCCTATAATAAACTTACCTTGCTCACTAAGCGGTAATGTCTTTGGAAATTTGCCGTTTAGCTTGTCCATAATTTCACCCGTAACTATCTTATATTTAACTTTATATTCAAGTTTTTCAATGTGGTATTGCGAAAGCTTTATAAGTTTCGGAAATACCGTTGACGGATTTGCACAAGCTGACGCAAAATATGAATCCTTAATCGTTCTGTTTAATCCAGGCAATGCGTCCGATTGAACTTTTTCAAGTACGGCAAAAAGTCTGCCGCACAGATACGCTTGATTATTATTTTCAATATCAAGTGCCATTTTTATCTCCTCCTTATTTTTTGAATATCTATCTTTTCTGTTTATGCAAGCCTTGATAATGCCTGCACGAACATAATTTACCGATTTATCCGTTTTCACTCGTCTTACGGCATTTTCAAGCAAAGACTCCGGATAACGTGTACCGTTTATTATCGCACCGAACACCGAAGCCATAAGCGGCGGCGGTGTGGTGTAATTTGTGCTTTGAGGCGGTTTTAATTCTCGGAATATTCGCCACATCGGTATATTTCCTTTTGAATTAACAATCATTATATCTGCTTGGTGTCTTGCTATATGTGAAAATATGTTGCCGAATTTATCACGGTATATAAACTTTTGTGCAAGACGCGAAACATTCGGAGCAATTCCCACAATATAAAACTCAACATTTTTATCAATATCGAGTTCTGTAAAATCGGGACTTTTGCCCTGATTTACGTCATTAAGCGATTTAAGCAAAATACCGTTCATTTCATCTGCATCAATCTTATCGTCAAACCCAAGCATTGAAGCAAACAAATCCGTTTCTTTTGAATCGTCATCTGACATCGCCCAAAATACAACTGTCATATCATCAAGATATATTCTGTGATTTTTGTCTGCGATTAAAGTGTTTAATGCCTCTGTGTAGTGTTTCATAGTAGTTTGCGTTATGGAACTGTTGTACGCCTGTTCTTTGCCGTATGAACACTCTGCCGTATTATTTACGCAAACCATTAACGCACCTGTTGCATTTGCATTTCTTACACCCTTGATTTTATCGTGCGTTACCGATATTTCGCCTTTTTCTCCCGTAACGGCACATATGTCATTACCCTGCACCGGTCCGACTGATTTTTTCAGTTCCGTTATCTTTTGAGCAATTTCGCCGTCAGTATCGTGCAATTTTATTTCAGGGTGTCCGTCAAGACCGAAAATAAAATTCGCCGTCGAGTATGCTTTTCCGAGATTTACAAGCAACTCATTTTCGGTTTCGTCCTGCGGATTCCACTTTTGCAGAAAGTTTCTGTATGCCGTAACTATATCCGATGTCATACCCTCTGTAAATTCAAGGTTTTTGTCCACAAACGCTTTATGCGATTTCTTCGCCTTATCCGTACTGTCCTCAGTTGAATATGTACCGCTCTTATTGTCATAATTAAGTCCGAAAATGTATAACGGTCTGTGTTCGACAATATTTCCGTCTATACCGGGTTTCTGTGTTCTCTCCGGCAAAACTACCGATATAGGCTGAAGTTTGGTTTTACCCTTACTGTCGGGTTCACTTTCCTGCTCCACGTTTATAATATCGCTTACTGTACCGTCTTTTCTCAGCATAATCATATGCGTGATATTCTGTCTTGAAAAACCGTCTTTGCAAACCTTGTCATTTCTCGCAAGAATATCGTAATATTCATTCAAAGCCTTTATCAGCATTTCATCATCTCCCTATATTTTGCTACATCTATAACACCGTCAATCATATGCGGTCTGTAAAAAAGTGCGTCTGCCTTGTCCGAAAAATTACGTTTATCCCAATCATTATCTTTCGGATGTCCGCCGTCCTCAAACTTCATATGATACAGCATAAATCCTAAATCCGTATCACCTTTTAACGTATCCGAAACATTTTCAAGCGGAAATTCCTCCACAAGCTCAATACTCTTTACGGGAAATTCACGACACCCAAGCACAGGTTGTCTGAATTGTTGACCGTTTCTTAAACGTCTTAGAAGAATATTATAATGCTTTTCCTCCGACTCGTCATCATGGTCACTCTGTATACCCGTAAGTTCAAAGTGAAATTCCACGCCGTAACATACATCTTTCAAAATCATACTTCCGCGTTGATTTATCATATCCTTGGTATAAATCGTTGCGTCACCTGTACCGTTTTTCATACTTTTTTGTACCGACTGCAATTTTATTTTTTCCTTAACCTCATTACGGCGAACATTGATAAATGTTATCGGATTAAACACGATAATCTTATCAATTACATACCGAATTGCCGGTTTCCAATACACCGACTTTATCAATCCCTCAAGTGCTCCCGGTGTCGGAACGTCATAACTCACACGTTCAACTTTCATTTCAGGGCGGTTAAACGCGGCATAATCGCCTTTAACCATAATTTTAAATCCGTAACTCATTTTAACCTCCTCATACAAAATAATCTACATCATTTTCCATCGTCAAACCCACGTCCGACTTATAATAATCTGTATTTGCAAGTATGCAAACACCACAATCAAGCTGTTCTATAATCCCCTCTTTAATCATTTCTTCAAGCTCCCAAATATGTACGGACGCACTGCACTGCTGTAATTTTCGTTTTACGGACAGTTTTCCGTATCTGAGCTGTTCAATCAAATCTTATTTTCATCACGCGGAATTACTATTCCTATAACTTGATTTTTGATAAACTTAAAATTCTCGGCATACGTTCTGAACGGTATTTCATCAAATTTCAAATTTTCACCCATAAGCGAAGTTATGGTACTTTTGTCTATATTGCCGTCATTAAATGCAAATAAGCGACTGTAATATTCTTCAATACATTTGTCGGTTGAAATTATTGTCAAAATTCCTCAAATAAAATTTTCGTGTTATAATTTTGATTTTAAAGCTGAATTTTCACCTTTTTCCGCCTGTCTGTTTTCAAAAAACAAAACACATCGCCCATATCCATCTTACCCTCA
>ENA-OQBD01001265-OQBD01001265.1-human-gut-metagenome-genome-assembly--contig:-NODE-1265-length-11889-cov-3.045230_pt1 | contig 11889 bp, 14 predicted proteins | sample MGYA00242742_ERZ504543 | MGnify/ENA primary metagenome ERZ504543 (study PRJEB26092, sample SAMD00036239) | human gut metagenome | host: Homo sapiens | study: EMG produced TPA metagenomics assembly of... | reverse complement strand
TATCAGGCTTGCCTACTTTAATTATGTGGACGAAAATGTTTTGATCATAGCAGATCCGGAGCAGCTTCGTCGTGTGATCCACAATATTATCGGCAATTCCATCAAGTATCTGGATAAACAGCAGGGATTTATCAATATCCGCATCAAGGATGTCGGTGACTTTATTCAGGTGGAGATCGAGGACAACGGAAGAGGTATTTCCGCAAGAGATCTGCCATATATTTTCGACCGGTTTTACCGCGCGGATGCGTCGCGCAACTCGGCAACCGGCGGCAGCGGTATTGGTCTGTCCATTGTAAAGAAGATCATAGAAGACCATGGTGGAAAGATCTGGGCGACCAGCAAAGAGTCCATCGGAACGGTCATGTATTTTGTAATTCGTAAATATCAGGAGGTACCAAATGAGTAAAGTTTTGATTATTGAAGATGAGGTTGCAATCGCAGACCTGGAGAAAGATTATTTAGAACTCAGCGGGTTTGAGGTGGAGACTGAGAATGACGGCGTGGTCGGATTAAAACGTGCGCTCTCCGAAGATTTTGATATGTACATTTTAGATCTGATGCTGCCGGGCATTGACGGCTTTGAGATCTGCAAACAGATCAGAGAGGAAAAAAACTACACCGATCCTCATGGTATCTGCCAAAAAAGACGATATCGATAAGATCAGGGGACTGGGACTTGGCGCGGACGATTACATCACAAAGCCGTTCTCACCGAGTGAGCTTGTCGCGAGGGTAAAGGCACACCTTGCCCGCTATGAGCGCCTGATCGGAAGCAACACAGTAGAGAACGACGTGATTGAGATCCGCGGCATCCGTATCGACAAGACAGCAAGACGTGTCTGGGTCAATGGTGAGGAAAAACAGTTTACGACCAAGGAATTTGATCTTTTAACATTCTTAGCAGAGCACCCGAACCATGTGTTCACGAAGGAAGAACTCTTCCGTGAGATCTGGGATATGGAATCGATCGGTGATATCGCAACTGTGACCGTGCATATCAAAAAGATCCGTGAGAAGATCGAGATGAATACCAATAAACCTCAGTATATAGAGACTTATTTGGGGTGTAGGATACCGCTTTAAACTTTAGTTTTTTATCCCAAATATTCTCCGACTATTGGGTGTAGGATATACATTTAAACTGTAAAGGTTTTTTATTTTGCATGTATCAGAGAAAAGAAAAATGGCGCGGAAGTCAGAAAATGGCTTCCGCGCCTTATTGCCAGTACATCGTTTTCAAAGAAGTAATATGAATTTGATGAAAGTACAGATCAGAAACGGAAGATTTTGATCATTTGATTGATAAGAAAGAAGCGATTAACCGTCTTCGCTATGAAAAGCCGAATATGCAGATTTGCTTTCGGACAGAAGATGCTTTGAAAAAGCTGCATTTCCGACATGCATTGCATGAGTGATGGATATCTTGCAGAAGAGCTTGAGATAGAGTATAAAAAGGGGATATAATAAAAATGTTCGGGTTCAGATAACAGGACAGAAAAACAGGGCACATTTTTCATATCCCGATCAATATAGGATAAGCGAGGAAACACAAATGAGTAACTACGAAAAACCAGTTGTTGTAATGGCAGAAGAAAGCACAGAGGGCGTGTATCTTGCAAGCGGAGATCACCTGGAACAGTGCAGATTTGGAAGAACAGAGGCATCTGCAGGGGCAGATGCGTGCCAGGAATGTTCTAAGAGCGGTGGAAAGAGAGCTACTCCTTTGCCGGGAGAAGAATCTGCAAGGAGAGATGATTTTAAAAGCTGCGTGGACAATATGCCGATCAAGCAGTAGAAATGAGGAACAGTATGCAGCCAGCGATCATTTATGAAGATGAAGACATTATCGTCTGTAAAAAACCGGCAGGCGTGGCGACACAGACCAGACGCATCGGGCAGGCGGACATGGAGAGCCTGCTAAAAAATTACCGTGCATCCAAAGGGGGAGCTTCCTTATATTGGTGTGGTACATCGGTTAGACCAGCCGGTGGAAGGCGTTATGGTGTTTGCAAAAAATAAAGAAGCAGCGGCAGATCTAAGCCGCCAGATCAAAACAAAACTGGCGGACAAATATTATTATGCGATGACGGACGGCGTGCCGGAAAAGAAAAAAGGAACCTTAGAGGATGAACTTTTACAGAATGGAAAGACAAATACCTCCGAGGTGGTGGAAAGAGGAACACCGCAGGCAAAACATGCCAGCCTTTCCTATGAGGTGGTCGAGCAGGATGGAAAACATGCCGTTTTGCGTATCAAACTTGATACCGGACGCCACCATCAGATCCGGGTGCAGCTTGCACATGCAGGGATGCCGATCGTTGGGGATAAAAAGGTACAACTTCAAAGAAAACATTGCACCGTCGGGCGGACAGCTTGCACTGTGCTCTTTTAAGATCGCGTTCCGGCATCCGAAAACGCATAGAAAACTGGAGTTTGAAATTGACAAGCCTTTTGGTTTATCATAAAATAAATCCAAAGGTTTAGATAGAAGAGTAAGGAGATTTATCATGGCAAAGGACAAGAAGTTAGTAGAGGCAATCACTTCCATGGAGGAAGATTTTGCCCAGTGGTATACAGATGTGGTCAGGAAAGCGGAACTGATCGATTATTCATCCGTAAAGGGATGTATGATCCTTCGTCCGGCAGGCTATGCGATCTGGGAAAATATTCAGCATGAGTTAGACCGCCGTTTCAAAGAGACCGGTGTTGAGAACGTATATTTACCGCTGTTTATCCCGGAGAGTCTGTTAGAGAAAGAAAAAGATCATGTGGAGGGATTTGCACCGGAGGTTGCATGGGTAACTTATGGTGGTTTGAATCAGCTTCCGGAACGTCTGTGTGTCAGACCGACTTCTGAGACATTGTTCTGTGATTTCTATAAAAACATCATCCAGTCTTACCGTGATCTGCCAAAGGTATATAACCAGTGGTGTTCTGTTGTAAGATGGGAGAAGGAGACACGTCCTTTCTTACGTTCCAGAGAGTTCTTATGGCAGGAGGGACACACCGCACATGCGACCGCAGAGGAAGCAGAGCAGAGAACCGTACAGATGTTAAATGTCTATGCGGATTTCTGTGAGGAAGTATTAGCAATGCCGGTTGTACGCGGACAGAAGACGGAAAAAGAAAAATTTGCAGGTGCGGAGGCAACTTACACGATCGAAGCACTGATGCATGATGGAAAGGCATTACAGTCAGGAACCAGCCACAACTTTGGCAATGGATTTGCGAAAGCATTTGGCATCCAGTATACGGATAAAGATAACAAACTTCAGTATGTATATCAGACATCCTGGGGTATGACGACACGTCTGATCGGCGCGATCATCATGGTACACGGAGATGATTCGGGTCTGGTGCTGCCGCCGCGTATTGCACCGGTACAGGCTATGGTCATCCCGATCCAGCAGCAGAAAGACGGTGTGCTTGACACTGCAAAAGAAGTCTGTGAACGCATCGGAAAAGTCTGCCGTGCAAAACTTGATGATTCCGACAAGAGCCCGGGATGGAAGTTCTCTGAGCAGGAAATGAGAGGTATCCCGGTTCGTATCGAACTTGGACCAAAGGATATCGCAGCAGGCAAATGTGTGGCAGTACGCCGTGATACCAGAGAGAAGATTGAGATCGCATTAGACGAACTTGAAGCAAAACTGCCAGAGTTGTTAGAGCAGATTCAGAAAGATATGTTTGCGCGTGCAAAGGCACATCGTGATGCACATATCTGGGATGCACATAATTACGAAGAATTTACCACGATTGCAAATGAGAAACCGGGCTTTATCCGTGCAATGTGGTGTGGGATCAGGCTTGCGAGGACAAGATCAAAGAAGACCTTGCAGTGACCTCACGCTGTATGCCGTTTAACGATCAGGCGCACATTTCAGATGTCTGTGTATGCTGTGGAAAGCCGGCACACAAATTAGTATATTGGGGTAAAGCATACTAAGATAATTAATAGTCTGTTTGAAAACAGATGGATTACTTTGAATGAAAACAGAACTGGAAAATGATCCGGGGAACACAGCCAGGTTTCACGGATCACAAGGTTCTGTTTCCTTTTTGACATAATATGAAAACGATTCCGGTAGCGTTTCTACGATGAATTACAGGACAGAAAAAGTACATGTAACACAAAATATTATTTTTCCAGGGGGCAGGAGAAGATGATAGAAAAATATTATGATGGTGCGATAGAACAGGTATGCAGCCGGATTTGGGAACAGTGGAAAAGAACCATCTTTAGTCAGATACAGTGGACAATTTTCCGTAGAAAACTTAATGTACAAAGCAGCTTGAGAAAAATGAGACATTTTCGTACAGGTACATGAATTTGAAACGGGGGAGATTACCTGTGCGTATGAGCCGTATCTTACCATGATCTGTGATGGGTTCAGGCGGTATATGACGGGAACGTTTGAAGAATTTATGGAAACGTGCGATGTGTATTATCTGCACCGGCCGGTTTTGCTTGGTTATTTTAATCAGGATAATACAGGGCGGGAGGAGATCATTTTGCTTGATGAGGTGGCATATGAGCAGGAACGCATGTTGGCGGCACTTGAGCGCATGCTGTGTGCCATTGCTGACAGGCATCCGGTTCTGTTTGTTTTGAACCGTTTTCAGCTGGCTTCTAAAAGTACCATGCAGCTTACGGCGCGCTTTTTGAAATGTGAAAACTGCAATATCGGTCTTGTGCTTGGCGTGAGTGATGTCCAGGCAATGCCGGAATTTCTGGTGCCGGACTGGGAAATGCTGTATGAGACATTAGATGATGGCAGTAAGATTTATCATATCGGAAATTCCGGCAGAAAAAAAGGAGGAAACCATAGATGACGAAAAATACGTTGACTATGGGAGTGAAAAAGTGTACCGGAAACTGCAGAATATGGTCGAATTTCTTGATTTTGACCAGGCGGCATATTATTTAGAAACCATTGAGCGAAAGATAAAATTTGATAATCTTTTAGTGGATGATGCCGCGCGTTTTCGCATGTGGCTCTTATTTGTCAAAGTATCGATTTTAAGACAGGATATTCCAAAAGCGCTTGAAATCTGCGAGGATCTGGAAAAAATCCATCTTGCCGGAAAGGAAGAGGAGTGTGCATATGAGCAGGATTATCTGATCGCGACCGCATATATGTACCAGGGAAAATTAAAAGAGGCTTTGGAGATGGCAGGAGAAACATACCGCATCGCCGGGAAAATGTCCGATGATTACCGGATGTTTTTATCCGAACTGTTGGAGGCAAAGATCCAGATGTCCGGCTGGTATAACATCTTTTTCTGTGCACAGGATGTAAAGATAAAGGAAAGCCTGATCCAGAATCTGATCCGTTACAACTATCGCAATCACCTGGCACATGTATATATTTATGCGTACGATAACAAGCCGGAGATCGTGAAAAAAGCAAACCAGTCCGAGGAGCTTCTGATTTATTTCAGCAGGGGAATCCGCATAGCAAAAAAACTTGGAAATGAGTATCTGATCAATATGGCATACCAGAAAAATATTATGCTGTCATCGACAAACGGTATGTATGAGATATCTCTGCTTTATTCGGTGAGGACTTATGAGGCACTGAAAGATAAAAGATCAATCCAGGCAGGGCGTATTTATTCGGGGATTGCATATAACTTATGTGCGATCGGTGAAAATGAGCGCGCGATGGCTTATTACAGGCATGCAATCCGTCTGTTTTATCATCTGAGGGAACCGGAAGATATTGCGGAAGTGCAGTATAACATGTCTTTAAACTGCATTATGTGTGGACAATATGAAAAGGCGGAGTTTTATCTGACACAGTGCATGAAAGCGGTGGAGCGTCTGCATTTAAACAGCTTAAGAGTCTGCAATCTATCCAAATTATATGGACTGCTCGCTCTTGTGTCGATCTTAGAGGGTAACCGGTTTAACTGTGAACGTTACTTGCTTAACTGCCGGCTAGTTCCTGAATTATATCATTGAGAAGAAAAGAAATGAAAACGAGGAAATCATCCATGACTATGCCAAGTGTGATGAGGATATGTTTCTATACACATTTTCCATGGCAATGATTAACCGCATGGATGGAAAGAAGGAAGAGGTACTGGTCAGTTTTGAACAGGCAGAGCGTTTCCTGCTTCAGGCAGAGGGAAATGAGTTTTTCAGTTATCGTTTATTCCGGAAAGAGAGAATGAAGCTGTTTGAGGAAATGGGGCGCAGTGAGCGCTGCCAGATGGAACGCGCAACGCTTTTGCAGCATGAGGAGATTAATTCCCAGGCGGCACGGCTGCTTCCCATGAATCTCCTGAAGGAAATTGATCTGGGAGAGCATCCGCAAACGTGTGCCGTGCGGGAGGAAGAAATTGAAGCCCTGATCAAACAGGAAGGCCTTTTACAGGATTATGCAACGTCCCGGAGACAGATGGAGTTTATTTCCACATGGCAGAAACTGATTGATGTGAACGGAAGCAACGTAGAGGGTATGGTACAGAATGCGTTCAATACGTTTATGAATCATTTCAGCCTGGATTGTGCATTGTATATCTGTTACCATGAAGATGGTGCCCATGTACTTTATAACGATACCAAATGTGAGATGACGGAAGCGGACATAGCGGCGATCGGAAATACCATGCTGGAATATCCACAGGGGTTTGCGGTATCAAAGATCAGCGACAGTTTTCTGGAACATCAGGATACGATCTGTTATTTCGGAATAGATGATGTATGTTCGTTTGTGGCAGCACCGTTTTTCAAAAACGGAAAGCTGACCAGCCTTCTGATCACATATGTCCGCATGAAGGATAACTGGCATGGTTCGATCGAACGTTACATGCTCAACGAGGATGACCTGAGAATCTATTCCCTGCTTTTTCGGGAGATGGAGTATTCGATCAATCGCATGGAGGCAAACGACAAGATTTATATGATGAACCGCAAGCTGCAGGAAGCTGCGGTTACGGACATGCTTACCGGTATTTATAACCGTGCCGGCATGTATGAAGAGATCCAGCAGATGATCAAGTGTTACAGTATGTCAGAGGAGACACATCATGTAGGACTGATGTTTATTGATCTGGACAATTTCAAGCATTATAATGATACGTTCGGGCATGATGTCGGAGATCTGATCTTAAAGGAAATGGCAAAGATTTTCCGCAAGGCGGTAAAAGGAAGAGGATTTGTCGCCAGATATGGCGGGGATGAATTTATTATGATCTTAAATACCGATGACCGGGAAATTCTTGAACAGATTGCAAAAGGAATCTATGAGAAAATCAATTCCACGCAGGGATTCCAGCGGCAGATTGAAAATTATCTCGGCCATGCGATCACGACGACCGAAAAATCGCGGATTACCTGTTCCATCGGAATTGCAAGCGCAGGGGATGTGAGAAAAGAGGAAGATATTAATGAATTAATCCGTAGCGCAGATGAGATTTTATATAAAGTCAAAACAGGGGAAAAAGGACACTACGCATTTTTATGAAAATTCAATTACCAGAACACGTAAAGCAAATTATACACAGACTTCAGCAGGAGGGGTATGATGCCTATGCCGTGGGTGGATGTGTCAGAGATACACTTTTAGGACGCAGCCCACAGGACTGGGACATTACAACTTCCGCGAAACCGCAGGTGGTGAAATCGCTGTTTTCCCATACGATTGATACGGGCATTGCACATGGAACCGTTACGGTTATGCTGGATCATACGGGGTATGAAGTGACAACTTACCGGATCGATGGGGAATATGAAGATGCCAGACATCCGAAGACAGTGACGTTTACGGGAAATCTGGTAGAGGATTTAAAACGCCGGGATTTTACGATCAATGCCATGGCATATAATGATACCGCAGGACTGGTGGATGCATTTGACGGGATTGGGGATCTCAAACGGCACGTGATCCGTTGTGTGGGGATACCGCATGACCGGTTTGGAGAGGATGCGCTGCGTATGCTGCGCGCCGTGCGTTTTGCCGCACAGCTTGGATTTTCCATTGAGGAGAAAACCAGACAGGCTGTGGCAGATCTGGCAGACAATTTACAGAAAGTCAGTGCGGAGAGAATCCAGACCGAAATGGTGAAATTGCTCACCTCTGCACATCCGGAGGAGATGCGTACGGTATATGAGCTGGGACTTTCTAGAGTATTTCTCCCGGAGTTTGACAGGATGATGGAAACCCCGCAGATTACGAAACATCATTGTTACAGTGTGGGGGAACATACCATTCATGCCATGCAGGAAGTCCAACAGGACCGGATTCTGCGCCTGACCATGCTGCTTCATGATGTGGCCAAACCGGTGTGTGTAACGACAGATGAAAAAGGGCAGAATCATTTTAAAGGACATCCGGCGGAAGGTGCGGAAATGGCACGGGTTATTTTGCGGCGGTTGAAGTTTGACAACGAAACAATAAAACGCGTATGCCTGCTCGTGCGCTATCATGATGACCGTCCGGCCGTGACACCGCGCAATGTGCGCCGTGCGATCAGCAGGATCGGAGTGGAAAATATGGAGGCTCTGTTTGCGGTAAAGCGTGCAGATACACTGGCGCAGAGCATGTATGAGCGGCAGAAAAAGCTTTCCTATATTGATGCCTACGAAGAAACTTATCGTGAGATATTAAAAGAACACCAGTGTGTGCAGAAAAAGGATCTTGCCATAAACGGCAGGGATCTGATTGTACAGGGAATGAAAACGGGCAAAGAAATGGGAGAAGTGTTGCAGGCGCTGTATGAACAGGTTCTTGATGAACCGCAACTGAATAATAAAGAGACGCTGCTTGCACTTGCTTTGCAATTGCAACAGACAAAACAGGAATAAATAAGACACCCTTTCCATATGATGAAAATAGATTCAAGTCATGTGGGAGGGGTTTCATTTTGTATTATCAGCCGGAAGCAATGTTGGAGCAATATGACATAGAAATAAAACAGATCACGAAAGGCAGAGGTGTGTTTTGCTGTGAGACGGATCAGGGGAAAAAAATGTACTTGCACCGTTTCGGGGATCTGCAGAACGCGCAAAAATTTGTGCGCGAAATATTATGCAGCATGCAGGAAAAGGGATATCCGGTGGAACAGGTCAGTCTGACAAAAGACGGGCAGTGTGTGGTAACGGATGAAAGTGGCATGCGTTTCTGGCTGAAAGATCTGGTAGAGGGAAATGAATGCCAGACAGGTAGGGAGAAAGATGTAGCTGCCGGTGCCCAGGCGCTGGCAGGGTTTCATTGCTGTGTTTCATCCTGTGTTACGGAAATTCCGGATTTTATGAAAAATACAAAGAATGAACCGCAGTGCTCTATTACCGGCATACCGGGAACTGATCCTGGTAAAAATTTTGTGCAGTCAAGAAAAACCCGAAACGAGTTTGAGCGGTCATTCTGGGAACAGTATACGCATTATATCGCACAGGCGAAAGAAGCGGTCGGGATGCTGCAGGAGCGAAAAGACCAGGGGGGAACCAGGGGGTTTTGTCACGGGGATTGTAACCAGCATAATATGCTTCGTACAGCACAGGGGGTCCGGCTCGTAAATTATGAAAATCTGTTTTACGGAGAACAGATGGTGGATCTGGCAAACTATCTGCGTAAGATTCTGGAAAAAAACAGTTGGAGTACGGACATGGGAAAACATATTCTGGAAGCCTATGAAAAGCAGAGAAAATTGTGCAAGGAAGAAAAACAGCTGCTGCATGTGCTGCTTCTGTTTCCAGAGAAATTCTGGAAAGTATCCAATCACTACAGTAACTCGCATAAAGCATGGGTATCCGGCAGAGATATTGAAAAATTAAACCGGCTGATTGCAGCGGAGCCGGCAAGGGAACATTTTCTGGAAAATTTGTTTTCTTTTCTGTGAAGAATGAGCTATACTAAGGATATGAGAAGAGACAGAATTAAAAAAACAATTACATATTTGAGTCTGCTTTTTTGGCTGATGCTGCTTGTGGCATGTGGACAGCAGGAGGAGACGACAGATGACGGAGTTACCTATTTTCATCATTCCATCGCAGACCGGAATACACAGGAAACACAGGAGAATTCCACGGAAACGGAAAAGTCCGAAGAGTTTCTGCTGACCGCAGTAGATCAGATTCAGGAAAGTCTCCAGCTGTACCGGTATGCGGATGGAATGGAATACCGGTATTATTACGGAACAGGCACCCGTTTTTATGACAAATACGGAAACCGGACACCTGTGACAAGTTTTGAACCCGGTCTGCTTGTGACCATCGGGGATGTAGACAGCGAAGGAATCCTCACGGAAGCCCGGATTTCGGATCAGGCATGGGTATACGACAATATCACCCGGTTTTCGGTAAATCCGGATCTGGACATGCTAAAGATCGGAGATGGAAAATATCGCTATACGGATGACACGATTGTGTTTTCCGGAGATAAAAGAATCCAGATGACGGATTTGTCGGATGGGGATACGTTAAGCGTTGTCGGCAGGGATAAAAACATTCTTGCGGTGCGTGTGACAACCGCACAGGGAACGCTTGCACTGTCCAACACCAAACTGTTTGAAGAAAGTTTTTTGCAGCTGGGCACAAAGATTTTTGCGGAAATTACACCGGATATGGAGATTCAGGTGCCGGAAGGAACCTATGAACTTCGCGTAGCCAATGACGGATGGGGCGGCAGTACGGAAGTGACGATTACGCGTGGAGAGACGACAAATGTGGATCTTGACACCTTAAAAGGCGAAGGACCGTCTTACGGAAAGGTGCAGTTTGTCATCGATGCAAAAGATGCGGTGCTGTCAATTGACGGAAAAGAAACGGACTATGAGAAGCCGGTGAAATTAACCTATGGAAGCCATACAATTACGGTATATTCTTCGGATTATGATACCTGGAAGCGGAACTTATATGTCAACTCGGAGAAATCGACAATTGTTATCAATCTTGCGGATGAAGATTCCAGTGAGACAGGCAGCAGTCAGAGCAGTTCAGAAAGCAGCAGCCAGAGCAGCTCACAGGGGAGCAGTCAGAGCAGTTCAGAAAGCAGCAGCCAGAGCAGTTCACAGGAGAGTTCCAGCAGTCAGAGCGAGTACAAGAACCGGCAGGAAGAGCTTGAGACACTCAAGGATCTGATTTCCAGTATGACATCCTCCAGTTCGCTTGTGTCAAAATGACGGTTTTCCGGACAGAATTTTGGTTGTTTTTAAGTGCCCCAAAGCCCGAAAATATCGCATTTTTCCTTGACAAAAGGATGGAAAACAAGTATAAATAGATTTGTAAGTAATTTGAGAGAAGGAACTCGAATTATATAATATAGGAATCCATAGGAGGAATTTTAACATGAACAAAGCAGAGTTAGTTGCAGCAGTAGCTGAGAAGGCAGAGATTTCAAAGAAAGACGCTGAAGCAGCAGTTAAGGCATTCACAGATGTTGTTGCTGAGGAGCTGAAGAAGGGTGAGAAGATCCAGTTAGTTGGATTTGGTACTTTCGAGGTTTCTGAGAGAGCAGCAAGAGTTGGAAGAAACCCACAGACAAAGCAGGAAATCACAATCCCAGCTTCTAAGGCACCGAAGTTTAAAGCAGGTAAGGCTTTAAAGGATTCCCTGAACTAATTCTGGTGGAATATGTGGGAGAGCGTCATTGGACGCTCTCTTTTCTGTTATAAGGAGAAATAATATGAGATTAGATAAATTTTTAAAAGTATCACGCCTGATCAAGCGAAGAACGGTCGCCAATGAAGCCTGTGATGCAGGACGTGTTATGGTAAACGGAAAACCTGCCAAGGCATCCACCAATGTAAAAGTCGGAGACGAAATAGAAATTCTGTTTGGACAGAAATCCGTAAAAGTGCGTGTTACGGATATTCAGGATACGACCAAAAAAGAACAGGCGAAAGATCTGTTTGAATACATATCCTAGAAGTGTAGCGCAT
>ENA-OQBD01001264-OQBD01001264.1-human-gut-metagenome-genome-assembly--contig:-NODE-1264-length-11898-cov-14.028035_pt1 | contig 11898 bp, 8 predicted proteins | sample MGYA00242742_ERZ504543 | MGnify/ENA primary metagenome ERZ504543 (study PRJEB26092, sample SAMD00036239) | human gut metagenome | host: Homo sapiens | study: EMG produced TPA metagenomics assembly of... | reverse complement strand
AAAGAGCAAAATACGACAGACTGTCAGATAACATTGCTTACGATATGGAGCAGGGGAAGAGTGAAAGCTATATCAATATAAAGTACAAGGATGAACTGAGCAGACAGGAGGCATTCAACAAGCTTACAGCACATGTGGATTATCTTAAGACGTTAAAAAAGGGCTGGCTGTTTTTTGAAAAGGGCTATGATATCCTTACCGACAGAACAGACTTCAAAAACCGTGATACAGCACAGGCCTTTGTGTATGTTATTCTCCTAATAGCAATAGCCTGCGGTATATGTGGAGCGGATTATGCAAACCATGAAATCCGGCTTTTAAGGACTACCCGCCGTGGCAGGAAGCAGCATATGGGAATCAAATGCATACTTGGCTTTTTGGGCACGGTCACAGCATTTGCACTTGTATATATTGTGCGGCTGTGCAATGTGCTTTCGGCATATGGCACGCAGGGGCTTAATGCTCCGGCAGCAAGTATGGAGCATCTGTGGCGTGTTTCGCAGAATATATCGGTAGGGCAGTATATACTTATCATAATGCTGATGCGCTTTATAGGGGGATTACTGGTCAGCCTGTTTGTTTTTGCAATGTTTAAATACTTAAGAAGCGGCATGTCTGTGATTATATCATGCGTCCTTTTTATTGTGCTGCCACTGGCGCTTGTGGCTTTTGGGGTGACGAATGCGCAGTATATGTTGTTTAATCCGCTGCTCATTGGAAATATATTCTAAAATATATTTTGAATTCACTAGGAAAAACATTACAGATTGTTCCAATGAAATAGATAAAAAGCATCTGTCCGGAAAAAAAACCGGATAGATGCTTTTTAATATAGGACAAAGTTATAATTTTTTATAAAAATCTGTGATGCGGTCCATGCGTGCCCCCATATTCATAAGCAGTGCATCCGCAATAGTAATTGCAGCCATAGCTTCAACAACAACAACAGCACGTGGCACGATAATCGGGTCATGACGTCCCTTGATGGAAATCTCTATATCTTCACCGGATTTATTTACAGTGTGCTGTGTAGCTGCGATTGAAGGAGTAGGCTTTATGGCAGCTCTGAAAATAAGCGGTGAGCCGTCTGTCATGCCGCCGAGAGTACCACCGGAGTGATTTGTCTCTTTTGAAACAGCGCCATCCATCATAATAAAGGCATCATTGTTTGTAAGTCCGGTTGCCTTTGCTGCATCAAAGCCATCGCCGATTTCGAAGCCCTTTACAGCTCCGATAGACATAATAGCTTTTGCCAGATTGGCATCAATTTTCTCGAATACAGGATCACCGAGCCCGACAGGAAGACCTGTGATGACACATTCACACACACCGCCTGAGGAATTGAGTGATTTAAGGCATTCCTCCAGATATTCAGAAGCTTTTAGCGCTGCATCGGCATCAGGCATATAAAGTGAATTGTTGTAAATCTCATGGGCATCAAAATTAACCTCATTAATTGTAACAGGACCTATTGATCTGGTGTATGTAAGAAATTTTATGCCAAGGCTCGAGAGCATCTTTACAGCGATAGCACCTGCTGCAACACGGCCTATTGTCTCGCGTCCCGAAGAACGACCTCCGCCTCTGTAGTCTCTGAAGCCGTATTTCTCATCAAAGCAAAAGTCAGCATGCCCCGGACGATAGTATGAAGCAATCTCACTGTAATCCTTTGATTTCTGATTTTTATTCCACACAACCATAGAAACAGGTGTACCTGTAGTCTTTCCCTCAAACACACCGGAGAGAATTTCAACCGCATCATCCTCCTTGCGTGGAGTAGTGAACTTAGACTGTCCCGGCTTTCTTCTGTTTAAGAATATCTGAATATCCTCCTCACACAGCTCAAGCCCCGCAGGAACGCCGTCCACAACGACCCCTAAGCCCTTTCCGTGTGATTCTCCCCATGTTGTTACCCTAAAAATATTTCCGTATGATGAACCTGCCATGATGGTCTCCTTTTTATATAGTATATAACTATTTAGAACCATAGAGAATAAAAAAGCCGATGCGCCATAGTGTTAATTATTGAGGGATTGCATCCCATGCCTCGAAAAGACATTTTAAATGGGCTGTAATCGTTGCTGGACACACTATTAGGTAGGATGAACGGTAATAGCAACGGTCTTTCTTGTTCTCACGGAAGGCTCCTATAGTTACAATAATAGCTATATTATAAGTAATACCAAGTTGAATAGTCAAGAAAACTATGATATTATTTTATTTAGATAACTTTCGAACTATGTTTGTATATAATTATGTATATATGTAACTATATTTACGTGCCGTCCTCAGGACCACAATGAAGCAATGCTACAACGACTACAATAAGACAGCAAAAGAGGGAGAAAACATGGAATTTAACGGGGTATTTCACCAGGCATACGACAACTACTGCTATCCTTTAAATGAGGATGAATTAATCATAAATATAAAGACCGGTTATGATGTGAAGGAAGTAAATATCATACTCGGTGACCCATTCGCAGCCGGTATCTTAGGTGGTGGGGAGACCTGGAATGGCGATAAGCAGCCGATTATATTTAAAAAGAAATTAAAGCACCAGATATGGTGGACAACCACGGTAAAGCCACCATTCAAGAGACTTAAATATTATTTTGAGCTCATCACAGAGGATGAGAGATGGTTTTACTTTGAGGATGGCTTCGTGAGTGCAGAGCAGATGGCACTTGAGGGCAGGAGCCGCCAGTGCTTTGTGTTCCCATGGATGAATCCGTGTGATATTCCGGTCACACCGAAGTGGGTAAATGACACTATATGGTATCAGATATTTCCGGATAGATTCTGCAATGGAGACCACTCGATAGACCCTGATTATGTTGTTCCGTGGAGAAACAGGGGAAAGGTCAAAAATGAGGAGTGCTTCGGCGGAGACCTCGCAGGAATCATTCAAAAGCTTGATTACTTAAAGGAGCTTGGAATAAACGGAATCTACCTGACACCGATAAATGAGTCACCGAGCAATCATAAGTATGATACAACGGATTATGCAAAGATAGACCCGCGCTTTGGAGATGAAGAGACCTTTAAGAGGCTTGTGCTAGAAGCCCATAAGCGTGATATGAGAATAATGCTTGACGGAGTGTTCAACCACTGTGGCTATTATTTTGCACCGTGGCAGGATGTTTTAGCAAAGGGGACAGATTCAGAATATTACGACTGGTTTATGATCAATGAATGGCCTCTTGACTTTAAGCATGGAGCGGCCAAAAAGGGTCAGTTTTATACGTTTGGATTTTTTGACAATATGCCAAAGCTAAATACAAATAATCCGGCGGTGCGAAAATACTTTATCGATATCTGTGCCAACTGGGTAGAAAATTATCATATAGACGGACTGCGCCTTGATGTGGCAAATGAGGTGTCACACCGCTTCTGCAAGGAGCTTAGGGCAAGGCTTAAGGAAATCAATCCGGATATTTACATTTTGGGAGAAATATGGCATAATGCTCTTCCGTGGTTGCGTGGAGATGAGTTCGATGCGGTTATGAACTATCCGCTTGGAGAGAGCATAAAGGATTTCTGGATAGATAAGAGCCAGACAAATCAGGATTTTGAGTATACCATAAACAGATGTTATACCAACTACATGCAGCAGACCAATGATGTGCTTTTCAATCTGCTTGATTCACATGATACAAAGCGCCTTCGCTCTGATACAAAGAATCTCGACCAGTACTTTGCACAGCTTGCAGTGCTTTTTGCCATGCCGGGCAGCCCATGTATATATTACGGCACTGAGATTGCCATGCCGGGCAGCTATGACCCTGACTGCAGACGATGTATGCCGTGGGATGATATTGAGGCAGGCAGGTTTAAGGAGCGCATTGAGATGGTATCAAAGCTCATTCATTTAAGGGCGAGTGAGCCGCTTTTGAAAGGGGCAGAAACTTCCATTCCCTGATGATTTTGCTGACAATCCAAGGGTACCAGTTCAGAAAGATGGGCTGGGTGGATACATATGTGGAGGTTATAGTCAACTGCTCTGATGAGGATATTGAGGTGCCAAAGGATGGCGAGGTACTTTTTGAGAGGCATTGCATAGATACCACACTGCTGACCAACGGAATATTAATCAGAAAAATCGTAGGCAATGGCGATAAGTAAAAGAAACAGGAGAATTAAACGAAAATATGGCTAAATATGAGTTACTAAAACAAGAGGGACGTGCCAAGAGAGGTACATTCCATACTGTGCATGGAGATATACAGACACCTGTATTTATGAATGTAGGAACAGTAGGTGCGATAAAGGGCGCTGTCTCTACGGACGATTTAAAGGAGATAAAGTGTCAGGTTGAGCTGTCAAATACATATCACCTGCATGTAAGAACCGGAGACAAAATCATTAAAGAGCTTGGAGGACTGCACAAATTCATGGTGTGGGACAGACCAATCCTTACAGATTCCGGCGGATTCCAGGTGTTTTCACTGGCAGGTCTTCGCAAAATAAAGGAGGAGGGCGTGTACTTCAACTCGCATATTGACGGTGCCAAGATTTTTATGGGACCTGAGGAGAGCATGCAGATACAGTCAAACCTCGGCTCCACGATAGCTATGGCATTTGACGAGTGCCCATCGAGTGTTGCAGACAGACAGTATGTGACAAACTCTGTAAACAGGACCGCGCGCTGGCTTGAGAGGTGCAAAAAGGAGATGGCACGCTTAAACAGCTTACCGGATACTATCAACAAGGAGCAGCTTTTATTCGGTATCAATCAGGGAGCTATTTATGATGATATAAGAATTGACCATGCAAAGCGCATTTCTGAGCTTGAGCTGGATGGATATGCTGTCGGCGGACTGGCGGTAGGAGAGAGCCATGAGGAGATGTACCATATTCTTGATGAAACAGTGCCTTATCTGCCTGTTAATAAACCTACATACCTGATGGGAGTAGGAACTCCTGCCAATATACTTGAGGGTGTAGAGAGAGGAATCGACTTCTTTGACTGTGTATACCCAAGCAGAAACGGCCGTCACGGACATGTATACACGAATCACGGCAAGCTTAATCTGTTCAACCAGAAGTATCAGAAGGATATGCGCCCTATTGAGGAGGGCTGTAACTGTCCTGCCTGCCGCACATATTCGCGTGCATATATCAGGCATCTTTTAAAGGCAAAGGAGATGCTCGGAATGAGACTGTGCGTGCTCCATAATTTGTATTTCTACAACAACATGATGGAGGAGATAAGGGATTCACTTGATGCAGGCCGTTTTGCCTCATACAAGGCTGAAAAGCTCTATGGAATGACACAGGGAGAGCAGAGCTAGCAGATAAATATAAAAAATCTCGAAAATGATAAAAAATCCTTGCCGTTAGCACGTTTAACGTGTATTATGGTAATAGTGCTTAAAACACATCAATTATAGAATATTTAGGAGGAACAATTGATGACATCAATTTTAGCAAACGGTCAGGCAGCAGGAACAGTTGGAATGATTGTCTGGTTAGTAGTACTTTTCGCAGTTATGTATTTTCTTATGATCCGTCCACAGAAGAAGGAGCAGAAGAAAAAGGAGCTAATGCTTAAAGAGGTTGCAACAGGAGACACAGTTCTTACAACAAGTGGATTTTACGGTACAGTTATCGATATCGAGGACGATACTGTAATCGTTGAGTTTGGTAACAACAAGAACTGCCGTATTCCAATGCAGAAGTCAGCTATCGCTGACCTTGAGAAAGCAGAGGATTCAGCTAAATAATGCAGATTTGTAAAGCCGTCACATAAGTGGCGGTTTTCTTATGTTTGCGCGCCATGGGCGCGCTCTAATGGGTGAAAGTCCCGAACATGCCCAGATAGTGGGAAGTGTATAGCCGAACAGCAAGGGTGTTCATCGTGAGGTGAAATCTGAAGGAAGCTGTAAGCAAACCTCTGGTCCGACGGACAGAAATCACATATAAGGCTAGGCTACGAGAGACAAGTCGGCATAAAGCAACGAAGTCTAATAACTATCACATTTGTAGTAGCAGAGTAAATGTGGCGGATATATGGAGGGAAAGAGCGTGCACCTTAAGCGTGGAGGTCTCACAGGGGTTTCATTAGCCTAGTAACAACGAATTGTGAGAAGTCAGCAGAGCCCATAGTAGTGAAGAAGTTTCCGCAATGGAAATGGAGCAAAGGGGCGAACAATCAATCAGTTTTAGTAGAGTCTCGATTGCAGAAAAGACAACATCTGCCGTAACCAATCGGGTAAAAGGTGGTTAATTCAAGCGAGACGGAAAGGAACGAACGCATGGACACAAGTAGTCTAATGGAGCAGATTTTGTCAAAAGATAATCTTAATCAGGCATATCTGCAAGTCGTAAGAAACAAAGGTGCAGAGGGAGTGGATGGAATGAAGTACACGGAGCTCAAGGAACACCTTGAAAAGAACGGCGAAGACATCAAAGGACAGTTGAGGACAAGAAAGTATAAACCTCAACCAGTACGCAGAGTGGAGATACCAAAGCCAGATGGTGGTGTCAGAAACCTAGGAGTACCAACAGTAACAGACCGATTTGTGCAACAAGCCATAGCGCAGGTATTAACACCAATCTATGAGGAACAATTCCATGAACACAGTTATGGATTCAGACCGAATAGATGTGCACAGCAGGCAATCATCACAGCACTTGATATGATGAATGACGGCTACGATTGGATTGTTGACATCGACTTGGAGAAGTTCTTTGACACAGTAAACCATGACAAACTGATGACCCTAATCGGTAAAACAATCAAGGACGGGGATGTAATCTCAATCATTAGAAAGTTTCTTGTCAGTGGAATCATGGTAGATGAAGAATACAAGGAATCAGTGATAGGAACGCCACAAGGTGGCAATCTGTCCCCGCTTCTTGCAAACATCATGCTGAATGAACTGGATAAGGAAATGGAACAAAGAGGACTAAACTTTGTCAGATACGCAGACGACTGTATTATTATGGTCGGAAGTGAAATGTCTGCAAAGCGAGTGATGAGAAATCTCACGAAGTTTATTGAAGAGAAACTGGGACTCAAAGTAAATATGACAAAGAGCAAGGTAGACAGACCAAATGGTCTTAAGTATCTTGGATTTGGATTCTACTTTGACAGTAAGGCACACCAATTTAAGGCAAAACCACATGAAAAATCTGTAGCGAAATTCAAGACGAAGATGAAACAGCTCACTTGCAGAAGTTGGGGAGTAAGTAACGCTTATAAAGTGCAGAAACTCAATGAATTAATCAGAGGGTGGATTAACTACTTCAAGATAGGTAGCATGAAAACTCTATGTGCGAAAATGGACAGTAACATTCGTTATCGGCTACGCATGTGTATTTGGAAACATTGGAAAACTCCACAAAACAGAGAGAAGAACCTTGTAAAGTTAGGAATAGACAGAAACACAGCACGGAGAGTTGCATATACAGGTGCAAGGATTGCCTACGTATGCAACAAGGGCGCTGTTAATGTGGCTATAAATAACAAGAGATTAGCCTCATTTGGACTAATCTCTATGTTGGATTACTACACTGAAAGGTGTGTTACTTGTTAAGTTGATTGAACCGCCGTGTACGGAACCGTACGCACGGTGGCGTGAGAGGTCGAAAATTTCTCTAATCAGAGGAATTTTCTCCTACTCGATTTGGAACATTTTGCAGCGAGGTACATATGAGCAAAAATATTTCCGCTTATATTTAAAGCTATTCTATTTTCTGCGATTTCTCCGAACTATTCAACCCATCCACCCAATTAAACAAAATCACAATTGGCATGTATACTACAATCATAAAAAAAGAAATTTTCATACTAAATTTTTCATAGACCAGGCGGGTATACTTCACATGTACCGGCTTCCTCTTTGTAATGGAAAAAGTATTGCAGTGAAGTAAATAAATCAGTATCATGTATTTATACACGCAAATAACGGAAAAGATATAGAATACAAATGGGATATAAGTATATTCATCATATGGAAATATCTTAGGCTGAGAAAATCTATGGCATTGCGATTGTTAAAGAGATGTAAATGGTGGTATAATCATGACATGGATTCAAAAAGAAATGGAGAGAAAAATATAAAGGAAATATAATGGAACGTAATTTTTCATTTGATGATGCAAAAAATCTTATACATCGCCATAAAAGACTTCAGGCAAGGTTAATTGATTTTATGAATGCTGACAAGCGTTACATGGATATGGTAAGTGATATTTCAGGACGTTATATTACTACTGAAGTGCTTAAAGAACTGCGTAATATTCCTGTTGAGGAACTAAATCGTGATAAGCTTGGCATCAGAGTCAAGTCGCTAAGACAGAATGGATTTAGTACATACGAGGATATTTTTGCAGCATCTGTATATCAATTATCTGCTATCAAGGGAATCAGTGATGACGGAGCTAACACCATAAAAATATGGTTCATGATACATATTCTGCTGTTAAAAAATCCACCAAGCTCAAGCTAAGCTTTGATAACCGGACTAAAGAAACAACAAGGCTTGTTACAGCTGTTTCTCAATATCTCAGAGCAAGACAAGTGGCTGATTTAAGCACAAAACTGTATGACGTGAGCAGCATGTATATATCCAATGCGATAAACGATGTTGAGCCTGCAACAACAGTATTTAAATGGTTGTTTTCTTCTAAAGATAAAAAGAATAAAGCTGTTAATAGCTATAATTACCTGCAGCAAAAGCTAAATGATAGTTACGGAAATGAAGTTAACCGTCTTGGCGAAGAATATAGGAACCTGGATTATTATTCTGAAAATGATGTATGGGCTGATTTTCAGAAAGATCCGATTAAGTATATTAATACTATCGAGCAGATTGTTCCGGGACTTTTAGGAAATGATGACAGTGTTTATGGGCTGCCGGAGGATCTGGCCAGAGAAGTACAGGATGAATGTTTCTTCCCGGATGGTCTGCTTTGCAGCTTGAGAAGATACCAGGAATGGGGTGTGAAATATATTCTTCATCAGGGAAGAGTCCTGCTTGGTGATGAAATGGGACTTGGAAAAACTATTCAGGCCATTGCCGCTATGGTATCTTTACGCAATACCGGAGCTACGCATTTTGTTGTGTTGTGTCCTGCCAGTGTAATAATCAACTGGTGCAGGGAAATCGGAAAATTTAGCAAGCTAAGAGCAATAAAGGTACATGGTTCGAGCAGATTGTCAGCCCTTGATGAGTGGATTCGTATGGGAGGGGTTGCTGTTACCACATATGAGACTACTGCTTATTTTAAACTGCCGGATGATTTTAAGTTTTCAATGCTCGTGGTTGATGAGGCTCATTATATTAAGAACCCAGACGCAAACCGCTCAATTAACACCAGAGCAATATGCGCCCATGCTCAAAGACTTCTGTTTATGACAGGTACGGCATTGGAAAATAATGTAGATGAGATGGTAAATCTGATAGACATTTTAAGACCGGATATTGCAAAACAAATATCGCGTATGAAAATGTTATCGTCGGCTCCTCAGTTTCGTGAAAAAGTAGCAACAGTTTATTACAGAAGAAAGAGAGAAGATGTTTTAACAGAGCTTCCCGAGCTTCTTGAAAATGAAGAGTGGTGTCAGTTATGTGCCGAAGAAGAACAGGCATATGAAGAAGCTGTTTTAAGCAGAAATTATAATGCTGCCAGAAGGGTTTCATGGAATGTTTCAGATTTGAAAAACTCATGCAAGGCAAATAGAATGCTTGAGATAATTGAAGAGGCAAAATCAGAAGATAGAAAAATAATCGTATTTTCGTTTTATCTTGATACGATTAAGAAGATATCAGATTTACTGGGAGAGCAGTGTATGGAACCTATTAATGGCTCTATTTCACCATCTAAAAGACAGGAGATTATTGATAAATTTGATAAGGCACCTGCCGGACAAGTTTTAGCTGCTCAGATTATTGCCGGTGGAACCGGACTTAATATTCAATCGGCCAGTGTAGTTATACTTTGTGAGCCACAGCTTAAGCCTTCGATAGAGAATCAGGCCATTTCCAGAGCATATCGTATGGGACAGGCACGAAATGTTATTGTATATAGACTATTGTGTGATAATACAATCGATGAGAAAATCACAGATTTGCTTTCCGAGAAACAGGCAGTATTTGATGCGTTTGCAGATAAATCTGTTGCTGCAGAGAATGTCGAGATAGACACTACATCATTGAGCGATATTATTCAGGAAGAAATTGACCGTATAAAGAATAAAGCAGAGAATATCGTTGATGATAAAGAAATAACACTTAAGTAAATGAAAGGCAGATTGGAGTATTACAGATGAATACAGCACCATTCAGAGATTTATGTAACATACCAGATAGCGGGAATGATAAAAAGTGGGATTATCATGAGCAGATGGCAAAGTATCAGATGGATGATTCAGAAATCAGCCAAAAAAAGGAAATGACAAGACTGCTGATGAATGCGATAGATGATTACAATGCCGGAAAAGTGGCTCCGGACACGATAGGAGCAGATTATTTTTTCCTTGACCAGTTCATGACCTATGAAATGGAGTATGACTTTGTTGCGATAGAGATGGACTTTTTAGAGCATTGCAGGGAAAGACTTGATGAGTTTAACAAAGTTGGATGGTATGGTGATGAAGAGCATATTAACTATGGACCAGGGCTTTCAGTGAAAAAGAGGATAATGCGCCTGATATACAATGGAGCTAAGCTTAGGGATGAGTATTGTCTTGCACTGATTAAGTACCTTTATAAGCTGTACCACAAGAAGGAGTACAACAGAATCAAGAGATTCAGCAGGATTTCAGCAAGAGAAATTCTGGATGTGGTGAATGACAATGAAGATGGTTCACTGGATTCAGCTATTGGTCGTGTACTCGGCATGTGCCATTTCATGAATATAAAAGAGGACGAAATGTGTATTATACTATACCATGCTCTGAATGAACACCGAATAACCTGGCTTCAATACATAGACGATGATGACATTGGCATTGACGTACTGAATCTGGACAAGGAGCTGATTAAGGAATGTTCGGCCCAGATAGACAAATGGTATAATGACTGCCTTTTGGAAGATAAACACAGGAACGGTCTGGAGGCGTATTTCGAGGTGGATGATTTTGTGGAAATGTGCCTGCAGAGGAGCGGTTATAAGAGTGACTATGCATATCTTTGCAATGAAATAGGCTATAATGCAAAAACTGAGATGCGAGATGCACTTATGCTGCTTAAGACTCGTAATCCTGAAAGAGAATATACATATGAGGAAGTGCAGCATTATGCGGCAGTGTATAATTTGGTAGAGGCGCTCACCGATGCAGCGGACGTTCTTGAGGAGCAGGTGGCATATCTCACAGGCGAGGATTTGGCAGAAGACATGATTGATGATGCTTTATTTGACGCAAAAAACATTGTCCTGCACGGGCAGACAAAGAAAAAGCATGGGGAGCAGAATGTAATCACAAATATTGCTCCTGTAAGCACCGGAGATGTGTGTAGTGAAGAATACCTGAAGGAGATAGCTGATCTGCGCAGAAAACTAAACGAAAAAGAGCAGGAGAATAAGGCGCTAGTCCAACAGTGCCGCCAGCTTAAAAAAGAACAGTTACAGTCAGAGAGCCTTATTTCAAAGTATGAATCAGAACGGGATGAGCTGATAGCCCTGAGAAATTTTGTATACAGGCTTGAAAACAGCACTTTGGATGATGATACAGAAGGCATCAGTCTGGATGAAATGAAGGATGCGCTTGTGGAAAAGCACATAGTTATTATTGGAGGACATGTCACCTGGGTAAATAAACATCCCGTGAGCCCGAGATCGCCGATTACCTGGCTGGCGATTTCAACCGCGTGACCTACTTGGGTTCTGGCTCCTTCGGTGGCCTTGCTCAGGAGAGCCAGCTCAAGATCCTCGAGCTCGCTCACGGTC
>ENA-OQBD01001263-OQBD01001263.1-human-gut-metagenome-genome-assembly--contig:-NODE-1263-length-11904-cov-2.451049_pt1 | contig 11904 bp, 10 predicted proteins | sample MGYA00242742_ERZ504543 | MGnify/ENA primary metagenome ERZ504543 (study PRJEB26092, sample SAMD00036239) | human gut metagenome | host: Homo sapiens | study: EMG produced TPA metagenomics assembly of... | reverse complement strand
TTGATATCGAATGGTACGCGATCGGTGCCGGTTCCATGCGCGATCAGTTCCAGTATATCCCGTTTGCGGATGTTGCCATGGATGAATTTTCAAGACTGCAGCCGGATCCGGCACGTTTTCCATCTTCTGCGGACGGAACCGGTTTTACCCACCTTGCTGACTATATTCACAGTCTCGGTTTAAAATTCGGTATCCATATCATGCGCGGAATCCCAAGAACTGCTGCGCATAACCATTGTATGATCAAGGGCAGCAACGTGACTGCCGATATGGTCGCAAATCCTTCCTCCATCTGTGGATGGAACCCGGATATGTACGGTGTCCGCGATACGGAGGCAGGACAGGCTTACTATGATTCCCTGATGGAACTTTATGCTTCCTGGGGTGTTGATTTCATCAAGTGCGATGATATCTGCAATACCAATATCTATCCGGCCAATCCTTATTCTGCACGCCATGAGATAGAAATGCTCGCAAAGGCGATCGCACGCTGTGGCAGGCCGATCGTTTTATCCCTTTCTCCGGGACCTGCACTGATCGAACACGCATGGCACTATGAGACTTATGCAAATATGTGGCGCATCACCGATGATTTCTGGGATAAATGGGATCTGTTAAAAGATATGTTCCACCGCTGTGAGCTCTGGCAGAACCATGTGGCAAAAGGATGTTACCCGGACTGCGATATGCTTCCGCTCGGCTGGCTTGGAAAAGGATTCGGTCATGAATGGTACACTAATTTTGACACCGGAGGAACAGCATACCATGTTAACGCTCTGGTGTCTCTTCGGTTCCCCTCTGATGCTTGGCTGTGAACTGACAAAGTTAGATGACGCCACACTTGCCCTTCTTACTAACCGCGATGTGCTGTCCATGTTAACCCCGGACTGCAAGCCGCATCAGGTATGTCTTGACGATGAAAAAGCCATCTGGTGTGCACACAATGCAGTTACCGGTGAACACTTTGCCGCCTTCTTCAACCTATCGGATGAGACACAGACGATCCACTGTGACATCGAAACGCTCCATGTCGGCGATGAACCCTGTGCCCAACAAAGATGCCAGCCTGACGGAACTTTGGAGCAAAGAAAAAACCATCCGTATCCGGGCCAGTGCCATTTCTGTCACACCGCCAGCACACGGATGTCTGGTATTTCGTGTAGAAAACTAGTCGGAAAGATCACTCCTCCGGCATCCAGACACGCATCTGGTTTTCTCCCCGGTTCGCCCACGCATAATAAGGAATTGCGGTCAGCGTCACATCTGTCCGCTTCGGGCGTTCCTCGGAGTAAAGTGCATCACTGCTCTCCATCCGGTATCCCGGCAGATGGATCAATACATTTCCTTCTAATACACCTTCCCTGCAAAGTTCTGTCTCCGCTTTGATCTCTCTTGGAATCCGTAGCGCCTGAATACATTCGCCATTGTCAACTCCCTCAAAACAGTAAACAACCGGACCACGCATCAGGGCGACACAGCCTTCATCTTCACGCACGTTTGTGTTTGCATAAATTTTGCGTACCGGAAGATCAAATGTAAGCTCAATCACATCATTTTCTCCCCAGTTTTGCTTCAGATAAAGATATCCGTCTTTTATGCGGGATGCTGCATCTGTCTTTTCTCCATTGACTGTCACGCAAAGTGTATCCATGCGGATATGGGACGGAATGTGGATTGCCAGTTCAAATGCGTCTTTCATCTTCGCCTTTACCTGATAGGTTACTTTTCCCTCCCACGGGTAACTGCTGTCTACCTTGACAACCGCTTTTTCAAAATCTGCTGTCTGTCCCAAAAAAAAGATGGGAATAGAGTGTCGTATCACTCTCGCTCCACGCATAGGTGCCAAGTAAAGTCACAAGACGTACCAGGTTTGGAGGACAGCATGCGCAAGCATACCAGCCCGGACGGGTCGGCAGCACATGTTTGTAACCGAAGATCGTGCCGGAAGTTCCCGGATTGGTCTCAAGCGGATTGACATAGAAAAACTGTTTTCCGTCTAACTGGATACCACTGATGGTTCCATTGTAAAATTCCCGCTCCATGATATCCGCATAAATTCCAAGCGGCCTGATCTCCAACATTCTCTTCGCAAAAAATATCATTCCAATCGAAGCACAGGTCTCTGCATATGCCATATCGTTTGGCAGATCATAGTCAATCGTAAATGCCTCGCCCTCAACCGTAGAACCGATGCCGCCGGTGATGTACATTCTTTTCTTTACAATATTATCCCACAGAGTCTGACACGCCTCATAAAGTCTCTGATCTTTATCTTCCCCGGCAAGATCTGCCATCGCCGTGTACATATAAACGGCACGCACACTGTGCCCAACCGCCTCTTTCTGCTCATAGATCGTGGCATGTGTCTGCGTATATCTCTGATCTAACGGCTCTAAGCTGTACTGCCCCCAGTGCTGCCAGCCTCTTTTTTTTCTTTTCCTCGTAAAAGTAATTTGGATTTTTTCCGCGCTCTTCCAAAAAATTACCGTGCCATATCCTTATATTTTTCTTTTCCGGTCGCACGGTAAAGTTTCATCAGTCCGATCTCAACTTCCTGGTGCCCCGGAATCCCCGGCTCTTTATCTTCCCCGAACATTGAAATAATATGGTCAGCAAGACGCTCCACCACATGAAGCAGTTTGTCTTTTCCAGTTGTCTGATAGTAGGCGACTCCTGCCTCCATCATATGTCCGGCACAATAAAGTTCATGACACTCCTGCAAATTCTGCCAGCGGTGTTCCGGCTCTTTTACAATAAAAAAGGTATCAAGATAGCCATCCGGCTGCTGTGCCTTTTCGATGATGTCAATGATCTCATCCGCACGCGCTTCCAACTCATTGTCCGGCTTTACCGCAAGCGAATAGGCGACACCCTCTAACCATTTTGCGACGTCACTGTCCTGAAAGACCATACCGTAAAATTCTCCTTCGCTTAAACCAGCGGCAATACGAAAATTTTCAATGGCATGGCTTTTTTCCACGCCTGGCACTTCATCATTTAATACTTTCTCCTGAAACGGAATGACGGTGTCTGTCATGCGGTGCTGCATGGCAGACCAGAATGGGTCGTGGATTTTTATCTGGTTGATGTTGATTTCACGAATATTTTTTGACATGAGTCCTCCTTTGGGTTGTTGGCTCGGATTCGCGGATCGCGGTGGGAGCGTGGGCGGCTGACGCTCCTTCCCGCGATCCGCGAATCCTACCTGCAGTATGTTGGTTGATATGGTTTTAGTTTAGCACACGTATGCGATAATACAATGGATATTTCAAAAAACATGTCATAATTTCAGGCGCTTAAAAGTATCTAAGTGCACCAATTTCAAACGCTTTTATACCATTCCCTATTTTGGGTATTACAGGCTTTCGGGATAACGTCAAAGCACGCCAGGCTGACGAACCCAAGAACCCCCGGCACGCCACCTCTTGCTTTGCACCTTACCGCCTACCTCTTATACCCAAAATCAGGAACCTCCCCCCACCTCTCTCTGAAATAATGCGCCGCCATTTTCGGTCTGCGCTCTCTCGTAAACAGATCCCTTTTTATTACCATCGACTCTCATGCATCCCTGCACAGTCGCAAAATCCGCAAAGTTCCAGACATGTTCACCGATAAAGAACTTCCTCTTATCAAACTGCGCATTCTGTCTCTTGTAAAACTCCACCTGAAATTCCTCCGAGAACATTTCCGGCACACACTCATGGATGCCGGCTACAGCATCGGCACCGTACTCGGTAATCATGACAGGTTTATTCTGTTTTTCCCAGAAATCCAGTTCCAGGTTCAGTCCATAGCAGGCAGCATCAAGATCTCCGGACAAATTGTACCAGCCATAGTAGCGGTTGATGCAGACGACATCCATGCTCCTTGTGACCATGTCTTTTTCATAGTTGTTCTGACAGCAGACCAAAGTGACCGGACGATTTGACGGGTCTGTCTCATGTGCCAGTTCATAGAGGGAATGCCAGTACTTGTATGCAGATTCCGGAAAATTTTCCGTATCCGGTTCATTTCCAAGTGACCACATGACAACGCACGGATGATTCTTGTCGCGTGCGATCATATCTTTAATGACCTGCTCATGGTGCTCGCGGATCGGGAATGTTTCATAAGGATTTATGCCCGCTCCGGCACCGATCCCGACTGCCGGAACCTCGTCAATGATCACGATTCCCTCGCGGTCACACAGACGGTACATTTCTTCCGCATACGGATAATGGCTGGTACGGAAGGAATTTGCATGCAGCCAGTGGATCAGATTGACATCTTTGACATCCAGGCAGACGTCCATACCGCGTCCGTGAAATGCGGAATCCTCATGTTTTCCAAATCCTTTGAAGTAAAATGGTTTTCCATTGATCAGAAATGAAGTCCCCTCCACGCGCACCGTACGCACGCCAAACGGCTCCTCATAATAATCATCACCGAACGTGACTGCTGCCGTATACAGATACGGTGTTCCCGGATATGGCTCCCACAGTTTTGCATCCGGTATCACGATCTCCCCGGAAGTACCTTTTGCCTGTGCCACTTCATTTCCATTGGCATCTAAGATCTGCAGTACAACTTCCTGTCCATCTGTATCTGAAGTCTTAACCTGATAATTCACAATGCCATCTGTTCCACGGATATCTGTCACAAGCGTTACATCTTTGATATACGCCTTCGGTGTCGTATAAATTCTGACCGGACGGTTGATCCCTGCATAATTAAAGAAATCAAAATTAGGAAGATTCTGTGGTTTTCTCCAGCGTTTTGCAGCTTCAACTCCCGGCACTCCTGCATTGTCTGCTCCCATAAATGAGGTTCCCTCCTCATTTCCAACCGGAAGTGTGCTGTGATTAATGCGGTTATCCACAGCAACGACCAGTTCTGCACTCTCCCCTGCACATAATTTGTCAGTGATATCCACTTCAAATGGAAGAAATCCTCCTTTATGCTGTGTGAGCAATACCCCATTCAGATAAATTTTTGCAAAATGTGTTACTGCGTCAAAGCGAAGCACCAGTCTCTGTCCCTTGTAATAAGAAGGCACTGTAATATTTCTCCGGTAATACGCATAACCGTAATGATTCCGGTAAGCAATATCATCCTTCTGATCGTTGTAAGATGCCGGAACTGCAATTGGCTCCATCTGATCCGGCAATGTTACCGTATCTTTCGGTTCCTCTGTTGTCCCGAGTGCAAAATCCCACACTCCGTTTAAATCTATAATCCCACGAATCTTATTTTCCTGTGGATATAACATGTTCCCCCTCCATTTCTGCCTTAATTAATCTCTCATACTCTGCGTCACTTAATTCCAACACCCCGCCGTGTCTTTTTTTCGTCCTGCCAAGATCATATTTTTCTTTTTCCAAAATCGTGAAATCACCCGATGACAGATCTTCCGTGATCATCGGCAGATACCCTTTTCCCTCGGCAAACTGGTCTGCGATCACACACCAGCTCCTGCCCTCCGGCAAAAGATAGCCCTCCGGGCCTTCCACGCCTTTTAATTTTTCAAAAACCGGGCAGGAGATCCGCTTAAAATCCCCGCGGAGACTGTCTGACTCCTCTAAGATCAGCCTGCTGTCGGTCTCATCCTTTGAGATCCGGTAATATTTTCCGTTACTCCTTAAAATCGTGGTATCGATCACATCCCGCTCACGTTCCATATACAAAAATGTATCCGAAAATGTGACAAAATCCTTTGTATAAGCGGCATAGATGCGGTGTTTTGCAGTCTCTTCCCCATCACATTTTACTTTGGATGCAAAAAAGACTAAAAATGCCTGTTCTTCCTCGTCAAACACAGCCTCCGGCGCCCAGACACAGCCAGCCTCACGGATGCCGACTGTATGGGCGCGCTCCTTTTCCCAGTGCACGAGGTCTTCTGATTCCCAGATGATGATATCCCTGCTGCCGCGCTCCTGCGCTGCCTGCCAGCCCTCACCCTTTTCGATTCGAAGATCGGTTGCGATCAGATAATAACGTCCATTCAGCGGATTTTTTACCGGAAACGGATCGCGCACGCCGCACTCGCCGATATGCGAATACAGTACCGGTTTTCCATCGTTTAGATCCGTCCAGTGCAGTCCGTCCCGGCTCACGGAAAAATAGATCTGCTCGCCGTCCTTCTGTTCCCCGGTAAAGTGTACAAATAAATATCCTGCCATACCCTGCTCCATTCATATTACTTGATTTTTATTTTCGTGGACACTCAGCCAATATCCGGCTCATCCTTCAACACGATCGTATCGCGGGTCTTTCCCTCCGTCTCAAATACGATGATCTCGTTTTCCCCCTTTTTCAGCAGTGGTGCCGGGATATAGAGTCTTTTCTGCGGTCCGATCTCCCAGAATCTTCCGATATTAAATCCGTTTACAAAGACACAGCCCTTTCCCCATCCCTCAAAATCCAGGAATGTATCTGCCGTCTCATCGATATCCACCGTGAAACGGTAAAATCCCGGCAGCCCTTCTTTGTATTCTTTGGAAAAGTCAACTTTTTCGATATTGTCGAGCGGCAGCGTGTACTGTTTCCAGTGGTTATGCATATGTCCGTTGACCTGCACGCACTGACCGATGCCTTTTCTCTGGTGCTCCATGCGCGGTCCGAAATTGACACGCCCCATATTTTCCATCAGGATATCAAAATCAGCTCCCCTTTCAAACGTGACATCCAGCTCTTTTTCTTTTAAAAGTTCCAGATCGTAAAGTGTTGTGACCGGTTTTTGATCCACAAAAATATTGGCACGGTCGTTTGCCTCCCACAGGCGGAGTTTTTCGAGTTTCTCCTCCGTATCTAATGTGGAATGATATAAAATATAGCCGTAATTCTGCCCCAGTTTTTCCATGCTCTGCGGAAAACTGCTCTCCACCGGAGCACTGAGGTCATCCAGCACTGAAAACAGGCTTACCTTTTCTTTTACTGGCAGTGTTCCATATGCCTTTCTTTTGATCTCGGTCGTAAATGTAACTTCCGGTATCTCTCTGTATTTTGCAATGACGTCGCGGTATCTGCGGTATTTTTCCGTGATCTGTCCGTCCTCCGTCAATAGCGCATCATAATCATACGACGTCACATCCGGGGTCAGCTCATCATAGTAGTTCGAGCCGTTCATAAATCCAAAATTCGTACCGCCCTCAAACATGTAAATATTGACATGACCAAGTTCTAACATTTTGTCGAGGTCCTTGACGCTCTCCTCCAGATTGCCGGTCATATGACCGCCATTTCCCCAGTGATCGAACCAGCCTACCCAGAACTCCGTACACATGAGTGGTCCGCCATCCGTATATTTTTTTCAGGACTTCAAAGCGCTCCTCGGTCTTAGATCCAAAATTTCCGGTCGGCAGCGCGCCTTCTAAATGACCCCCGTTTAAGTTTTCTTCAAACGGTCCGTCCGAGGTAACAAGCGGGACAACGACACCGCCTTTTTGCATTTTATCTCTCATTGCAAGCAGATATTCCCTGTCGTTTGCATAATATCCGTATTCATTTTCGACCTGCATCAAAATGACCGGCCCGCCGTAATTGATCTGATACGGCACGATTTTTTTGCAATAATACATCATAGTAATCCTGCACATGTTTTAAAAACGGCGGATAGGAAACGCGCAGTTTCATTCCATCTTCCGCTAACAGCCACGCCGGCAGTCCGCCAAATTCCCACTCCGCACAAATGTACGGCGACGGTCTTAAAATCACATATAACCCAAGTTCCTGCGCCGTTTTTACAAATCGTTCTATGTCAAGCATCCCCTCAAAGTGGAATTCACCTTTTTTTCGGTTCATGCATGTTCCACGGGATATATGTCTCCACTGTATTGCATCCCATTGCCTTTAATTTTTCAAGTCTGTCCTGCCAGTATTCCGGAACGATTCTGAAATAAATTGAAATTGCACCCGATATGATCTGAAACGGTTTTCCATCCAGTATAAAAATTGTACTGTGATCTCAAAATTGCCATGCCATCTCTCCTCTTTTTTCCAACAAAAATGTTCCTTTTGTATCAGTTCTTTCCTATAAACAAAAGGTGTTGATCCCCTATTTCTTAGAATCAACACTTCTGTTCAATAGCGGCACATCATGCCTTTATTGTATACCTATTTGTATAATGCATCAAACTGTTCCTGCAGTGCTGCGGTTACTTCTTCAATACCAGCCTGTTTTAATGCTGACTGCATCTCTGCAACGATCTCCTCCGCAGTTCCCTGATATTTACCATAAGAGATCTGTTTTGTGTAGTTGGTATATACTTCGTTGATGTTATCGATCTTAGACTGGATATCATCAACTTCCGGTACAAACTGTCCATACGGATAATCGATCTTTAAGGAATCATACTCGCTGTAAAGTTTGTCAATTGCATCCCAGTTTCTTGTAGCATCTCTGATCTCAAGATCGTCGTTACGTCCCCACCACCAGTTGGTCATACCGTTGATGTTGTCTGTATCTGAGTTGTATCCCTCCGGAGTTGTGCGGAGTCCCTCATCGTTGATTTCGTAAGATACGCCTTCAATACCATAGCAGAGTAATCTATAGCATTCTTCGTCATTTCTTAATAAATCATATACCATCAGTGCTCTTTCCGGGTTCTTGCTTGCTGCGGAAACTGCCATTGCACCGTGTGTGATGGAAAGTGCTACCACGTTTCCGGTCTCTTCTCCGAAGTAGAAGAAACCTGACTCTGCATCCGGATCATCCTGATAAATCGTATTTGACGGAGTTGCACTGCAAAGATCTGTCCAGGTCTGTGTGTGGTGCTGCTCTGCTGCAACACGACCGATACGGTAATCATCACGGTTTGAGGAAGCAGTATTGTTTAATACATCTGTCTTCCATACGCCGATGTTATCCCATTCTTTCATTAATTTTGCATACTCAACCATCATATCTGTGTCTGTGTATGCAGGTGTTGTGATCGTGTAAAGGTCATCTTTTGTACCGCCCCATAATGCGCCGGAACAGACACCGTCGATTGCAACAAAATTGCTGTGGGAGGTGATCCAGCCGTTTGCCATCTGTGCATACTGTGTACCGTCAGAATCCCATGGAATCACATCCGGATATGCTTCTTTTACATATTTAAGTAAGTTGTAAGGTCTTCCCAGCTCTTGACACCATCTGTCAGTCCTGCTTCTTTTGCCCAGTCAAGACGATAGATGAATCCATGGTTGGTCCACTGTGCGTAATTATCCTCCGGGATCAGATAGATTGAGCCGTTATATTTACACAGATCCCAGTGATCCTGGCTTACGCTCTCCCATGTTTTTGGTGCGTAGGTCTTTAACATATCCTCGGAAAGCTCTAAGAATGCTCCGTTCTTTGCGTTTGGCCAGGCATCGAGCCAGTCAGAAGCAGTTCCGACAAGGTCGACAGAACCATCCATCTGTGCCAGTGTCAGATTGTAGTTGGAGAGATAATCTGTCCATCCGATGTAATAAATCTCAAGTTCTGCATTTACTTTTTCGGTCAGGATCGCATTCAGTTTTTCCATCATCTCATCGAGACGCTCTGCGCTCTTACCATCCGGTTTATCACCGGTCACCATATAAGTGATCACTACATGTTCGGATGTGTCAATGTCACCACTACTTGTCGTTCCCCCTGTTTCCGTAGTGGATGCACTGTCTTCCGATTTTGCTGCATTTCCTGTTGTGGAAGAATTGCTTCCTCCGCCACAGGCTGTGGCGCCAAGTAACATTGTACCTGCGAGTAACATTGCCCCAAGTCTCTTAAATCTTTTCTTCATACCATACCCTCCATATGATTTATTTTTGCAGCAGATCTGTCTTTTTCTAAGACAAAACTGCTTTTATTATGACTCTGCCCCATGCAGAGCGATAATCGTATCGATCAGCCTTTTACGGCTCCAACGGTAATACCGCTGATAAAATATTTCTGAACGAATGGATACAGGAAAATGATCGGTCCGGTTGCAAGAATCGCATTTGCCATCTTGATTCCCTCTGTCGGAATATCTGCCAATGATATATACTGTCCTGCAATGGAGTTTTTAAGCTGATCCATTTTATTTACAACTTCATATAATGTATACTGTAACGGTTTTACATCCACTTTCGAGCTTAAGAAGAGAGAGGACTGATACCATTCATTCCAGTATCCCAGTGCAAGGAATAATCCGATCGTCGCAAGTGCCGGTTTTAACATTGGCAGGATCAGGGAAACAAAGATCTTCATATCCCCGGCGCCGTCGATCTTGCCGGACTCTGTAATCTCATGCGGGATCGCCTTCACAAAGTTTTTCATCATGATGATCAGCCACGGCGACATCATAAGCGGTAATAAAACTGCAAAATAGCTGTCCTTTAAGTGGTAAGTCTGTGTCATCAGAAGATAGTACGGTGCAAGTCCTGCGGAAAACAGGCTTGTAAAATATATGTAGAAGGAAATTCCGTTGCGGAACGGGAAATCTTTTCTCTGCAGTGCATAACCTGTCATTGCTATGATTGTCAGTCCGACCGCCGTACCGACCACCGTCAGGATGATCGTGAGCAGATAGGATTTCCAGATACCACCGCCCTTGCAGACCATCTCATAAGCTGCCAGTGTAAACTGTTTCGGAATCAACTGTACACCTTCCGTACGGATCACTTCTTCTGCCGTAAATGAACTTCCAAGAATCAACAGGAATGGAAATATACATGCCAGTGCATAGATTGTAATCACTACATATCCAAATCCCCGCACAATCTTATCAGAAGCTCCAAGTTTTACTTTATTGCTGTTATTTTTCTTCATAGTCGACCTCCATAGATATTAAAACAGGGAATAATCCGGTTCAATTTTCTTAACCACATAGTTTACGATCATAACGATCACAAAACCAACGACTGACTGATACAGACCGACTGCCGACGCTGTCGAGAAGTTAAAATCTGTCATCGTAGCCCTGTAAACAAACGTCTCAATAATATCTGTCGTGTCATATAATAAGGAGTTCGTACCAATGATATTGTAGAACAATCCGAAATTACCTTTTACGATGCCGCCCAATGCAAACAGTAACAGGATGATCACGGTAGGTTTTAAACTCGGGAGCAATATGTAACGAATCCTCTGAAATGCATTTGCTCCATCGACCTTGGATGCCTCTATCATCTCTGCGTCAATTCCGCAGATAGATGCAAAATATACAACGGAGTTGTAACCTGTCTGCTGCCACAGATAAATGATAACCAAAAGTACCGGCCATACATGTGGATCACTGTAAGGTCCCCATTTTTCCATTCCAAGTCTAGTAAGGATCTCATTTACAAATCCGGTATCATAATTTAATAAGTTAAATACCAGAAATCCGACTAAAACCTGTGAAATGAAATATGGAAGAAACATCATCGTCTGTGATACTTTCTTGAACCATTTACATCTCATTTCATTTAAAAGGATCGCTACCACGACCGCAAGTAAATTTCCAAGAAGGATAAATGCCAGATTATATAAAATTGTATTTTCGTCAGTGATAAAAGTTTTCCTGATTCCCAGAGGAACTCAAAATTCTGTAACCCTACAAATTTGCTACCAAAAATACCATCGCGGTAATTGTATTTAACAAACGCAACATAGATTCCTGGCAATGGCATATAGTTAATGCAAAGAAAAAAATCATTGCCGGGACACACATCAGTGTCAGTACACGGTACTTCCAGAGTTTCTGCCAGAAGTTTAGTTTTTTGCCAACCTGTTTTGTAACACCGTTCTCCTTTTTCATATATTTTCCCCTCTCCAACGTTTTCTTGAAACCGATTTCAAAACCTTGTAAAAACAAAGCACTTATATTTTTCACAAAACTGTCTGCCATCTTCCATAAGGTGTAATATTTTTTCGATCTTAAGTGTCAGAAAACGACCTTTATTATCTTCTTTTTTCGCATGTTTCCCGTCACTTATCTTACA